>OLRL01000896.1_pt1 | contig 14223 bp, 11 predicted proteins | sample 1643201 | NCBI WGS metagenome assembly OLRL01 (sample SAMEA3136649, study PRJEB25190) | human gut metagenome | biome: human gut; feature: human-associated habitat; material: faeces | place: Austria | collected 2013
TGTTCTACATCTCCCACAGGAACTAAGAAACCATTTTCCCCATCTTTTATTAGATTTTTGGATCCTCCCGCTGGACAATCTGTTGAAATTACTGGCACACCCAAAGCCATTGCTTCCATTAGTGCATTAGGCATTCCCTCAAAGTTTGATGAAAGAACAAATAAACTGGCACTCTGTAAGTATTCTTTGATATTACTTACATATCCTAAAAATTTAACCTTTTCGTTTAATCCCAAATCGTTAACTAATTCACATAATTGAGTTTTTAATTCACCATCACCATATATTTCCAAAGTATAATCTGGATATTTATTACTGATTGCATGAAATGCATTAATCAAAAGCGGAAAATTCTTTTGTGCTGTCAAACGCCCTGCACCTACAATCACTTTACGTCTTTCTCCTTTATACGGTTCACATACAAACTCCGGATTTATAGCATTTGATATCACTCTACTATTAGTTACATCTATATTATGATTTTCATAATATTCCTTGGCATCTTCTGTTTGGAAAACATATCCATCTGCTCTTTTATAGTATTTTGAAAAGAGTACACGATTTTTTCTTGACGCTGAACAATATGTATTTGGATCTGCTCTTTCTGCCAAAATAATCGGACATTTAATTGATTTTTTTTGTGATAAAATCAAGTTATTTAATTCGGGTAAAAAAGTAATATATAAATCAACAGATGTTTTTTTGAAATATCTGTTCATTCTTAATAACCGCAATAAATTAATAATTATATGCGGCAATTTAGATCCAGTTTCACCATAAAGCACGGTATGTTTTACACTTCGAGATAACTCATATGTTTTCTGATCTGAAACTGTTAAAACTGTAACTTCATGTCCTTTTTTTGATAAATAATTAGCAAGATTGCATACAACTCTTTCTGCTCCTCCTCCTGACAAACTTCCTATAAACAATGTTATTCTCATATTTGCTCCTCTTTTTTATTATCGCTACTAATTAACCTTTTTTTGGGGTAATTCAAACCAGTCACCAAATGTATAATCCCATTCCTCAGGTTCAAATGGCATGAGTCCACTCCAATGAAAAAATGTCAATTCCCCAAAATATATCCTTCCGTCAACTTCATAAAAATCCACCCGAACTTGTGGAATATCTTTTGATAACTCTTCAGCCAACGCTTTCATTTCATCAAAGCAGGCTGGTTTTTTTATTTCATACTCTGAATTTGGATGTCCATTTACAAACGGCAAATGTTTAAAATTCTCATCAAAGAAATCAAATTTTGTTTCTTCTTTTTCATTCGTCCTTTCTGTCGCAATAAACATAGCTCTAACTTTTCCATTAAATGTAAAAAACTTATAGTCTCTAAGTTCTCCAAATCCATCTTCCATATATTTTTCCGCGATAATTCGCGGTTTAACATTCTTATAAGGCCATTCTCTTTCACCCCAATAAAAACTATGCTTAAGACATTTATTTATTTTTTTTCTAGCTGCTTCTTTATTAAAACTGCTTTTGTCTTTCACAACAATTAATCCGCCACTATCATGCGTACATTTTAGAACAAATTGATTGGGTAATTCATCAAAATTAATATCATCAAATTTTTCCCACACCCCAATTGTTGGTATAATATACTGTTCTCCTAATTTTCTCGAAACATATTCTTTTGCTTCATATTTATCTACCATATTAGTATATTCATCTTTACGATCATACAATTTCAACCATTGTAACTTCTCTGAATATTTTTTAGGATTTTCCAAATCAAGTTTTTTTCCCATAGCAATGCGATATGCTATTTGTAAATACTTTTTATCATCCATCCAATTAAAAAATTCCCTATGTCCTAATGTCATAAACAACAATGATGGTTTCTTTAGAATCTTCATAACTCGGTTATTCATTGAACTCTCCTTTGCAATATATCTTTTGATACAGGTCTTGGTAATTCTTGCTCATAGTATTAGCAGAAAAATTCTTTATTGCACTTTCTACTGCGGCTGCTGATGTTTTATGATAATCCATCATTACTAATTCTTTTATTTTCACTCGAAAATCGCTTATATTTCCAGATATATACAATTGTCCAACTCTATTATCTGCATCTATAATTTCCTTATGCTGTGGAATATCAGATAATAATACTGGCAACCCCGTAGCCATCGCCTCTAGTACTCCATTAGGCAATCCTTCTGATTTACTTGTACTAATATAATAATCTGAAGCACGTAAATAATCAGACATTCTATTAGTATTTCCCGGCATTATTATATTAGAATGCTTAGAATACATTTCATATAATGCTTCATACTCAACACCATCACCTAAGAGCAGGAAACAAATATCATCAAATTGCTTTTCCCCCTCAATTCCCTCTAACAAAAATTTTTGATTTTTTCGTTCGTTAAAAACTCCTCCATAAATCACTATTTTTTTATCTTCAGGTAATGAAAACTCTTTTCTCAATTTTATTTTTTCTAAATTATTTGCTCCCTTATACACACTTAAATCAACACCATTTCTTATATAAGGAATATTCATACTTAATTTACTTAAATAAATATCATGCAAACTTTTTGAACAACAATGTGCGAATTTCGTATGTTTAATAGCATACAAATGTATCTTTGCCAAACAATAGCCTAGCACTTTCCCATATACATCTGGATAATCATCATAAACATAATTCCTTGATGTTAAAACATGATTTTCAAATCCCATCTTTGCGATCATATAATCTGGAAACACACCAAAAGTATGTATTATATCTGGTTGAAAATCATTTATATGCGCTTTTATTTTACTCACTCTGCCCAACATCATGTCTAATTTTGATGTTTTCACTAACATACAAGGCAGAATTTTTTTATATTCCTCCAACAAACTTATTTCCGTTGTTGTTTCCTCATAAACCGTTATTAAACAAGGCTCATATTTACTACGATCTAAATTTTTTATTAAATTTAGCATCTGCTGAATAGGTCCCGACTTTGTACAATGTGTAAATATATATAAAATTTTAATTTTACTCACTCTTCTTCTCCCTTGCAAAAGCTCTAAAAACCCAACCTCTAATTCTATTCGGCATCACTACCTGTAACAAAAATCTTAATACTATATTTTTTGTGTAAATCCCTTTTCCGATTAGATGGTTTTCCAACATATAGTCTTGTAAAAATTTTTCACTTTTAAAATATGCTTTTCCACCACGGCGTTGATACATTTCCTTTCCAACTCGAACATTAACCAAGGTAGTTCCTGTATTAGCAAATACAGCATCAGCCATCCACATTCTGATCCACAAATAATAATCTTCATTCCAAAATAAATCCAAATATCCTCCAGCCTTCTCAACTGTCTTTTTTTTGTACATTACTGTTACATGATTCATAGCGCATCTTGTTTTCATATATTCACATATTTCAGCATTTGACTTTGGCACAATTCTCTTTCCGACAATATTGCTTTCTTCACCTATAAATTCTGTTATATCTCCTCCTACAATATCAATTTCCGGATTATTCACAAAAAATCTTATCTGCTCCTCAAATCTTGTAGGAACTGATATATCATCACTATCCATTCGTGCAATCAATTCAAATTTTGCATTATCCACTGCTATTTTTAATGCATTTCCTAAGCCTCCATTTTTCTCCAAACGTATGACTTTAAAATAGTTGTATTTCATTTCATATTTATCAATAACCTTATTCAACTCTTCTGATACTGGACCATCTACTACTAGAACAATTTCATCTGGTTTTATTGTTTGTAATTCTGTTATACTATTTAATGCATTATCAAAAAACAATGGATTATCACTCTTGTATACCGACATTGCAACAGAAAATGGAATTGAACTTAATGTCTCCGCATCACATTTAACAAGTTCCCCATTGTTTCTCAAAATATCCCTTGCTTTTTCTTGCTTTATTTCATAAATATCTTTATCTATTTTACCCATCCTCAACAAATAATCTCCAAAATCTTCTGCTGTAGCCATATCATCCTGGGTTATTCCCTCTTGTTTGATAAACGCTTTTTTCACTGTCTCAAAGATAATTTTAAGATCTTCCTTTAAACTTACTTTTTCAATATATTTCAAATCCCAGTCAATCTTATCTTCCCACGAAATCGCATTACGCCCGTTAACCTGAGCTAATCCGCTAAGACCAGGCTTTGCAGTGTGACGCATTCTTTGTTCATCTGTCATAAAAACCATATCTCTTACAAGCTGTGGACGTGGTCCTATCACTGACATTGTTCCATTAAGTATATTGAATGCTTCTGGCAATTCATCCAAGCTTGTATTTCTAAGCCATTTCCCAAACTTTGTTAATCTCACATCATCAGGAAGCAGATCCCCATTTTCATCTCTCTCATCCGTCATCGAACGAAATTTATACATTTTGAAAACCGTTTCTTTCCCATCAGGTCCAATTAATCCCGGTCTATCTTGAGTAAATAAAACAGGGGCGCCTAGTTTTGTTCTAACAAGAAGTGCGACACCTAAATACAAAGGACTAAATACTACAATTGCACCAACTGCACATGTTATATCTATCACTCTCTTTACATACTTTTCATAAAATCCCATTTTGCGCGGGGTAATCGAATTAATGATACCTGCTTTGTATGTGGATTTTTGAGCTTTATTTCTCATTACTTTTGCTGTAACTGCTGTTGCAACAGTCGCTCCTGCAGCAACACAGCCTATTATTTTTTTCTTTGACACAAATTTTCTCCTCATAAATCAATATTACTCAAAACAAGCCTTAATTACTTCAATTATTCTATCCTGCTGTTCCACAGTCATCTTATTATCACTTGGCAGACACAAGCCTCTATGAAAGATATCTGCACCAACATTTTTGATTTCCCCTGTAATATACGCATTTGTTTTTGCTCTGCCAGAGCCCTTAACTGTTACGAACTCATGCATTCTGAACATCGGCTGCATATGCATCGGTTTCCATATCGGTCTACCTTCCGCATTAATAGAAGCAATCACATCCAAGATTTCTGTCGGACAGCTTTTTCCTGCTTCTGAAACATACAACGCTTCTGTATCACTTCTTACCTGTTTGCACATTGCCTCTTCATTAATTATCAAACTACTCAACCAATAATTTGGCTCTGCTTTAGCTTCATCAAACGGATTCATCTGTACCGGAAGATCTTTTAACCCTTCCTTATACCTTTCATATATTGCTTTCTTCTGAGCAATATGCTCATATAAATGATTATACTGCTCTCTGATCACACCAGCAATCACATTGCTCATTCGATAGTTATATCCCACTTCTTCGTTCTGATACCAAGGAGCATTTTCTCTTGCTTGCGTTGACCATTTACGTGCCTGATTTGCATCTTCCAAGGAATCAGTCAACAAACATCCGCCTGCAGATCCAGTAATAATTTTATTACCATTGTAAGATACTACTCCATAATCACCATAAGATCCACACTCTTTGTCTTCCCATGTTGCTCCCATAGCCTCTGCAGCATCTTCCACTAACAGTGCGCCATGTTTCTCACAAATTTCCTTAATCTTTTTAATATTTCCTGGGAAACCGTATAATTCAGCATATACCACCAGTTTTACTTCCGGATACATTTCAAAGCCCTTCTCCAATGCAACTGGATTCATTCCCCAAGAATCATTTTCTGTATCAATAAATACCGGAATGCCTCCCTCATAAACAACCGGATTCAATGTAGCATTAAAAGTAACATCACTACAAAAAACACGTTTCCCCTGCAGAGTTCCTACTCCTACCGGAGGTTTACCATATAATCTTTCTCCAGCAAGCTTCATACAAAGATGGAGTGCTGCTGTACCACAGGATAATCCTACTGCATATTTAGTTCCTGACGTTTCAGCTGCTATTCTTTCGACTTCATTAATATTTGCTCCAACTGTTGACATCCAATTTGTTTCATATGCTTCCATTACATATTTCATAGATTCCGAATACATGGTTGGTGAGGACAACCAAATTTTATCTTCAAACTTTTCAAACTTTTTCTTACTTGTAAAAGCCATTTTGTTTACTCCTTATAACTTACTTTTTATAATTTGAGAGAATAATTATTACCTTTACCTAAAATATGTACCATTGATTTTTGGTACATTATAGTGCATCATAGTATTGATCTGTAGATACTTTTGTATTTCTATTCTTATATATATACAACCAACCTGCAAGATTTCTCTCCCAGGCTCAGACCAATATTTTTTATATGATACTTTTCAAATACATATAGAAAAGGACTAAGAATGACTAAGAGGAAGCCTTTATGGCCTCCCTTGTCATCCATTTTGTTGTTATATTCATGGAAATGTATTAAAAATAGAACCAAATCTGAACCGCCAAAACCCTTGTAAATACAGGATTCCGCGAAGTTGCCCCTATTATATAATCATCAAAGTATATTTCTTTTTATTATCTCATTTTTTGTATTAACATCAGTCATAACTAAATATCCTTTACTTTTTATGCCGGATGATATGTAGTCACTACCTTCTGTACTCTTTCTCTTATATCATCCTTATTTTTGTATGCAGCTTCCAGCAGACTATTTAAATCTTTTAAGAAAATCTCAATGTCAAAGGGAATAGGACAGCCAATATGTATCAGGTCGTTTTTGGTCTTTTTCAGTCCCTCTTCTGCCATCAGTTTTTCTTCAAAAAGCTTTTCGCCTTTTCTGAGCCCGGTATATTCCAGTTTTATATCAACATCCGGAGTATAGCCTGACAGTCTGATCAAGTTACGTGCAAGTGTGTCAATTTTTACCGGTTCTCCCATATCCAGCACAAAAATTTCACCGCCATTTGCATATGTTCCGGCAAGAAGAACAAGGCTCACTGCTTCCGGAATTGTCATAAAATAGCGGATAATATCCGGATGGGTGACCGTCACCGGACCGCCGGCTTCAATCTGTTTTTTAAACAGCGGAATTACAGAGCCGTTGCTTCCAAGTACGTTTCCAAAACGTACTGCAACAAATTCTGTCTTTGTTGTCTTTAACGCTTCGATCACCTGCGGTTTTGTCAGAACCTCGTTCATGCCATGGGTATACAGCTGAGGAATTTCATTGGCTTTTCCCTCTTTAATCTTTGCGTCAAAGGCCTGAATGATCATTTCACATAGACGTTTGGATGCTCCCATAATATTGGTAGGATTAACCGCCTTGTCCGTGCTGATCAGAACAAATCTTTTACATCCGTGAACCATTGCCGCATAAGCTGTCTTGTACGTTCCGATTGCATTATTTTTAATTGATTCACACGGACTGTCCTCCATTAACGGTACGTGCTTATGAGCTGCCGCATGGTACACAATATCCGGTCTGAATTCTTCAAATACCTGAAATATTTTTCTGCTGTCTCTGACTGATCCAATAATCGTATTAAGCTTCAGGTTTGGATATTTTTTCTTTAACTCCTGTTGGATATCGTAGGCATTATTTTCATAAATATCAAAAAGAACTAAACGTTTCGGATTATGAGCAGCTATCTGTCTGGCAAGTTCTGATCCTATAGAACCAACTCCGGTTACAAGCACGACCTTGTCTTTGATGTACTCGAACACTTCACTCATATCAGTCCTGATAGGATCCCTGCCCAGCAGATCCTCGGTCTGAACGGGTTTCATTTTGCTTACCAGAACTTCACCTGTATATAACTGATACATTCCCGGAAGATTCAGCAGTTCACAGGATGTCTCATTACAGATTCTCAGAATATCTCTCTTATCCTCCGGTTTTGCACTTGGAATTGTCACATATATTTTTTCGATTCCAAACTTCTTTACAGCTTCCATAATGCTGTCTCTGCCGCCAAAGACCGGAACGTTATCAATATATCTGCCCCATTTATTGTGATTATCATCAATGAAGCAGCACACTTTCTTATTTACTTCTTTTGAATTTTTAATATCACGTAAGATCATTTGCCCGGCTTTTCCGGCGCCAATAATCATTACTCTTTTCTGTCTTTTGTCCGGATTCTTCTGCCCTCTTAACAACAGAACAAAGCGATAGGAAAAGCGTATGCCCAATGTTAAAATAAACTGCATCAGAACTCCAAAAAAGTAATATGAAACAGGCATTCGCATGGTAAATATATTTACTGCGATACAATATATTACTCCAGTAAAGACTGTAGCACAAATTATCCTGAGAAGTTCTGTGTAACTTGCAAATCTCCAAATGCTTTTATAAAGCCTCAGAGTGCCCAAAACCACAACGCAAAACAAAGCGTAAACTAAAATTGTCCTGCAATATGTACGAAAATATGGAAGGTCGATTTCACTAAACTCACAGTCAAATCGTATCCACAACGCAAGAAAATATGACATAATTATTGCAAGAAAATCATAAATTATCAGAAGAAGGGTTACAACCTTCCAGTGTTCTATTTTCTTTTTCATTTTTCCAGATTCCTCCTTTATTTTTCACTTCTTATATTTATATTTGTAAACATACAAAATAGCCTGTAAATGATGCTGAAACATCTGCAGGCTGGCTGTTATATTTCCCCCGACAGAGCCGGTATCGTATCTGGAAATTGCCAGAATACTTTCATTTTGCCCCCCCTCAGCCCGTCCGAAAACTTGATTCTCTACCATAAAAATACCCCTTTTCTTCCAATGTGCCATTGAAAACTGAATAAAACACACATTGCGAAGAAAAGGAGCTTATACTCCTGCTATTATCTCCATCATCTTTTCAAATCCAAGGAGATTTTTAGCTCTTTCTATATTATAGCCCAGACATAAGAGCGCGAACTCTCCAGTCACCTTACGCAATCCTCTTAACAGAAAGTAGGTGGCTCCCATCGCTCTTTTTATTGTTCCAAATGGATGCTCTGACAAGCACATCCTCATAGCCATTTTTTCTCGGTTGGGTTTTAGAGAGAATCTTACTATTTTCACTTTTTCATAATGCCCTTTTGCACTATGTTTTGAAGCATTACATTCTTTTCCTTCTGCCTTAAGCCATTCCTTACATGGCTTCTCCAGATTATCTTTTGTAAAATCAATCTCTTTCCATTCACCTTTTCCCTTATAGCACTTGTTTCTGTTTTTACAATGCTTACATGCATTTTTATTGGCATAACGGATGTTTCCATTTTTCTTAATACACTTTTGCCGCAGGATTTCACCTGCCGGACAATACACCAGATTTCTTTCCGGATCCCTGACAAAATAGCCCTCCTTTGCCCGTTCCATCATCTCTTCCGGTGTCCCGTAAATGGATTTTACATTTTCTGATTTTTCTTCTTCATCTCTCACTTTCCGACGGACTTCCTCGACTCTGATATCTGAAATAACATCTGCATATACTTCTGGAATCAGACCAGCATGAAGACTTTTTCTCAGTTCATCTGGTTTTATACTGTGAATATCTGCCTCAGCTTCTTCATAAGAGATACTCAATTCATATCCATCTTTTCCATCTTCCATTATGACATGAGGGATAATACCATTCTCAAGACATTGGAGCATATCTTCCGCATTTTCATAACCTTTGTCTGCCACTGTTTCCAGAATCTTATCCGGTTCTTCTTCTCGCATTCTGCTCATGGTCGGACTAAGCAGACCGTGATCCGTCACCTGATTCGTCATTTCAAAATCCCTGATCAGATGGGTTGCGGAATCTACTGCCGTCTGTGGATTATACGCAACTGCGAAACCATTCTTATTCTTCATAAGTCTGGCATCTGCATCTGTCAATGATAATTGAGACACACCTGTATCCTCCATCAGCTTTTGATATGCTTCATATCTGGCAAGACGCTCCTGCGCTTCTTTCAGTTTGGCTTCAAGAGTTTCTTTGGTTAAATTTTCAGGTATTTCTTCCAGCTCTTCCTGTTCATCCATTTCTTTTAGTATCCGTAAATACTCATCCGTGTGCGCATTCAGCCATTTGATCCTGTCGTCCAGTTTATTTTTCGTAAAGTTGTTATCCTTAGAATTATTTGCCAGAAATTTGCTTCCATCAATAGAAGTAAATCCCCATTCAACAGCCCCTGAGATTCTCCTGTTGAACTCTTGGAATATTTTTTTCAAACTGTCAATGTTATCTTTTCTGAAATCAGAAATTGTACGAAAATCGGGTTCCACTCCGCCCATCATCCATTTCACTTCAAGATTTACTTTACAGCTCTCAGATAGTTTTCGCGAGGAACGGATTCCTTTACGGCTTCCGTAAATATATAGCTTATACATTCCTTTTGGATCATATGAGGGACGACCTTCCACCGCTGCTTCTTTTACTCCATATTTAGTAAGATCAAGACTGTTTACGAAAGCATCTATCAATCTTGCGATACTCTTTGGATCTACAAAGGAATCCCACGAGCACATCATCATTTGAGTACGGTCAAAAGTGGAAACATACGGCATAATCATTCACCTCAGATATCATTTTTCTTGTTTCCATTATACGCTTTTTCTAATAGAAAGTCTTGTTTTCTGTGCGCTTTATTCAGTTTTCAATGTACAACTGTATCTATATGAAACATCCCCTTAGGGGAGACTGTCCGAAAACTAGGCTGAGATAGCACAACGATTGCTTCACTCTGACGAGTGTTCAATATAGAGTTAAAATGCACATTGAAAACTGAATAAAGTACACAGAAGTCAAGCATTCATTCGAAAAATATAGTATAATGAAATCAGCGAATTAAGTTTTTGAGGTGAACGATTATGCCATATGTTTCCGGTTTTGACCGCAGCCAAATGATGTTCTGTTCTTGGGATACATTAGTGGATGAACAGAGTATTGCAAGATTGATAGATGCGTTTGTAAATAGTTTAAATATGAATGAATATGGAGTGAAAGTGCCTTCCGTAGAAGGAAGACCTTCTTATAATCCCAAAAGTATGTATAAACTGTATATTTATGGATGTCGGAAAGGAATTCGTTCTTCACGCAAACTGTCAGAAAGCTGCAAGGTAAATATAGAAGTGAAATGGATGACGGGCGGAATCGAACCAGACTTCCGAACGATATCAGATTTTCGGAAAGAAAACATTGACAGCCTGAAGAAAATATTCCATGAATTTAACCGACGTATTTCGGGTGCTGTTGAATGGGGATTTACATCAGTTGATGGGAGTAAGATGCTGGCAAATAATTCAAAGGACAATAACTTTACGAAAAATAAGCTGGATGACCGCATCAAATGGCTGAATGGACATACGGAAGAATATCTCCGCATCCTTTCGGATATGGATGAACAGGAAGAGCTGGAAGAAATACCTGAAAATTTAACCAAAGAAACTCTTGAAGCCAAACTGAAAGAAGCGCAGGAGCGTCTTGCCAGATATGAAGCATATCAAAAGCTGATGGAGGATACAGGTGTGTCTCAATTATCATTGACAGATGCAGATGCCAGACTTATGAAGAACAAGAATGGTTTCGCCGTGGCATACAATCCTCAGACAGCAGTCGATTCCGAAACACACCTGATCAGAGATTTTGCAATGACAAATCAGGTCACAGACCACGGACTCCTTGAAACAACCATGGCTGGAATTAAGGAAGAGACACCGACCGGTATTGTGGAAGTAGTATCAGATAAAGGATATGAAGATGCGGAAGATATGATAAACTGTCTGGGGCAAGGAATTATTCCTCATGTGATAACAGATGACGGAAAAGACGGATATGAACTGGAAATTCCATATAAAGAAGTGACAGAGGTTGATACAACGAGCATAGATCCGAAAGAACTAAAAAAAGCACTTCATGCCGGAAAGATTCCGGAAGTGTATAAAGATGTTATCAGTGAAATGAGGGTGGAAGAAGTACGTCGGAAGGTTGTGGATGAAGCGGGAGAAAAAGCGGAAGTATGCAGTGCTTATGGGACACCAGAAGAAATGCAGAAACGAGCAAAGGAAGGATATTTTGTGCGCGATCCGGAGAGAAATCTGGTATATTGTCCGGCAGGAGAAATCCTCCGGCAAAAGTGTATTAAGAAAAATGGAAACATCCGTTATGCAAATAAAAATGCATGTAAGCATTGTAAAAACCGCAACAAATGTTATAAAGGAAAGAATGAATGGAAGGAAATTGATTTTACCAAAGATCAATTACAGAAGCCATGTAAGGACTGGTTAAAAGCGGAAGGAAAGGCTGTTGAAGAAACAAAGCGAAAAGAAACATGGCGCTTTGAGAAAACAAACGTTGTAAAGTTCTTTCTGAAGCCGAACAGAGAAAAGACATCCCAAAGGATGTGCATATCGGAACATCCATTTGGAACGATAAAAAGAGCAATGGGAGCCAGCTACTTCTTATTGAGAGGAATAAGGAAGGTGGCAGGGGAATTTGCACTCTATTGTCTGGGATATAATCTGGAAAGAGCAAAAAATCTGCTTGGATTTAACAAAATGATGGAATTAATGGAAAAGGGATAAGCCCTTTTCTTTCATACTGTGTATCTTATTCAGTTTTCAATGTCATAGATGAAAGAAAGGGGCTAAAATTATGCTTAAAAATGGAGTTTTAGGACGGGCTGAGGGGGGGTGATTCAATCTTATGTTTGCGGATGACTGCCTAACTTAGTTTTCGGACAGTCTGCCCCCGTCATATTTTGTCAACATTTATTCTAAGTAATATTCATATTGTTCACATTTTTTGTGACTGTTCATTCTATTTATTATAATTGTCTTTATTATTCATATTTTACAATGATTTTAATTGCTTTTTTCGCTGCTTATAATCAGGGCAGTATTTTTCCACCTCAGCCCAAAATTCTCTGGAATGATCCATATATCTCCTGTGAGCCAGTTCATGGATCACTACATAATCCAACAATTCTTCAGAAAGATAACAAAGCCGATAGTTAAAATTTACATTTCCCTTTGCACTGCAGCTTCCCCACCTTGTTTTTTGATTTCTGATGGTAATTTTCCCCACAGTAACTCCCATAACTTCGCAGTAATGCCTTACCCTGGAGATAATCTTTTCTTTTATGTTTTGCAATTCTTCCTCAGACAGTTTTTCCATTGGAACTATGCCTGCAAAAGAATCTTCCTCTTTTCGCTTTTTCACCAAAGCTGTTTTTTCCATTATCCATTCTTTGTGCTTCTCAATAAACTTCATCAATTCCTGATCTGACAGCCGGGATGGGATTCTCGCCCATACTTCATCCTCTCCCCGTACCTCCAGTCCTATGGTTTTTCTGGCTGAACGGATCACCTGTACATGAATTTCATGCTCTCCCTGACAAATACAAACTTCTTTCATTAGTTCCTTCTTTCATGCTGGTTATTTCCTCTCCCATCTCCAAAAAGCTGTCCTTTTTACAATCCATTTCTATAAATCTCATTTATAACTGCCTGTGCATGTTCCATTTCTTTTTTCTGGATTATTTCATTCCTGTCACTTAAGATCGCAAGCATTTCATCTATCAGATCTTCTATTTTGGGATTGCTGTAACGATACAAATACCCCAACATCCGGGTAGCTGTATAATCTGTATTCATATTTTTATAAGCGATTTCTGTACAAAGTTCTTTGGGATATCCTTTACTAAGCAAAACCTTATACAGTTCATCCGTTCTTTCAGACGCCATACTCCATCACTCCTGCTGCTTTATGTAATGTGATCACTTAAATCAAGATTCCCTCCAGATGGTCTAGCTCATGCTGACAGATCTGCGCCGTCCATCCCTCAAGTTTCACGCTCTGTTTCTTCCAGTTCATATCCAAATATTCAACCTCAATATTCTGGTATCTTGTGGTTTTTCGCACTCCCACAAGGGATAAGCAGCTCTCTTCTGTTTCATATGGAGAATCTTTTTTTACCAATACAGGATTAAACATTACCACATCTATCAATCCCATATTTACGATGATCACACGTTTTTTTACACCAATCATATTTGCGGCCATTCCCACACATCCTGCCCTGTTTGCAGCTAATGTATCCATTAAATCTCTTCCTATCTGAAGATCATCTTTTGTCGCTGGATCAGATTTTTGTCCCAGAAAAAATACGTCCTTCATAATTGGTTTTATCATTTTACTTATACCTTTCTACTTTCTCAAAATTTTATCCATTATAATCTTTTCCCGGTTGGGATTCTTTTTCAACAGTTAAATCTTAATGCCCTGCATAGCATTGATAATTCTTTCTTTATTTTTCTCATGAAGATAATTGGGATTTAATTTATAGCACTCAAAAAAAATACTGCACACTCTTGACAACAGGACTATGATAGAGTC
>OLRL01000902.1_pt1 | contig 14131 bp, 10 predicted proteins | sample 1643201 | NCBI WGS metagenome assembly OLRL01 (sample SAMEA3136649, study PRJEB25190) | human gut metagenome | biome: human gut; feature: human-associated habitat; material: faeces | place: Austria | collected 2013
ATACAATTAAAGCACTTAGAGATAAGGTTTGTGAAATTACCGGGAAAGAATACAAGAAGGAATATAAATGGGATGTGTCCATCAGAATTATAACAGACCATATCCGTTCAGCAACATTTATGATTTCAGACGGAATTATGCCTTCAAATGAAGGACGTGGATACGTTTTAAGAAGACTTATCAGACGTGCTGCAAGACATGGAAGATTGTTAGGAGTTAAGGGACAGTTTTTGGCAAAACTTTCAGAAACAGTTATTGAAAGCTCAAAAGACGGTTATCCTGAACTTGAAGAAAAGAAGAGCATGATTTTCAAGGTTCTTACAGAGGAAGAAAACAAATTTGATAAGACTATTGATACAGGACTTAGCATTTTAGCCGACATGGAAGAAGAAATGAAGGCAAAGAATGAAAAAACTTTGTCCGGTGAAAATGCATTTAAGTTATATGATACTTATGGATTCCCACTTGACCTTACACAGGAAATTCTTGAGGAAAAAGGATTTGATGTGGACGAAGACGGCTTTAAGAAGGCAATGGAAGTTCAGAGAGAAACAGCCAGAAAGGCAAGAAAAACTACTAACTACATGGGGGCTGACGAGACAGTATACGAAAGTCTTGATACATCACTTTCAACACAGTTTGTAGGTTATGATAAATTAATTGAAGATTCAGTTATTACTGCTCTTACAACAGAAAAAGAAGTTGTACAGGCATTAGCTGATGGCGACAAAGGTACTATTGTTGTGGAACAGACACCTTTCTATGCTACAATGGGTGGTCAGGTAGGTGACAAAGGTATCATTAAAACAAACGAAGGAACATTTGTTGTTGTTGATACAATTAAGCTTCACGGCACCATGGTAGGACATGTAGGTTATGTTAGTGAAGGTATGATTCAGGTAGGCGATAAGGTAACTTTAAAGGTTGATAGTGCAAACAGAAATGCAATAGCTAAGAATCATAGTGCAACCCACTTACTTCAGAAGGCATTAAAGCTTGTTTTAGGAAATCATGTTGAACAGGCAGGTTCATATGTTGATGCTGAGAGACTTAGATTTGACTTTACTCATTTTCAGGCTATGACACCGGAGGAAATCGAAAAGACAGAAGCGCTCGTAAATGAGCAGATCCAGGCAGGACTTTCTGTAACAACAGACGTGATGGATATTGAGGAAGCAAAGAAATCAGGAGCAATGGCTCTCTTTGGAGAGAAATACGACCAGAAGGTTCGCGTAGTTTCTATGGGAGACTTCTCAAAAGAGCTTTGCGGCGGTACGCACGTTTCCAATACAAGCTCCATTATGCTCTTTAAGATCCTTTCTGAATCTGGCATCGCAGCAGGTGTGCGCCGTATTGAGGCTCTTACCGGAAATGCGGTTCTTGAATATTATAAGAAACAGGAAACACTTTTACAGGAGGCTTCCAGAGCTCTGAAAGCAAATTCCGGTGAGATTCTTGAGAAGATTTCTCATCTTCAGGAAGAAGTAAAAACACTCCAGAGTGAAAACGAATCCCTGAAGAGCAAAATGGCACAGGGTTCTCTTGGAAATGTTATGGACAAGGTTGTAGAAGTAGAGGGCGTGAAACTTCTCGCTGCAAAAGTAGAAGGCGTGGATATGAACGGTCTTCGTGATCTTGGGGACAGCCTGAAAGAAAAACTGGGAGAAGGCGTTGTGCTTCTTGCAGCAGTAAACGGCGGAAAAGTAAATCTCCTTGCAATGGTAACGGAGGAAGCACAGAAGGCAGGCGCTCATGCAGGAAACCTTGTAAAAGCAGCGGCAGCCATTGTTGGCGGAGGCGGCGGCGGACGTCCGAACATGGCGCAGGCAGGCGGCAAGAATCCGGAAAAAGCAGACGAGGCAGTAAAAGCGGCAGCAGAGATTTTAAAGGGACAGCTTTCTAAATAATTTTTTTGCAAAATTAACCAAAAGATGTTGACGAACCTTAAGGCTATGATATATAATACTAATCGTGCAAGAAAAATACCCAGACAGTTGTATTTAAGCACAATCTACAACTGGAGGGAGGTTAGGTGTGAGTCTATGTCAAATGTAATCGTAAAAGAGAACGAGACTTTAGATAGCGCTCTTCGCAGATTTAAGAGAAGCTGTGCTAAAGCAGGTATTCAGCAGGAAATCCGCAAGAGAGAGCATTACGAGAAACCAAGCGTTCGTCGTAAGAAAAAATCTGAAGCCGCAAGAAAACGTAAATATAATTAATTGTGCGCAAAAGTCCCTGGCTGTTTAGTCAGGGATTTTTAATATAACAGGAAGCCGATTGGCGGCTTTCTGTTTATCGAGGTGAAGAATGATTTACAGAAATAACATTGAAAAGATAAAAAAGAAGAAAAGTGTGATTATGCGCATGTTAAATATTATGGTAAAAATACTGTTTAACCGTATTTTTTACGTGGCGCTTGCTCTTTTGATCCAGCTCGTATGGATATTCCTCATCGCGGCAAAATTTGTGGGGTATTCCCAGTATATTTCTATGGCGCTTGAGGTTGTGACGATCGTTGTCGTCCTCTGGATCGTAAATAAGAAAATCAATCCTTCCTATAAGCTTGCATGGACCATGCTGATCCTCTGTATCCCTGTGTTTGGGGTTCTTCTGTATCTTTTATTCGGACAGTCCAGAATTGCTACGGCAATAGAAAAGAGTTTTGAAAATGTGCAGGAGAAAAACAGGGAATATTTGGAAGAGGCTGAGGAGACAAGGGAGGCTCTGGAAAAAGAAGATCTCTCCGCTGCCAGACAGTCTGCTTATATTAAAGAGTATTCCGGCTATCCTCTCGGAAGAAATACGGAAGCAGAGTATTTTCAGGTAGGAGACGATATGTTTCCTGTTTTTGTACGAGAGCTTAACGAGGCAAAACACTATATCTTTATTGAATATTACATTATCAACGACGGCGTGATGTGGCAGACTATCCTTGATATTCTGGAAAAGAAAGCTGCCGAGGGCGTGGACGTGCGCCTGATGTACGATGGCTTTGGCTGTCTGACGACACTTCCAAACAAATACGATGAAGAGCTTCGTAAAAAAGGCATTAAATGCGTCGTGTTTAATCGTTTCCGTCCTCTTTTAAATATCATTCAGAACAACCGTGACCACAGAAAACTGTGTATTATAGACGGACATACAGGTTTTACGGGAGGGGTAAATCTGGCAGACGAGTATATCAACCAGAAGGAGCGCTTCGGACACTGGAAGGATACGGCGATCATGTTAAAAGGCGAGGCTGTATGGAATATGACCGCCATGTTTTTACATATGTGGCAGGTGGTAAACCGTACGGAAGAAGAAAAGCCATATGACTATTATTTGCCTCATAATTTCCACCCGGAGCCGTTTGAGGGAAGCGGATACGTACAGCCTTTCTGCGATACGCCTCTTGACCATGAGACAGTGGGAGAGAACGTATATATGAATATTATCAATAGGGCAAAGGAATACGTATATATCTGTACGCCGTACCTGATCATTGATAACGAAATGATGACGGCTCTCTGCCTTGCGGCAAAAAGCGGCGTGGATGTGCGCCTTATGACTCCTGGTATTCCGGATAAGAAAATTGTATTTTTACTTACCCAGTCTTATTATGAACAGCTTCTTGAGGCCGGTGTAAAAATTTACGAATATCAGCCGGGCTTCCTTCACGCGAAATCTTTTGTGTGTGACGATAAAATCGGAGTGGTAGGAACCATTAACCTGGATTACAGAAGCCTGTACCTTCATTTTGAAGACGGCGTATGGCTTTATAAAAACAGAGTCATTGAAGATATTAAAGAAGATTTTCTTAATACTCTGGAATACTGTAATCCGATCAGCCTTGAATTCTGCAGAGGACGTTCTCTGCCTGTAAGAGCCATGCAGAGCGTTCTGCGTCTCTTTGCGCCTATGATGTAAAAAGAAAGAAAAAGTACCGTTTCCCCGGTTGGAGGAGACGGTACTTTTTTTACTGCATGTTAAAGAGAAAGCTGACGTTTGATTTCCCGGACAGTAACCCGATATACCCCGTAAAGGAAGAGGCCAAGGACAGCGAAGGAAGCAATAGAGAGGAGAATACTGGTCACTTCCGAATGGGAAATCCGGTTGTCATTTACGAACAGAATCATAAAGAAAACGGATCCCATTGCTGTGATGCCCACAACAGAAGGCATAAGAAATACGCTGGTGCACTGTTTTTTTACTTCCCGGGTCAGAAATTCCGGGGACGCTCCGAGACGTTTTAAATCTTCGAAAAGATAGCGGTTGTTAAGCGCGATGGTCTGGCAGCGTGTATGGAGAATGATGCAGGCTGCGATGAGACATACAATAAAAATGAACAGGAACATCATAATAAAAACAGAATAGGTCATCAGAAAATCGTGGGAATCTAATATGTGAAATACCGGCATATACGCCCATTCTGTTCGGAAAGAGGTAGAGTCAGGGTCGCTTTTTTTGAAACGTTCCACATCGGCGGCAAAATCATCGTATGAAATTCCTGCTTTTTCGTGATTTGCCTTTGTGTATATGTCAACATAGTAAGGCATATAGCAGGAATCGTCCGTTTGGCTTACAATGGTGCGGAACAGATCATAGGCAAAATCGTAATTATCTTCCCCGTTTACATTAAAGAGAGAAAGCTTTCCTCTGTATTCCTCTGTAAGCCCCCGGGAAATTTTTTCGTAATCGCTGTCGTCCAGAACCAGGTATCCGTTTCTTTTAAATAAAAGGTCATAGTGGAGAAAACCTGCAAATTCTGTGGGAATCGTTTCTTTTGTCACAGGATTTGTAATGAGAGAACCATAGGTGCGAAGATGATACGTGGCAACTTCTTCTGCATCGGAAATTGCCATAAATGTGCCCGGCAGCACGTCGGCACTCTGCCCTGTGATGCGGTTAAAAGTGGATTCTGACATAAAGGTTTCCAGAGAGAGAAGTTCATGATAAACAGTTTTCAAATGTCCGTCCGGCATAACGTACTGCGCTTCGCCGTCAATAGCAAGGAAAGCATAGTCGGCTTCTGTCCAGTCTTTTAAAGATACGTCATGCTCGTCTGCAATCTCCGTCACTTTTTCTTTATCCGGCATATTCTGATCTGCCCGGTAAGGAAACAGATAGGCGTAAGGCTTTGGGGCGTTTGCAGTGAGCTGAGGTCCCATAATGCTGAAAATATAACCGGAAGCAAAGCAGGCGCCTGCAATGAGGACGGTTCCAACCAGAAGATTGTTGACGGTCTGCTTTCCCTGGAATTTCATCATACTGCGGCTTATGATGTTTTTATAAGGCGCTTTTCTGTGGGGAATCCAGCCGTGTACCACTGTGTGGAGAACCACAAGGTAAAGCCCTATAAATACAGGGGCATAGGAGAGATTTGTCCATGCGGGAGGCATGGCGGAGAAAGTCTCCATGTAGAATGCGGGCGTATAGTATCCCAGTAAAAAGCCTGTAAAAATAAGGATGAAACCAACAGGCCCGCACCATTTTCCGGGCGTTTTTACCGGCTCATTCTTATGTTCCTCGCGGATCACGTCCAGAATATCGGTTCTCACAAGGTAACGGTTTGCAAGAGCCAGTGAAAAAATAATTACAAGAAGGGCAAAAAATACGGGGATAAACAGACAGCTCAGGTTTAAGTTTAACACCATATCGGAACTGTCTATAATAAGAAGCCGAAATCCGTTCCACAGAATCCATACAAGGGGAAAGCCTGCGAGGATCCCTGCTATGGAGGCGCCGGAGCTTAAAAATAAAACTTCCTTAAAAAGTCCGGGAGCCAGGCGTTTTTTAGAAGCGCCGAGCGCCATGAGAACGCCAAGCTGTTTTGATTTTTTGCGGAAAAACAGGCTTGCTGCGTAAATGGTGAAAACGCCGCAGCCAAAAAGTGTCAGCACAAAAATGGCGATCATCTGTTTCCTGCTGTCTCCGCCTTCCGGGAATACAAGCTGGACCGTAGGGGAGAGCATAAGGGTGGAATAGGCGGAGATCAGCATCAGTGCAATAAAATTGCAGAACAGGTAAAGCCGTGCCTGCTTATAATCTGTTTTTTGGAGTTTTCTTTCCAGGTCTTTTATTGTCTTCATAATTCTTCACTCATTTCTTTGATAGTGTCCAGAAGCTGGCTGTGGAAAAGATGCTGGCTTCCGTGATTTTCAAGCTGCTTGTAAATGGTTCCGTCTTTTAAAAGAATTACCCGGTCGCAGAAAGAAGCGGAAAAGCTGTCGTGGGTTACCATAAGAATGGTGGCGTCCATCTGGGAACGGGCTGCCTCAAAGGATTCAATGACTTTAAGACTGGATTTGCTGTCAAGATTTCCTGTGGGCTCATCTGCCAGAAGAAGGAGCGGATTGTTCATGAGGCTTCTTGCAACAGCCGTTCGCTGGCGCTCTCCTCCGGAAACGTCTGCCGGATATTTATTTTTTATGTGCTCGATTCCAAACAGAGAGAGAAGCTTATCTGCCCGTTTCTGGGCGTCTTTTCCCACATCTTCTTTTATGATTCTGGGAATCAGAATATTTTCCCGTATGGTAAGCCCGTCAAGAAGCATGAAATCCTGAAATACAAAGCCGAGCTTTTCATTTCGGATTTTTGCAAGCTGTATCTCGTCGAGAGCTGCGATATTTTGTCCTCCCAGAGTGATGCTTCCCTTATCAAAGGGAATGTAACAGGAAATACAGTTTAAAAGTGTGCTTTTTCCGGAGCCGGACGGTCCCATGACAGCCACAAATTCGCCTTTTGCAACCTGAAAGGAAATGCCTTTCAGAACGGGATACTGTATTTTACCGGTGTAATAAGATTTTTCCAGATTTTTTACGTATAACATAATCATTACCTGCCTTTCATTTGTTGAGGCAATGGTAGCATAAAAAGAGAAAGCTGTGGAAAGGGTATGTCATATCCGGCAGCTTCCATGTAAAGTTTTGCAAATGTCTGCGGAGTCTGTAAAGTTTTGCGCTTCTGATGTAAAGTTTGGAAGCTGTCCGGTTGCAAACAAAAGGCGGGAATGATAAAGTATAGAAGACAAAAGACAGGAGGGAAAAATATGCTTCGGATTGCCATATGTGACGATGATATAAATGCAAGAGATGCGCTTCATCTTCAGCTTGAGAGTATTCTTATGGAAGAGACAGAAAAAATTGTCTATGAATTTGTTTCCGGACAGACAGCTGTAAACTGGCTTTTGAAACACCCGGGAGAGATCGATCTTTTGTTTCTTGACGTGGAAATGCCGGGATTAAACGGAATGGAGACAGCGGAACGAATCCGGGAATTTGATAAAAATATGATTCTTGTATTTGTGACGGGATATACAGATTATGTATTTGACGGGTATCGTGTGGGCGCGCTTGACTATGTGATAAAACCGGCGGGAAAAGAGCGGCTTTCTGAGATTATGAAACGTGTGCGGGCGCAGATTTTTTCGCAGTCGGAAGAGAATTTCGTGTTTCAGAACACAGACGGAACTTATCGTTTTTCTTACGGAGAAATTTTATATTTTTACAGTGAGAGGCGGCAGGTTACAGTTGTGACAGAGAGAGGAAATTTTACTTTCTATGGAAAACTGGGCGAGGTGGAAAAGCAGACAGGCGGAGATTTTGTGCGGATCCATCAGAGGTATCTTGTAAATGGAAAAAAGGTAAGCCATATCGGAAGCACTTCTCTTCTCGTAGGCGAGGGAGACAAGGTGGCGGAGCTTCCTATTAGCAGAGGACTTCGTGAGGCGGCATCGTCAAAGCTTGCAAGAATATTGTTGAGAGGATAAAACAGATGAAAGTATTTCCCTTATTAATCGGAGCAAATGTTTTAAATTATGTTACAGTTACTCATTTTGTTCAGGTGAAAAAGAAGTGGTGGGCAAAAATCGGTATTTTTATTGTTTCTTTTCTTCTTACAGGTATGATCATGTACATTGGAGAATGGACAAATTTTCCGCCTACTTTTGGAGTGGTCTTGCTTGGAACATATCTTTGCTGTGAGGGGAGCAGTCTGAAAAAAATGACCTTCGGACTTCTGAGTGTTACCGTGTATTGTACGGCAAACGCCCTGTTTGATAATTATCTTGACATAAGTGATTTGGATAGATATTGGGGGAGGTTTCTGTTTGCTGTCGTTTTGTTTGTGGGAATGAAGCTGTTTTTTCGTTCTGCAGACAGGGAAGAAGAGCTTTCCTCTTCTATGTGGGGACTTTTAATCCTTCTCATTCTGACACCCCTTGGGATTGTGTTCAGCGTGATTCTTCTCACAAATAGATACGGCTGGGCAAGGGAGGCGGAGAGGTTTTTATGTGTGCTTCTGCTTATAGCGCTTTTTGCAGTGATTGGACTTTTGTGGACGGTACAGGTTTTAATGCGGCAGAAAAGGATGGAGAGGGAGCATATGTACATGGAAATGAACTGGAAATATTATGAAATAATGGAGCAGCAGCATTTTGAAATCCGCCGCTTAAAACATGATATGGCAAATCATCTCCAGGCACTTCTGGGGCTTTCAGAGGAAAAAAGGGAGGCGTATATTCAGGAACTGATAAAGGGGCATGGCGTTTCCGGAACCTTAAATTATTGTAAGGATCCTGCGGTAAATGCGGTTCTCGCCTCAAAAGAGCAGATTTTTAAGGAGAGCAAAATTACATTTCGCCATAAAATAGATATTCAGGAGGAGCTTCCTTTTGAGAAGCCGGATATTTGCGCCATGTTTGCAAACGCTCTTGACAATGCGGCAGAGGCGATAAAAAAGGAAGCGCTTCCGGAAGAGAAACGGTGGATTTCTCTGGAAAGCCGGTTTCAGAAGGGAATGTTTGTGCTTTCTGTAAAAAATCCTTCCTCTGTAAAAGTAACGGAGGGAAAACTTCCGGATACCGGAAAAAGAGACAGGAAAAATCACGGAGTCGGCTTAAAGAGCATACAGGAAGCCGTGAAACGGTATCAGGGAAATATGGAGCTTCACACAGAAAATGGAATATTCGAACTGTTTCTCTGGATCCAGTTTCCCGGCAGTTGACAAAATCCACGAAAAGCTTCATAAGACTCCATTGCCCCACGGAAAAAACAGAGGTATATTTAAGGGCAGAAAGGAGAGAAAATGAAAGAGTTAAATATAGGAACCGTGCTTGCTGCACACAGAAAAGAAAAAGGAGTGACCCAGGAAGAGGTAGCTGCTTTTGCAGGCGTTTCCAAAGCTTCTGTTTCCAAGTGGGAGAATGGACAGAGCTACCCGGATATTACGGTGCTTCCTGTTCTGGCATCTTTTTTTCATATTACGATTGATGAACTTTTGGGGTATCGTCCTCAGCTTACAGAAAAGGAAATATGGGAATCTTATCGGTATTTTACCCGGTGTTTTGGGGAAGAGCCATTTTGTGATGTGATGAAAAAAGTAAGAGCGCTGATACGAAAATACGATGCCTGTTATCCCCTGTTTCTTGCGATGGCGCAGCTTTTATTTAATCACTGGAATCTGGCGGCGTCCAGAGAGGAGAGCTTTCTCGTTTTAAAAGAGGCGCAGGAGCTTTGCGTTCGCGTCCAGAGAGAAAGCGAAGATACGCTTCTGAAAAAAGATGCCATTGCGCTTGAAGGATTTTTGGCTGTTATGAAGCGGGAACCGGAGCGGGTTCTGGAACTTTTCGGGGAAAAACTCCGTCCCAGAATTTCCTCGGAAATTCTTCTGGTAAGCGCCTACAGTCTTCTTGGAGAAAAAAAGAGGGCGCTCAAATACTGCCAGGCGCTTTTATATGAAGGCGCAGTGGAGATGATGGATCTTCTGGCAAATTATTTGGCTCTCTGCGGGGAAGATAAAAAAGAACTCTGTTTTTCGGCTGTGCATGGAATGGAAGCGGCATTTTCTCTGAAAAATCTTCTGCCTCATAAAATCATTAATCTGTATATGATGGAAGCCATTTATTATGGAGAACAGAAAAACAGGGAAAAAACGCTGGCGTCACTTTTTGATTATGTGGAGACAGTCCGGAAAAACTGGAAAGATTTTACCATTCACGGAGATGCATTTTTTGATCTTCTGGAAGAATGGCTGAAGGAGACGGGGATCAGCCGGCAAATGCCAAGAAATATGCAGTTTATCCGTGAGGAAATCATAAGAAGTATGCGGGAAAATCCTGTGTTTGACTTTGTGAAAGAGGAAAAAGAATTTCGTATTCTTATAAAAAAACTTGAAAATTTGGAGGCTGGAGAGGGACTGATATGAGTGCAGTTTTGGAGATCAGACATTTTCATAAGACATATAAAAACGGGAAAAAGGCAGTGGAGGATTTGGATCTTTCGGTGCAGCCGGGAGAAATTTACGGGTTTATCGGGCAGAACGGAGCTGGAAAAACAACGACGATCCGGGCGGTGACAGGTGTGATGGAGTTTGACAGAGGAGAGATTTTAATAGACGGTCATTCCGTAAAAAACGAACCGGTTCTCTGTAAATCTGTGACAGCATATATTCCGGATAATCCGGATTTGTATGAATTTCTGACAGGAATCCAGTATCTGGAATACATGGCGGATGTGTTTCGGGTAGAGGAACAGACGAGAAAGCAAAGGATTCAGAAATATGCAGAGCTTCTTGGAATGACGGAAAGTCTCGGGGATTTTATAGGAAATTATTCCCACGGAATGAAGCAGAAAACGGCTCTTATAGGAGCATTTCTTCATAAGCCGAAGCTGCTTGTTCTGGACGAGCCTTTTGTGGGACTGGACCCGGAAGCGTCCTTTCATTTAAAAGATATGATGCGAAAACTCTGTGAGGAGGGCAGCAGTATTTTCTTTTCCACGCACGTTCTTGAGGTGGCGGAAAAGCTCTGCCATAAGGTTGCCATTATTCAAAAGGGCAGGCTCGTGGCAAATGGTACAATGGAAGACGTAAAAGGGAATGCAAGTCTTGAGGAAGTATTCCTGGAGGGCGTGGGAAATGAAAAATAAAGTATGGCTTCTCACAAAAATACAGCTTATGCGCGTGCTGAATCCGGAGTTTTTTAAAGACAGGGGACTGCGAAAAAAGAGAAAGCGTTTTCTTCTTCTCTCTCTTGGAATGGCAGGGATAGGAGCTTTGATCATGTTTTACAGCGCGCTGATCTCTCTTGGATTTGTGCAGATGGGAATGGGAGAAGCCATTCCCGTTGTGATGATGGGAATATGTTCTCTTCTCCTTGTTGCAATTTCCTTTATGAAAAGCGGCGGCACACTGTTTGGCGGAAAAAATTTCGATATGGTACTCTCACTTCCTGTGACCGTGCGCCAGGTGGTGCTTTCCAGAATGCTGTTTCTCTACGGAGCGGGCTTCCTTGTGTTTTTTGCAGGCTTTCTTCCGGCGGCGATTATCTATATAGTCAATATGGGGGCAGGCGTTGGCGAAGTGCTTAATCTTCTTCTGGCCGTGGTACTGGGACCGTGTATTCCTGTTGTTTTGTCTCTTGTGCTGAGCGTGCTGGTTATGCTTCTTGCAGAGAGGCTTCCTCACAGAGAGATTTTTGTGATTGTCTTAAATGTGGCAGTCCTTGTGGGGATTCTGTTCTGGACGGGGAAGATTTCTGTGACAATGGACGAGAAAGCCCTGATGAATATGGGAAAAGCTCTGGCAAATGGAGTGACTTCCGTATATCCTCCGGCAGGCGCGGCGTTTTCTTTTCTGGAAAAGGGAAGCATTTGGGGAACGCTTCTTTTTGCCGTTATGTCGATTGCTCTGTTCTGGGGATTTGTAATTTTAGTTTCCCGTTTTTATGTAAAAATTAATGAAATGTTTTCTTCTTCCAGGAGTAAGAATGCGGGAAAGATTACATATGGAAAGGGAAGCACAATCAGGAAGGCTCTTCTTAAAAAAGAATGGAGAAGACTTCTTTCCTGCCCGATTTATGCCATGAATACAGTGGTGGGCTATGTACTTATGATCTTGCTTGGAGTTATGGTTCTTACCATGAAAGCAGATACCCTGGAAGGAATGATAAACATTCCGGGAATCGAAGATCAGCTTGTCGGGGCGTTCCCTTTTATTATCGCAATGTGCGCCGGGATTGCGCCTATGACTGCGCCCTCCCTTTCGCTTGAGGGAAAGAGTCGGTGGATCATGTGCAGTCTTCCTGTAAAATCGATAGAAATTTTCCGGGCAAAGATTACACTGAATCTTTTATTTGCAGTGCCGTCTGTTTTTTTGTGCAGTTTCTGCGTATGGATAAAATTCCCGGGAACGGCAGCGGACAATCTCCTTCTTTTTGTTCTGCCCCTTGCTTTTTCCGTATTTACAGCAGTATTTGGAATGGCAGTCAATGTAAAATTTCCAAGATACGACTGGACACAGGAAATTCAGGCAGTAAAAAATTCTGCTTCTGTTTTAATCTGTGTGTTTACAGGAATGTTTGCAGCGCTTATTCCCCTTATGATCGTGATGGCACTGCCTGCATTTCGTGAGGTGATTTCCTGGGGCTTTGTCATTATTTCCGCAGGACTTTCCGCAGTGTTCTGGAAGCGGCTTGAAAAAGTAAGGCTCCGGGTGTGAAAAAAATTTCGGTGGTGGCAAGGCATGAAATGTGACGTAAATATCTGGCGGATTCTAAGCCGCTGTTTATATGATACTATTCCGCAAGATGTTTCGGCTCGCTGCTGTGAATAGCAGGATTATAAAAAATTTATAATTTCATGTCGGAAAAGATATTTACGAAAAGAACATTTTGTGCTAACATAAAAGTACATCATCGAAAGGGGGAGTCACATGACAGACAGTGAGCTATTGCTGGCGATTCACCAGAATATGCAGACAATGCAAACAGACATGGCAGAGCTGAAAACAGACGTGTCGGATTTGAAGACAAAAGTTGATAAGCTGGAAGCGAATGTGTCGGACTTGAAGACGGAGGTTGTCGAGCTGAAAGCGGACGTGTCAGGATTGAAGACGGAAGTTGTCGAACTGAAAGCGGACGTGTCAGGGTTGAAGACGGAAGTTGTTGAGCTGAAGACAGATGTGTCAGGATTAAAGACGGAAGTTGTTGAGCTGAAAGAAGATGTGTCGGGCTTAAAACTGGAAGTTGGCAATCTGAAAGCGGATGTGTCAGGCTTGAAGATGGAAGTCGGCGAGCTGAAAGAAGATGTGTCAGGCTTGAAGATGGAAGTTGGCGAGCTGAAAGAAGATGTGTCAGGCTTAAAGATGGAAGTCGGCGAGCTGAAAGAAGATGTGTCAGGATTAAAAACAAACGTGGAAGATCTGCAGTCTGAAACACAAATGATAAAGACGAACCTGAAAGACTTAGAATCAAATGTTAAGATGATGAGTACAGAAATACAAGAGATAAAATTGGAAACAGAGAACATGAGCCATAAAGTTATAAATATAGAAATGGTTCTTGAGAATCAGACGAATTATAATATCCGGCTTCTGGCGGAAAATCATATGAGTCTGGTAGAAAAAATGGATAAAGCAGTTCATGTTTCCAAATGGGAGGCGCTGAATGAGATCAAAATGAATCTTTTGGACGTAAGAGTAGAAAAATTGGAAAAAGGATTTCAGGAGTTGAAAACTCAGATCGCATAATAGTGCAATATGATAAGGTGCAAGGTTCTTAAAAGGACGTTGCACCTTTATTATATGTAAGAATGGTTAATTGAAAAGGCAAAATTTATTTCTGAATGCTCCAATGGTGGCTGTATCCAATGCCTGCCTGACTTTTGCACTTTGCTGTTTAGTTCTTCCGGCGGGCGGTTTGGGAATTTATCTGTATGGGTTTATAAGCGATATTTCATGAGCGATAGGGTGGAAACGCAGGAAATGTTTCTATAGCTTACAAAAAAGAAGCAGGAATAGGCGAAAAATGGATAAGGCAGCATTTTATCCTATAAAAAACAACGGGAAATAAGCGAAAAAAGGATAACGCAGCATTTTATCCTACAAAAAAGAACGGGAAATGAGCGAAAAAAGGATAACGCAGCATTTTATCCTACAAAAAAGAAGCGAAAATAAGTGAAAAACGCAGTATACTCGAAAGTAGCTTATAAAATCCAGTCCCAAAATAGGCGGATATGGTCTGTCCGCCGCTTTCCGCCTATTTTTCTCTGAAAAAAGCAGGAGAAAATCAAGCATTCCGGAAAAAAAGCGCATTTGGGCCAGAAAAAAGTAAGCGGAAATGGAAAGAACCACAGGAACACCTGAAAGCAGCGTT
>OLRL01000903.1_pt1 | contig 14118 bp, 8 predicted proteins | sample 1643201 | NCBI WGS metagenome assembly OLRL01 (sample SAMEA3136649, study PRJEB25190) | human gut metagenome | biome: human gut; feature: human-associated habitat; material: faeces | place: Austria | collected 2013
GCTCATCAAATTTAGCTCTTGTAAGGTTCATATCGAAATGCTTCGGTCCCTCAGCTGTAGCTGTGATGAACGGAAGGTTGATGTTTGTTGTTGTTGCAGAAGAAAGCTCTTTCTTAGCCTTCTCAGCTGCCTCTTTCAGTCTCTGAAGAGCCATCTTGTCGTTGCTTAAGTCTACGCCCTCTGTTCTCTTGAACTCAGCAAGCATGTAATCTGTAACTTTCTTATCAAAGTCATCTCCACCAAGACGGTTGTTACCAGCTGTGGAAAGAACCTCGATAACGCCATCACCGATCTCGATCACGGATACATCGAATGTACCGCCGCCAAGGTCGTATACCATGATCTTCTGCTCTTTCTCATTGTCAAGACCATATGCAAGAGCTGCTGCTGTAGGCTCGTTGATAATACGTTTTACATCAAGACCTGCGATCTTACCTGCATCTTTGGTTGCCTGACGCTGAGCATCGTTGAAGTAAGCCGGAACTGTGATAACTGCCTCTGTTACTTTCTCACCAAGATATGCCTCTGCATCCTTTTTCAGTTTCTGAAGGATCATTGCTGAGATCTCCTGTGGAGAATATTTCTTGTCATCGATGGTTACACGGTAATCGGTACCCATCTCTCTTTTGATAGAGGAGATCGTTCTGTCTGCATTTGTAACTGCCTGACGTTTTGCAGGCTCACCTACCAGACGCTCTCCTGTTTTTGTGAATGCTACAACGGATGGTGTTGTTCTTGCGCCTTCTGTATTTGCGATAACTGTCGGCTGTCCACCTTCCATTACGGCTACACAGCTGTTTGTTGTACCTAAGTCAATACCAATAATCTTTCCCATGATTTTTTCCTCCTGTTTTAGTCTGTATCTGTTAAAATAAAGTTTGTTGTCAGTTAGTTCGCAACCTTCACCATACTGTGGCGTACTACGAAATCCTTGTAGGTGTAACCCTTCTGGAATTCTTCCACCACGATGTTCTCTCCAACCTCTTCATCCTCCACATGCATCACTGCATTATGGAAATCCGGGTTGAATTCCTTTCCCACTGCTTCGATCGGCTTCACGCCAAGCTCATCCAGTGTTGTGGTAAGCTGCTTGTAGATCATTTTCATTCCATCTGCAAAAGCATCGCCTTCCTGTGCCTGTGCAAGACCTCTTTCAAAGTTATCCACAACCGGCAGGATCTTTTCAACGATCTCTTTTGCTCCGATGATGTACATACTGGATTTTTCTTTTTCCGTTCTTTTACGGAAATTATCAAATTCAGCCATGGTACGCTTCAGGCGATCGGTAAGTTCCTCCACCTTCTGCTCAGATTTATCTTTTTTCTTCTTTCCGAAGAAGGAAGTTTTTGATTTTTCTTCTTTTTTATCCTCTGAGGCAGCTTCTTCGCCTGGAGTATTGTTTTCTTCCTCCGGCAGATCTTCTCCCTCCGGTGTCAGGTTTTCTTCTTCCTGATCTCCGTCAGTTACGGGGATTTCCTTCTCCGCTTCCTGCTCTTCGGATGTTTTCTTTGTTTCCTCCGACACTTTTTTTCTACCGCCTTTCTAAGTTTTCTTCTTTTTCAAAACGTCATCCAGATGATTCTTCAGTTCCTTCAGACTGTCCACTACATTCTCATAATCCATTCGTTTGGGACCGATGATCCCGATGGTTCCGTACATTCCGTCTCCCAGTTCATATCTGGCAGTTACAATGCTGCAGTCCTTCATGGTCTGGATTGGCATCTCATCACCGATGTAAACCTGGATTCCTGTATTCTCTCCATCTGACATCTGTTCTTTTACAAGATCAGCAAGTTCATGCTTCTCCTCAAATGCGGAGATCAGCTCCGTTGCCTTCTCTTTATCGGCAAGCTCCGGATACTTGAAGATGTTAGTTGCACCTGAAGTATAGATCTCCATATCTTCCTCTTCCACATGAATGGTGGCGGCCACTGCATCCAGAACCGTTGCCACCACACCGCTGTGGCTGCCTGCCTGTTCCTTCAGTCTGGCGATCATCCCAAGGTTGATATCCTGGATCGGGATCCCATTGAGATTGGTGTTAAGAAGAAGATTCAGTTTCAGGATCGTCTGGTCGTCCATTTCCTCATCCAGATTGATGATCTGGTTCCGGACTGTGTTGTTGTCACTGACAACCACTGCCACAAGCTGAAGTTCGCTCATTCTCGACAGCTGGATGAACTTGATCTTGTTGCCGCTGTACTGCGGAACGGAAACCATGGTAGCATAGTTGGTATTGGAAGCAAGAACCTTCGCAACCTTCTTAAGCACCTTATCCATCTTATCTGTCTTCTCAATGATCAGATCTCGCAGCTCTGCGACCTCCGCTTCCTTCTCCTTCATCAACTCATTGACGTAAAGTCTGTAGCCCTTATCTGAAGGAATCCTTCCTGCTGAGGTATGAGGCTGGACGATATAGCCCATATCTGTCAGGTCTGACATTTCATTTCGGATCGTTGCGGAACTGACATTGAGATCCGCATACTTGGAAATGGTCCTGGAACCAACCGGTTCTCCGGTTTCCATATAGGTCTTGATGATTGCTTTTAAGATTTTTTGCTTGCGCTCATTCAACACCTCTTCCATGAATCCATCTCCTTTCCTTTTTATTCTTTCCTGACGGATGTTGATTCTTTTTTTACATCTGTTAGCACTCATTTTAGTGGAGTGCTAACATCTACAGTCTTTAAGATATCACCATGTAAAATATTTGTCAATATGTTTTGAAAAAAAGTTCTTATTTTTTCAAAACAAAAAAAGCATCAGTACGATGCTTTTTTGTAATACTGGTCTATGCAGTTCTGTGCCCCGGCAAAAAATTCCGCTTCTGTTTTCTGTCCCAGCATATATTTCTGAAATTCCGTTCCCATGGACGAAACGGCTTCTATGGAATCGGCACACAGTGGTCTTGCTTTCAGCTTATAATCTTTCAGATATTGCCGGATCATTTCAATGCCATCCAGATCAAAATTCTTATCCTCGATCACATCCAGTCTTGCCGGACACATTTTTGTCAGCTGTCCGTAATTTTTACTGGCCTCATATCCGGACACATACTGAAGGAACTTCAGAGCTGCTTCTTTATGATCAGAATTTTTATTCAGTACATACTGCCAGGTTGCGATATTGGTCACCTTCTCGTCAAATTCCGGAAATGGTGCCATATGGATCTTATCTTTTCCATACACGCCTGCATTCTGAAAAGTACTCAACACACCGGTATACATAAACATACATCCATACTGGCCGTTTATAAATTTTTCATTCAGCTGGTCATGCTGGTCGATCAGATTCTCCTCTGATATCATCCCTGTATCCAGCATTCGCTTCATATATTCTGCCGCTTCTCTTGTTTTCGGATCCGTCCAGTCTGTATAATCTCCTCCGAAAAAATCGACATACTCGCTGATACTATTATATATGTAAGAAATCTCCCATGCATCCCCATATGCATATTTTCCCGTATTCTGAAGCTTTTTCTGAAGGATCTCAAGATCACTGAGACAGGAGAGTCTGTCCAGACCAGCCTGATCCAGCAATTCCTGGTTCACCCAGAATGCCATGATATCCATCCTGAACGGTACCGAAAAAATATGTCCGTCTGACATGCATATTTCTTTCAGGTATTCCTGCAGAAAATTCGCCGCTGTCTCCTCTGTCATAACCGTATCTTCCAACGGAAGAAGAAATCCCTTATGTTTAAATTCGGATATCATCTCATCATTTACTGTGATCAGATCAACAGAATCATCTCCTGATGTCAGAAGAGTTGCTATTTTGGCCTGGCGATTGTCCGCATTGGCCGGACATTTTTCAATATGGATCTTTATTCCAAGATCTTTTTCCGCCTGGCTGATAAAAGAATCAAAGCCTTCTGTGCCTGCATCCACATGAAGGATCGTCAGTTCCTGTCTGTTCTCCGGCACAATATCAGATGCAGCCTCCTTCTTCTGGACTCCACATCCTGTCACTGCCAGAGCCAGGGCAAATACCCCGCAAAATACCTGTTTTTTCAATCTCTACCACCCTTTTTATCTGGGCCATCTATCCTCTTTTGACATCAACGGCTGGAACGGTGCATGAGGAAGTGTCTGATACCAGTACGCTACACTTGCCACATCATCCTGTCGTTCAAACAGGCCACGGTATCCGACGCCTATCTGCTGAATCGTAACGCGAAGATCCTCTTCAAAGCAGATTGGATCCTGTAAATGCCATCTGTAAAAGCCTCTCATTGGCGGGCAGTCATCATTATGATAAAAATTGTGGATCAGCTCGTCATGGGCAGAATAATACGGATATCCCAGATACGGCGTGTTATAATTCTGTTCCACGGTTTTTCCATCCACCTGTTTGGCAAAGCTCCAGGAACCACCAAAGTAATCTTCCGTTCCTGTTCCACAGATGGTCGGATACTCCTCATCTCCGTCAATATAAAACTTCATTTCTCCCTCGCCCCACCAGTAACGTTCCAGTGTGGTAAGTGCCATGTAGGTTCCTATATAATGGCCTTTTCCTTTTACTCCATCCAAAATTGTATAATCTTTTGTTTTTTCTGTCAACCGTTCCCTTCTCCACTGCGCATGGAAATAAGCAATATCGTCCGGAAGCTCATCATAGAGACAGTAATCTACCTGATAAAAGAAAGCCGGGATTTTATTTGCATGCTGGTTTTCCAGTGTGATCTTTGCTTTCTTCTTAAACGGCATCGGGAAATAGCAGTTAAAGCCCCTGTTTGGAACAACAGCCACCGGAACAGAATTTACAAAACATTCCCTTCCGAATCCGCAGCAGAAGAAATCACCCAGAGGACTTTCCACGGAAGGAGTTTCCTCGTCATCCCAGTACATACGGATTACAAGATCTCTCAGTACAAAGCAATCTGCCTCTGTAGTCTTGTTATCAACGGTGATCCAGATATGATTGATCTGTCCCGGTCCTTCCATTTCTGCCAGAGTTACCACAGTTCCCGGCTCAATATCCCTGAGACACGGGCTTCCTTTTCTGGACGGTCCCAGATGACTTGCAGCCATACCGCCTCTGCCTTTTTCTCCATGAGGATTTTCTGCGTTGATCGCACGGCTTTTTCCATGCTTTGCAAGTGCGATCCCTCCCAGTCCGCCTGTAAATGCCTGATACATATCTGTTTTCTCCTCTCTTTTGGAAATTAAAAATATTATATTTACGCTTTTACTCCACCTGCCATGATACCATCCATGATCTGTTTCTCAAAAACAGCTACAAAGATAATGATCGGAAGAAGGATGATCCATCCCATGGCGCTGACCAGATCCCACGGAACTCCATACATGTTGTCACGTAACGGAAGCTGTACGATGGAAACAGAAAGTACCTGAATACCATTTGAATAAAACAACGGTGTGAAAAAGTTATTCAGACAGGTAATAAAGTTGATAATGCAAACCGTAGCGATTGCCGGCTTCATCAGCGGCAGAACGATCGTAAACAGTCTCTGTGAAAAAGATGCGCCGTCAATAGCAGCTGCCTCCTCCAGTGAGATCGGGATCTCACCGACAAAGTTTCTGAGGATCAGAACCGTAAACGGTATAACGGTACTGATATAAAGAAGGATAAGTCCCGGATATGTATCATACAGCTTTACCTTCTGCATAAACTCATACAGCGGGCGGGCTGTGACAACCTCAGGGATCAGCATGGTAGCCAGAACAAACGCAAATGCAACAGAAACTCCCTTTGAGTTAAATCTTGAGAAGCCATAGGCAGCCATTGCACACAGCACGGTACTGATCACAAGTGTAATGCCTACGATCAGAACTGTATTTCCGATCTTTGAAAGCAGTCCTACATTCTGTATCAGAAATTTATAGCTTTCCAGTGTGGGATGATCCGGAAGATAATCGATCGGTGTTTTAAACAGTTCTCCTGACGGTGTGATCGAAGAAATAAAGATCCAGTAAACCGGGAACAGGATCAGAAAAGCCACAACTGCAAACAGAACCCATCTTCCAACGGCTACCACTCCATGATAAACATTATATTTTCCTGTATTCTTCACGATAATTCCCCCTAACTGTCAAACTTATTCATAACACGTATATTCAGCCAGCTGAAGATCGCCATTACAACAAACAGCAGCATAGCCAGCGCCGAAGCATATCCTACGTTTAGATTTGTAAATGCTTCTGTTGTGATTCTGTATGCGATCAGCGCAGTATCCTCTCCAGGGCCTCCAGATGTCATGGAATAAACCAGATCGAAGGTTGTCAGTCTCCAGAGTGTGAACGGAATACATAAAGTCAGGACATTTTTTGCGATCAGCGGAAGTGTGATCCGGAAAAAGCTCTGGATCCCGTTTGCACCGTCTACCTTTGCTGCCTCATAGATATCGCCGGAAATAAACTGAAGTCCGGAAAGTACAAGAATTGCAAAGAACGGAAGGTCCTTCCACAGGTCCATTGCAATTACCGCTGCTCTTGCAGTACCTGTATTGATCAGCCAGCTGTTCTGGTAACCCGGTACAAACCAGCGGATAAAATCATTGATCAGACCATAATCATTGTTAAATGCCCATTTTGCAGCCATACCGGCTACTACTGCAGGCATAGCCCACGGGATCAGCACGATGGTCCTCAGAAAACGGCGGCCTTTGAATTTCATATTCAGGATCAGTGCCAGGATAACTCCGAGGATCACATGAAAGATCATGGAAGCAACCACAAATATTGCCGTAAAGCTGATCGATGTGAGCACTTTAGGATCAGAAAATACCTTCAGGTAATTCTTGAAGCCTATAAATTCATTGATACCTGCAAGGATACTGATATTAAAGAAGCTGTTTTTCACAGTCATCAGAATGGGATATACTGTTGTAAAACCTCGAATCAGTACAACCGGCAGGATCAAAAGCCATGGTATCCACTTCATATTTTTTTTGCTTATTGTCATGGAACTTTCCTCCCTGTTCATCAAGCAATGTAAAGCAGACTTTTACCTCTGCTTTACATTGCTGTTTTTTTATATCTTTTACTTATACATATCTACCACATCCTGAGCCTTCTTGCAGAACTCATCAACTGTAATCTCGTCTTTCATACAGGACTGGAAGATTGTTCCCATATCGCTGATAAATTCCATTGTCTGTGCCACCATCGGACGTCCCTGTACATTGCATTCATTTGCATATCTGCTGTACATTTCTTTTGCCGGGTCAGAATCCGGAACTACCTTCTCTGCAACATCCTTTCTTGCAGGATATCTGTCAAATGCTTTATAGGAAGCTTCCATTCCGCCTTCATCAGCCATATACTGGAGGAATTTCACAGCTGCATCTTTATTCTTGGATGCTTTGTTGAGAACATAGCTCCAGGAATCTGTAAAGATCGCACGCTCTCCCTTGCCGCTGAAATCCGGTACCATTTCCATGTGGATCTTATCTGCGCCAAGCATATCTGCCTTTGCATAATCTGTTCCAAGGCCCCACATGAACCAGCATCCGTATTTTCCGTCATTGATCTTCGGATTCATCTGCTCATATTTATCAGCGATCTGCTCGATGGATGTTTCTTTATCAGCAACCAGATCGTGGAGGAACTGAACTGCTTCCTTGTTTTCCTCTTTGGTCCAGTCAAAATAATCGCCGCCGAACATGTTTACAAACTGTGCAAGCTCGTTAAATGCATAAGTTTTCTCCCAGGAACCGCCGTAGCCGAATCTTCCGTCCTTGGAAACAGCCTTCATATACTTCATGAAATCCTCTTTTGTATCAATGGATTTGATTCCGACCTCATCCATGATCTCCTGATTTACCCAGAATGCAAAATATCCTGTATAGCCTGGAACACCGATAATGTTTCCGTCCTTATCTGTGATCATATTCTTTACATATCCCTGGGCAAACTGATCAGCGATATCATCTGTCATTACTGTATCATTCAGTCCTTCCAGCCATCCGGAATTTTTAAATGCCGCACTCATCTCATCGTTGATCTGAATGACATCCACGGAAGCATCTCCTGTGGAAAGCATTGTGGTGATCTTCTGCTGACGGGTATCTGTATCTGTAGGTGCCGCAATTACATTAATGTTCAGGCCCGTGGCATCTTCCACATTTGCAAGCCAGTCCTCAAAATCCGGGTCTGTGGTGTCGATGCTGTATAAGGTAAGATCATATTTCTCCTCTGCGGAAACAGTAACCACGTTACCTGCCATACCCACAACCATCGCTGCTGCCAAAACTGCACTCATTACTTTTTTCTTCATATCTTTCTTCCTTTCTGGACATTTTCGTGTTTGTCCACACCTGTTTTTGATGGTTTAAGGATACCAGAGAGCCCCCTCATTCTAAATACAATATTTTATGATTTCTTTATATTATTTTTCGTTCTCTTGTATTTTTGTTGTTAATTTTTTATAATCCTTTTATATAATCTATATTTGTAACGGCTTTTTTTCACAGCTGGATTCGGTTTCATTAATTTGTTTTCGACATAAAGGAGAGTATGTACTATGAAATTCCACAAATGTATCCCACCCATTTTTTCCTCATTTCGCTATAAGCTCCTGCTCGCATTTCTGATCGCAACTATGGTACCTCTGATTTCCCTGACCTTCATCAGCTATCACATTTCCTATAACATTGCCAGAGATCGTATCATCGATTCTGCCGTAATGACTGACAAGCAGCTGGTCTCTCAGCTGAACGACCGCCTCGGTCAGGTTGAAAATGTAGCAGATACCATACAGTTTCAAATGTACTCCCTAAATCAGCCTTCCTCTAATAAGGTAGATGCACTGAAAAAATTCACCACTGTAAAAAACAATATTTCGCTGTATAAATCCACATTCGATTTCTTCCATATATATGTTTTTCTGCAGCCCGATCAGCTCGGTTCAAAAGAAAGCCTGTACTTCTTTTCCACAGATGAGCTTTCTGCATATGGTCTGGATAAAAATATTGTTTCCGGTTCAGGCTTTTCCTCTGTCTGGATACCGGTTTCCAATATGCCTCTGCCTAAAATACTGTCCACAAAAAAATCATCTGCCGATGTGATCCTCTGCGTCCGGGCACTGAAAAATCAGGCCACCGGTATTCTGGAATACGCCTACGGCATTGCTCTGGACACCTCAGAGCTTACCACTTATCTGCAGCCTGCTGCTTTGGATTCCCGCATATACAGCTACATTCTCACAGATCACGGAGAGATTGCAGCAAAAAATACATCCTCACTGAATTTATCCGGAATTTCCAAAGCACAGTTTCAGAAACTCAAAGGAAATGCAGATTCTTCTTTTCACAGCGGCGACAAATATTATAACTGCTGCACCTTAAGCAATGGCTGGCTTCATGTTACCGAAATCCCGGAAAGCTATATTCAGGGCAACACGCACATCCTGATCCGTGCCTTACTGATCACTGTCCTTATTTTCTTGCTCCTTACTGTTATCATCGTTATCCTGTTTTCCGAAAATCTTACCCGGAAGATCACTGCACTTTCCTATGCAATGGAAGCCTTTCAGCTGGGATATGACCCGGAACATCTATCTATCGTTACTGTTCCCCACCCGGATGATCCTTCCAGGTATGATGAGATTGACAGACTGGGCATCACCTTTGAAGATATGCAGCACACAATAGCCGGAAACCTGAAGTCCATTGTAAATCTTTCCGTAAACGAAGAACGTCTGAAATACCAGCTGCTCCAGTCACAGATCAATCCGCATTTTCTTTACAATATCCTGGGATCGATCCGTACCTGCCAGTCCCTTGGAAAGCTTGACATTGCTGATCAGATGATTGCAAATCTGACTGCCTTTTACCGTCTTACCCTGCGTAAATCAAAGGAACTTATTCCTATTAAAGATGAATTGGAAATTGCCCGGCTTTATCTGGAAATGGAAAAGCTCTGTCATAAAGATAATCTGGACTGGGAGATCGAAGCAGAAGATGGAATCGAAAATTTCCTGATCTGCAAGTTTACACTTCAGCCATTTCTCGAAAATTCCATTCTGCACGGGATTTCTTCGGGCACACCAGCTGTTTTCATTTCGATCCATGTTCTTTATGGCGATGATACGGTTGTGATCTCCATTGAGGACAACGGTGCCGGCATGGACTCCGAAACCCTTGCACAGCTGCGCCATGCTATTGAGCATAATGTTATTGATTATGAGAAGCATTTTGGAATTTCCAACGTAAGTTCCCGTATTTCCAACCCATTATACGGAAACGGTTCCGTAAGGATCCGCAGCAACCCCGGAAACGGCACATACGTCACCATTGAATTCGAACAGATGGAGGAAGATATCGATGAAAAAAATAATGATCGTAGATGATAATTACTTATCTGCAGAAGGTATCGAAAAAAACATAGACTGGGAAACACTGAATGCAGAGATCATCCATGTCTGCTACAATGGAACCTCTGCTATCGAAGCCATGAAAAAAGAACCGGCAGATCTGATCATTTCTGACATTGAAATGCCTGATCTTGACGGCATTTCCATGAGCCGTCAAGCTCTTGAGATCAATCCTATGGTGAAGATCATCCTGATCAGTGCCTATGATAAATTTGAATATGCAAGACGCGCTCTGCTCCTCGGTGCTCTGGATTATATCGAAAAGCCTCTGGATTATGCCTATCTTATCCAGAAGGTAAAAAACGCTTTTGCACTGATGGAAAAGGAACAGAAAAATCTCCAGCTTCTGAAACAAAGCAGGCCTCTTCTTACGGAAAAATTTTTCCGCGAGATCACACACCTTCCGTCTTCTGAAGCAGCCTACCGACTGAAGCCTTATCTTAAGTATCTGAACCTGGAGCTGAATTATGATTTTTATACAGTTGTTATTCTGGAGCTTGAAAATGCTCCGGATCTAAAAGCTGTTTACGGGATTGAAAAGTTTCAGATGGAGCTTTTCAACCTTCAGGATCTGATAACTGAGGAAACCGCTTCTCTTGATTTTGTGTATCTTCTCCCGGATATGGATGGCTATCTGTGCATTCTGGGACACAGCGGCTGTCAGTCCAACAGCTTCCGCCAGCTTACCAGCGGACTTATTTCCTCAATCGCAGATGCCTGCCAGCCACTGGGACTTTCTCTCAACGCAGGTATTGGAACAATTGTCCAGGATTTTTGGAACCTGAACCATTCTTATAAAAGCGCCGTACATGCACTGGAATACAGATTCTTTTTCCCGCATCAGAATATCTTTGACGGAAGAGAGGCTCTGGGTTCCGATCTGTCTGTTGCAGATTTTTCAGATACAAAGGAGGATGAACTGATCCGGCTTCTCTGCAAAAAGGATACCGCTGCCATAGATCTCTGGTTTCAGAATTTTTCCGACTGGCTCACTCAGAAATTTCGCACAAAGAATTTCGCTTTCATACAGATTTATTCTCTTCTTGGCCGGATCCTGAAATTTTTCTATGAATTAAATCTGGATACGCATGACCTTGAAGCTAAAATTTTGTATGTTTACAACCACATAAATGAGTTTCATAATACGGAAGAGCTATGTCAATGGCTGAAGGATCTGTGCCATCTTTTATGTCGGAAGCTTGATTCCTCCATGAATGATTATCACCAGAAGCTCTGCGAACTGGTGATTTCCTATATCAACGAACACTACACTGACAATACGCTCTGCCTCAATGATATTGCTGCCTCTGCCAATGTAAGCCCTGCTTATTTAAGTGCTCTTTTCAAAAAAAATCAGGGAATCAGTCTCAGTGACTTTATCACATCTCAGCGAATTTCCGCAGCCGCCCGTTACCTGACTACGACTACTATGAGTCTGAAGGAGATCAGCCTGAAATGTGGTTATGCCAATCAATATTATTTCAGCACCAGCTTCAAAAAGAAAATGGGGATCACACCTTCCGCCTATCGGGAACAGCATACATAACTTCTTCTCTTCTTTATAACAAAGTTACTGGCACAAATGCCAGTGCCCTTCTCCGGAATTTTACTTATAATCAATCAATAAAGAGAACCATCATATTTTTTCGAAGGAGGGATCGCTATGAAAAAATGGAGAAAAATCCTGATATCTCTGATGACAGTCTTTGTACTGTCCATACTCCCGGCAGAATCGACAATTCTGCCGGGCACAGTCTGTGTTACAGAGGCTGCTCCCAGGATCAGTTCTTCCAAGCTTACCATAATCAAGGGGCAGAGCAGAACACTGAAGATCACCGGTCTCAAAAAAGGGCAGAAAATCACCTGGAAGAGCAGCAATTCCAAGATCGTCGCTGTAAACAAAGCAGGCAAGCTTCAGGCAAAGGCTAAAGGCTCTGCCACCATTACAGGAACCGTTTCCAAAAGGAAATACACCTGCAAAGTCACTGTACAGGCCCCGAAGCTGAACAAAACCTCAGTAACTCTGAAAACCGGTCAGACATACCAGCTGAAGCTTAGTGGTACCAATCAGAAGATTACCTGGAAGAGCAGCAATTCCAAAATCGTCACTGTAAACAAAACAGGCAAGCTTTTTGCAAAATCTGCAGGAAATGCTACAATTACTGCTCAGGTAAACGGAATCCGCTTTGTCTGCAAGGTTAAGATACAGAAAAAAGCTGCTCCGGCAAAACCAACCCCTACCGTAGCTCCGAAGCCCGGCATAAAATTAAAAAACCACATTCTGAGCAAAGGCAAAAAGGCCAGTGATGGAAGCGTAAAAATCGAGCTTAACACACACGATGAATCAAAAAAAGTCGATATGGATTTAGGCGGTTTGGGTTCGTCATCTTCTTCTATGCAGGTTTCTGTAGATGAATATCGAAGTATCACATACATTCCAAAAACCAACAGTTTTAAATTCTATTTCCGGTTTTCAAGCCACGATAATTTAAAAAGTGATATTGCTTTGACTTTCCCGATGAATTCTACTGCAGCTTCCTTAAACTTTTATTTTTACATGAGCATACTTCCTGATGATGAATCCGGTACACTGATTGCCACTATGAGCAGCTCCGCTCCGCTTTCCGCCATCAGGAATTGATTATTCTGGGGCTCTCTGAGCCACCTGTCCGGACTTTGAGAGCCACCATTCCGGAGAATGGGAGCCATATATTCCGGTAATTCAGAGCCACCTTATTGGACTCTATTACATATATTTCCTTTATACTGTAAATACACACCTTTGGTGTGAATACAGATAAAGGAGGTCGTAAATTATGACCAAATATCGTGAAATCCTACGCTTGAAAAGCTTAGGATTCAGTGAGAGGAACATCGCACAAAGTTGCGGTGTATCCAGAAACACAGTCGCCAAGGTTTTGAAAAAAGCAGCGGAAATCAATCTTTCATGGCCGCTGGATTTTGACATGACCGACAGTGCGCTAGAGGAGCTGATGTTTCCCAAAGATAAGTCGGCAACGAATAAACGTATGCCAAACTTTGACTACATCCGCAAAGAACTTCTGCGGAACGGCGTAAACAAAAAGCTTCTCTGGGTAGAATACTGTGAGGAGTGCCGCATGAGCAGCGAAGAGCCTCTAATGTATTCTCAGTTCTGCTACTACATCCAGAAGGATGAAGAAAAACGCAGGGCTACCATGCATATCCCTAGAAAACCAGGTGAACAGATTGAAGTTGACTGGGCCGGTGACCCTGCTCACATCATTGATCCGGACACCGGAGAAATAACAGATGCATGGATATTTGTAGGTGTATTAACTTACAGTCAGTATGCTTTTGTAAAAGCATATATGAATGAGAAAACCGACAACTGGATCAAAGCTCATGTCCAGATGTTTGATTTCTTTGGCGGTGTCACACCTATGCTCGTTTCTGATAACTGCACAACCGCAGTGAATCATAAAAAGAGTGACTGGTACAATACTGCCTTAAACACAACTTATCATGAGATGGCAGAACATTACAATCTTGCCATCCTTCCGGCCAGAGTCCGGAAACCCAAAGATAAACCGAATGTAGAGGGAGCGGTAGGAAAGATATCCACATGGATAACAGCAGCCCTTCGCAATGAACAGTTTTTTTCTCTTGCAGAATTGAATGCTTCAATCCGTGAAAAACTGGATGCCTACAACGCCCGTAAATTCCAGAAAAAGGAATGTAGCAGACTCAGTTTATTTCTTGGGGAAGAAATGCCATTACTGGCTCCGTTGCCTGCTACAC
>OLRL01000926.1_pt1 | contig 13629 bp, 9 predicted proteins | sample 1643201 | NCBI WGS metagenome assembly OLRL01 (sample SAMEA3136649, study PRJEB25190) | human gut metagenome | biome: human gut; feature: human-associated habitat; material: faeces | place: Austria | collected 2013
GAGGTCGTTTCCGTCAGTTTATGCAGTGTGATATCGATATCCTGGGTGAGCCGACTTACCTGGCTGAAATTGAGCTTGTACTTGCAACAACAACACTTCTCGGAAAACTGGATTTCCACAACTTTACCATCCGTATCAATGACAGAAGAATCCTGAAGGCAATGGCTCAGTACAGCGGATTCCCGGCAGAGAGCTTTGACACTGTATTTATCATCCTGGACAAGATGGATAAGATCGGCATTGAGGGTGTTGCTGAGGAGCTTGAGAAAGAGGGATTTGCAAAAGAGAGCATTGACACTTATCTGGGACTTTTCCGTGAGATCACCAACGATGTTGAGGGTGTCCGTTATATTAAAGAGAAACTTTCCGATGTTCTGGAGGCAGGTATCGCCGAGGACCTTGAGACCATTATCAATACGGTAGAATCTGTAAAAACTGCAGATTTCAAGATGTCCTTTGACCCGACACTGGTACGTGGAATGTCCTATTACACAGGCCCGATCTTCGAGATCTCCATGGACGAGTTCGGCGGAAGTGTCGGCGGTGGCGGACGTTATGATGAGATGATCGGTAAATTTACAGGAAATAATACCTGTGCCTGCGGTTTCTCCATCGGATTTGAGAGAATCGTCATGCTGCTTCTTGAGAGAGGCTATGAGATCCCAACCAAGAATGGAAAGAAAGCATATCTGATCGAGAAGAATATGCCGGCGGACAAACTTCTGAACATCCTGAAACAGGCAACAGAGGAGAGAAGTGCCGGTACACAGATCAATATCTCTATTATGAAGAAGAACAAAAAGTTCCAGAAAGACCAGCTGGCAGCAGATGGTTATACAGAGTTTGTAGAATTTTTCAACAGAGACTAAATATCTGTTGATGAACAAAGATATCAGAGTAAAATAAAAAGACTGCGATCAGAGTAGTCTGAGGAGGATAAAGAGATGGCTGAAAGCATGCAGGGACTGCACAGAACCTGCCGATGTGCAGAAGTGACCACAGAGATGGTCGGAAAAGAAGTAACATTAATGGGATGGGTGGCAAAAGCCAGAAATAAAGGAGGTCTTGTATTTGTGGATCTTCGTGACCGTTCCGGGATCATGCAGCTGATTTTTGAGAATGGCAGCATTGACGAGGAAGGCTTTACAAAAGCTGGCAAGCTCCGTAGCGAGTTTGTCATTGCCGTAACCGGTACTGTAGAAAAACGTGGAGGAGCTGTAAATGAGAATCTTGCAACAGGCGAGATCGAGCTTCGCGTAAAATCCCTCCGTGTTCTTGCTGAGGCAGATGTACCGCCATTCCCGATCGAGGAGAATAGCAAGACAAAAGATGAGATCCGTCTGAAATACCGTTATCTTGACTTAAGAAGACCGGATCTTCAGAGAAACATCATGATGAAGAGCAAGGTTGCTCAGCTTACAAGACAGTTCTTCACAAACGAGGGATTTCTTGAGATCGAGACACCGATGCTTGGAAAGAGTACTCCTGAGGGAGCCAGAGACTACCTGGTACCATCCCGTGTTCATCCGGGAAGCTTCTACGGACTTCCACAGTCTCCGCAGCTGTACAAACAGCTTCTGATGTGCTCCGGATTTGACCGTTATATCCAGATCGCAAGATGTTTCCGTGATGAGGACCTTCGTGCTGACCGTCAGCCGGAGTTCACACAGATCGATATGGAGCTTTCTTTCGTAGACGTAGACGATGTTATCGATGTTAATGAGAGATATCTTGCATTCCTGTTCAAAGAAGTTCTGGACATCGATGTAAAACTTCCGATCCAGAGAATTACCTGGCAGGAAGCTATGGACCGTTTCGGTTCTGATAAGCCGGATATGCGTTTCGGCATGGAGCTTCATGATGTCAGCGATATCGTAAAAGACTGCGGTTTCGGTGTATTCACAGGTGCTCTTGAGAACGGCGGAAGCGTTCGTGGTATCAACGCAGAAGGCCAGGGTGCAATGCCGAGAAAGAAGATTGACAAACTTGTTGAGTTCGTAAAAGGTTATGGTGCAAAGGGTCTTGCATACATTGCCATCGCAGAGGACGGAACCAGAAAATCGTCCTTTGCCAAATTTATGAAGGATGAGGAAATGGATGCCCTTGTAAAAGCCATGGACGGTAAGCCGGGAGACCTGCTCCTTTTCGCAGCAGACAAGACAAAACTGGTATACGATGTACTTGGTGCCCTTCGTCTTGAGCTTGCAAAACAGATGGATCTTCTTGACAAGAACGAGTACCGTTTTGTATGGGTAACAGAGTTCCCGCTTCTTGAGTGGAGCGAGGAGGAGAACCGTTTCACAGCGATGCACCATCCGTTCACTATGCTTATGGAAGAGGATCTGCCGCTTCTTGACACAGATCCGGGAAAGGTCCGTGCAAAAGCATACGACATTGTTCTTAACGGAAATGAGATCGGTGGCGGTAGTGTACGTATCCATCAGGATGATATTCAGGAGAGAATGTTTGAGGCACTTGGCTTCACAAAAGAAGCTGCACATGAGCAGTTCGGCTTCCTTCTGGATGCCTTCAAATACGGAGTTCCGCCTCACGCAGGACTGGCATACGGTCTTGACAGACTTGTTATGCTTATGGCAAAAGCAGATACCATCCGTGATGTTATCGCATTCCCGAAGGTTAAGGATGCTTCCTGTCTGATGACTCAGTCACCAAGTCAGGTAAGTGAGGCACAGCTTCACGAGCTGGGACTTGATCTTGAGCCTGCGAAGGAAGAAGAGGAAGAATAAAAATCATGCAGCCGACAATCTATACATTTCTGATCGTTTGTCCACTTGTATTTCTTGCCGGATTTGTAGATGCTGTAGCAGGTGGGGGAGGCTTGATCTCCCTGCCTGCTTATCTTTTGGCCGGAGTTCCCATACATAATGCCGTTGCTACTAACAAACTGTCATCAGCAACGGGAACTCTGATCTCTACGGTACGTCTGTGTAAGAATAAATTTGTAGACTGGATTCTGGTACTCCCGTGTATCCCGATGGCGCTTCTGGGATCAACAATGGGAGCACATGTAGCACTTGTTGCCAGTGATAAAATCTTGCGTTATATGCTGATCCCGGTACTTCCGGTAGTTGCTTTTTATGTATTGCGTAAGAAGAATATGGATGAAAAAGGCGGAGAGATCGCCAGAAAGAAACAGATTCTGATCTGTGCCCTGTGTTCTCTTGCTGTGGGCTGCTATGATGGTTTTTATGGCCCCGGGACAGGAACCTTTCTCCTGCTTCTGTATACAGGACTTGGAAAAATGAGTGTGGCAAAAGCGTCCGGTACCATGAAGGTTACCAACCTTTCTTCCAATGTAGCGGCTCTTGTGGTATTTCTGCTCAGCGGAAAGATCGTGATCATGCTTGGAATTGCAGCATCTGTATTTTCTATTGCAGGACATTATACAGGGGCAGGCATGGTTATGAAAAACGGAAGCCGGATCATCCGGCCTATTATTCTTATAGTACTTGCACTGCTTTTTATAAAAATCATATCCGGAGTATAAAAAAACTCTCATTTGTTTTCCGTTTCAGTCTGTATGACCAGGAAATTCAAATGGGAGTTTTTTACTGGATCAGCGAAGTCCCCTGTATAGTTGCGAACATCTGCCGGATTAATTTTATTCGTCACTGTCGGAATCATCGACATTATCATCGACTTCTTCTGTTTCCGTTTCATTGTCACCGGAATTATTGTCTTCATCAGAGACCTCTTCGTTTCCGGTGCCCTGATCGTCAGAAATATCCTCTGTCATATCTTCAGGGACAGGAGATGCGGTAAGTGTTCCAAAAATAGCATTGCCAAGTTCGGTTCCGGCATCTTCGAGTTTCCAGGAAGCGCCGTCATTTATCAGGTGAAAAACAGCGTTGGCAGTTATGGTTGATTCGTTGTTCTTGATACTGTCAAGAAGAAGTTCGTGAGATTTGTCATATCTTTTCTGAGAGCCGTCAATCACTGCATCAGCGGAACCAAGATAGGTATTTAGTTCTTTTTCATATTGAGAGAGAATCGAATCACTGTCAAAAGTAGTCAGCTGTGCACTGACCTGAGCAAGATAGCCCGAGATGGAACTGTCTGTTATTTTATAGTTAAAACAGGAGTGAAACTGTTCCATAAGTGCGGATGCAATGGCATTTTTTGCTGGGTCTGAAGTGTTCAGGATGGAGTCCAGACCAAGGTAATTGGACATCTGCTGAACATCCATTTCCTGCAGGGTTTTCAGATAAATTGCCAGGGTTTCATCAGCTGGGACAAGATCCGGATCGGATAAATAGGTGATCAGACCTCCAACCAGGTCATTTTCCAGAGAAGAACTGTGTGTGATATCCCAGTCCGGTTCGGAAGAGGAACCATGATTGATCAGCTGAATGGAAGCATTTCGGTCTATGGTTTTATAGGAACCTTTTTTCAGGAGTTTGTGGAGATGCAGATAACGCTGCTCCAGAGAATTCCCATCATTATCTGTGCTTTTTTCACTGGAAGCGGCTTTTAAGATTTCATCTTTAAGGCTCTGGGTAATGAAATCTTTCGCAAGCGCCTGGGAATCCAGAGTGGTAAGCCGCAGGTGTGCAGAAGCAGTTTCCTGATCCTGGTCAATGGATATATCCAGTATTTTGTAATCAAAATTCTGGAAGAAGAGGGAAAAGACTTCTTTTATATCATCAGAAAGTTCCGTATTATCATCAGAATCTGGAAACAGTTCCTGATACGATATGTATTTCATGGTCGTTTCGGAATCCAGATTTTTAAGAAGATCCAGATCCTTTTTGATCGCTTTCTCCGCAGATGTTTTTGCCAGGTGGGAACAGCCGGTTATGGAGACTGCCAGAAAAACAAAGAAGAAAGCCAGCAGATATTTCACTGTCTTCATATCGTTCTTTCCTTTCAAAAAAATTTACATCTTATTTTATCAGATATCGCCTCAAAAGTCAAAAATCGCATAAAACTATACTATTTTTATAAAAAAAATGGTGAAAAATTTGTGAAATTTGCATCGTTTTCCTCAAAGACTTTTCTTTTTCTCTTTAATCTGCTATGATGTTTGAAGCAACTTGTAGTTTCGGCATAATGCTGAGAAAAGAGGAAATATATGAAAAAACGTATTTTAATTGCCCTGGGAATTATTATACTGGCAGCCGGTATTGGAGCAGGTGGCTGGTATTACTACAGTCATCATATGGGGACTGTAAGCGGCAGTGATACCGTATATGTAACGAAGATAAGCAAGCTTTCAGAAATGGATTCCGGTGTGGAGAATCGTTATGCAGGCGTGGTGGAACCGCAGGAAACTGTGCAGGTAAAGATCGAGAGCGGGCGAAAAGTAAAAGAAGTACAGGTAAAGACCGGTGAAGAAGTGAAAAAGGGTCAGCTCCTTTTTCAGTATGATCTGGGAAGTATCCAGCAGAGTCTGCAGGAAGCACAGCTGGCACTGGACCGGCTGAAAAACGAAGCTTTAAGCATTTCGGATCAGATTACGACTCTGGAAGCTGAGAAAAAGAAAGCTACAGCTGATAACCAGCTTTCTTATACAATAGAGATCGAAACTCAGAAAATGAATCTCAAGAAGAATGAGTATGATCAGAAGAGTAAACAGGCAGAAATCGAAAAGCTTTCCCAGGCAACGCAGAATACTGAGGTGCGAAGTGAAATTGATGGTGTAGTCCAGAAGATCGATACTTCCAAGATGGGGGGCGACAGTTCTGATGGGGTAGATGATACTTTGACGGAAGGAACTGCGGATTCATCGGACTCAGGCTCTGGAGATAGTTCCAGCAATGCATTTATTACGATCCTGAGTACAGGGGCTTACCGTGTAAAGGGAACGGTAAATGAAGTAAACCGGGATTCGATCATAGAGGGAACGCCAGTGATCATCCGCTCCAGGGTAGACGCATCAAAAACCTGGAAAGGGACAATGGGGTCCGTTGATATGGATAATTCGGCTACTAACAGCAGCTCAGATGCTGCAATGTTTGGAATGTCCAGTACTGGTGATGATCAGACTTCCTCCAGTACATATCCGTTTTATGTGAATCTGGATTCTTCGGATGGTCTGATGCTTGGACAGCATGTTTATATTGAACCGGATGAGGGACAGGATGATAATAAAGCAGGTATCTGGCTGAATGATTACTTTATTGTGGATGCGGATACAGATAGCCCTTATGTATGGGTTGCAGGCAGTGGGAACAAACTGGAAAAGAGAGATGTTGTACTTGGACAGTATGATGAAAATCTAGCGGAATACGAGATTGCGGACGGGCTTACAGAGAAAGACAGGATCGCATTCCCGACAGAGGAACTTAAAGAGGGAATGTCTGTTGTAGAGGGAACCGCTGATCAGACAACTGCGGCTATGTGGGATACTTCTGATGAAGATTCCCAGGATGTTTCTGATGAAGATTACAGCGATATGGAAAGCGATGGATCAGAACCTGATATGGTCGAAGACAGCGGTCTGGATGGAGATATGAGCACAACGGAAGGGCTTTCTCCGGAAGATGACCTCGTTCCAATGGAAGGAGCACCGACGGAATGATTTTGGATTTAAAGGGAATATATAAAGATTACCAGCAGGGGAAAATGACAGTTCCAGTATTGAAAGATGTGAATTTTTCGATGGAAGAGGGTGAATATGTAGCAATCATGGGACCATCCGGTTCTGGAAAAACCACACTGATGAATATTATCGGCTGTCTGGATAAACCTACGAAAGGAACTTTTCTCCTGAATGGAGAGGATATTGCAAAGTGCACGGAGAATGAAATGTCAGATCTTCGTTTGAAAACCATAGGCTTTGTGTTCCAGAGTTTTCACTTGCTTCCAAGACAGAGTGCGCTGACAAATGTTGAGCTGCCTCTGAATTATGCAAAAGTCCCAAAGAAAGAACGCAGGGAACGTGCTTTGAAAGCGCTGGAGCGTGTAGGACTTGCTGACAGGGTTAATTTTAAGCCGAATCAGCTTTCCGGTGGTCAGATGCAGCGAGTTGCCATTGCAAGGGCGATTGTAAACAATCCCAAACTTTTGCTTGCAGACGAACCTACGGGAGCATTGGATACAAAATCCGGAGCACAGGTCATGGAACTTTTTCAGAAGCTGAATGATGAGGGAGTATCTGTACTGATGATCACGCATGATCCGGAAATTGCGGCACACGCCAAGAGAGTTGTTATGATCCGTGATGGTGAGCTGCAGGAAAAGAGGTGATAACATGAAAGTGGTGAAGAGAATAATTGTCGGTGTATTGATCGCAGCACTGGCATCAGCTGGTATTTATACAGGTCTTATGCATGTAAAAGAATCCAAGGTGACAGAAGTACCGGTAACAAGTGTCAGCAACCTTATGACAGACTGGTATTCGGAAACAACGCTGGATGGAACCATCACCACAAATGTTGCGCAGAATGTAAATATGGATAAAGATATGATCATTGAGAAGATTTACGTTTCTCAGGGTGATGATGTAAAAAAAGGAGACAATCTGATCTCCTTTGATATGACGCTTGTAGAGATGGAACTGAATATTGCAAAGCTGAAACTGCAGAAACAGGAACAGGATCTTACAAAAGCCCAGAACCGTCTGACAAGTCTTCAGAACGGAGGACCTATTGAGGACAGTACGGACAGCACAGATGATACAGAGCTGAATTCTACAGATGGAAATACCGGTGACAGTAATATGACAAGCACGGATATTCCTTCTGATGGAAGCGGTGATGATGAGATGCAGTCCACAACCGGTTCTCTGGGAACTGCAGTAGATGGAAGTTATCTTGCGTCGGCATCTCAGCCGTTGCTTCTCAGTGCGTTTACAGATACAGCTTCCGCATCAGAAGAGTCTCAGGAAGCAGATGTCATTGATGGGGAAGAGGCAGCAGGGGAAACTTCAGACGGTGAGCAGCTGGATGAAGATGAGGATTCTTCTGATGATGGTCTTATCATGGATCCGTCTTATCAGGATCCTGCGGTAGATGATATTACAGATGGTGAAACGCCGGATCTGAATGCAGGAGATGACAGTACATCTTCCGTATCACCTACGCCGACACCGACACTGGGGCCGAATGAACTTCCTGATCCGAATGCAACAGAAGAAGAAATTCCGGGAATCACAGATGGAGAACCGCAGTTTTATCAGAAACTGGATTATACATCTCAGCCATTTACAGGAACCGGAACAGAAGATGATCCGTATGTTTTTCTGGTGAGCAGTGCAAAAGGCAAGGTTACTGTCATGGGTTCATTTTTTAACCGGATGGCAGGATACAGTGAAGACGGAACAAAAGTAGTTCAGAAAGGTGGCAGCTGGTTTCAGCTGGAATTTCATGAGAATGATACCATTGCGGATTTTGAAGACAGAAAACTTTCCTGTACAGGATATTATCTGATCGATGGAAGTCTTCTGGAAAATCCTGTTTATATGTATGCAGAGACAGAATTTACTTTGGATGATGCAATGAAGTACGATGATACTGGTGATGACGATGAAATTCCGGATGACAGTGGTGACGGAGATGACAGTACGGACAGTACGACCATGACCAGAGAAGATGCCATCAAGATCCAGAAAAATAAGGTTTCAAGCCTGAAACTGGATATTGAAGAGAGTAATCTGAATATCACCAAACTGGAAAATAAAGTAAAAAATAAACTTGTGACAAGCAAGCTGGATGGAACCGTTGCCTATATTGGAGATGAAGCAACCGGTTCCTATAATGGAGATGCTTTTTTGAAGGTAAAGAGCAAAGATGGTTTCTATGTTACCGGAACAGTCAGTGAGCTGATGCGGGATCAGATGAAAGAGGGGACTCTTCTCCAGTGTACCAGTTATGATTCCGGCAGTTTTGAGGCAAAGGTATTAAATGTTTCAGACTATCCGGTGGATTCTTCCAATAATTTTTATTATGGAGGAGATTCCAATCCCAATGTATCTTACTATACCTTTAATGCAGAGATCACTGATCAGTCGCTTCAGTTTACAGATCAGGATTATGTGACAATATCTCTGAAATCAAATAAACTGTCCAAAGGCAGCCTGGTTGTGATGAAGGCCTTTATCCGCACAGAAAATGGAACCAGTTATGTTTATAAAGATGTAAAAGGAACTCTGAAAAAACAGCAGGTTACTGTGGGCAGTATCGTAAACAGCGGATACTATGCCATTGTAACTTCAGGTCTGAAGTCGGATGATCTTCTTGCGTTTCCTTACGGAAATACGGTACAGGAAGGTGCCAAGACAAAAGAAGTAACATTGGATGATATGTATAATGAATAACAGGAAGGAGAAATTTCATGCTTGAAAATATACGCCTGGCATTTCAGGGAATATGGTCACATAAGATGAGATCCTTTCTGACCATGCTTGGTATTATTATTGGTATTGCATCTATTATTGCAATTGTATCTACGATTAAGGGCACCAGTGAACAGATAAAGGAAGACCTGATCGGTTCCGGAAACAATACTGTGCAGGTGCTGCTCTATGACGGAGACAGCACTTATGACATGGACTATGGCTCCTATGGAAGTTCTGCCACACCGCCCGTCATTTCCGATTCGCAGAAAACAGCCATTGGAGATCTGGACCATGTGATCAGTTCTACATTTTACTACAGCAGTCAGTCCGCAAGTGTTTATTATAAGAATACAAGTTTTCAGGGCGGAACAGTATATGGTATTGATAACAGTTATCTGAAAACGATGGGATATTTGGTCCAGTCCGGACGTGGTTTTGTGCAGAAGGATTATGACAGCTATCGAAAGGTTGCACTGGTGGACTCCAATGCTGCGCAGAATATTTTTGGAAGTGAAAATCCGGTAGGAAAGACCATCGAGATCGGAGCAGAACCTTATATCATCGTAGGCGTGATCACTCAGAGCGAGGATAATATGCCTAAGATCAATACATTGTCCGAGTATGAGGAATATTCTCAGACTATTATGGGAAGTGTGATGATCCCGGATACAACCTGGCCTGTGGCATTTAAGTTTGATCAGCCTCAGAATGTGACAGTCCGTGCGGACAGTACAGATAATATGAGTTCAGTGGGAAAAGCGGCAGAAGATGTCCTGAATACAGGAATCCAGAATGAGAAGAATAAATCCAATTTCAAATATAAAGCAGAAGATATCATGGAGAAGGTCAAAAATCTGCAGAAACTCAGTGAAAGCACAAATCAGCAGCTGATCTGGATCGCAAGTATCTCCCTTCTTGTCGGTGGTATCGGTGTTATGAATATCATGCTGGTATCTGTCACAGAGCGTACCAGTGAGATTGGTCTGAAAAAGGCCATTGGAGCAAGAAAAAATATTATTCTCGGGCAGTTTCTGACGGAGGCTTCGGTGCTGACCAGTATCGGAGGAATCATAGGAGTGGTACTTGGTATCATCCTGTCAAAAGTAGTGGCGCAGGTGTCCGGGGCACCAACGGCCATCAGCATACCAGCCATTATTGGTTCTGTAGTATTTTCCATGCTGATCGGCCTGATCTTCGGACTTCTTCCATCTGTGAAAGCAGCCAACCTGAATCCTATCGATGCACTTCGAAGTGAGTAAATACAAATAAAAAAACGCATACATTTTTACAGCAATGTACCGGCTTCCAAAAGTCAGATCTGAAGATCTGACGATTGGAGGCCGGTATTTTTATGCCTCAATATTTTATGGATTCAAGAAAGTGACTGTTCTGGAAGGATTACTGTAAATGTGGCGCCGCCTCCGGGAGTCTCTGAGACAGTGATCTTTCCCTTCTGGAGAGAAATGATTTCATTTGCAATGGAAAGCCCCAGCCCAAAAGCTGCTCTTTGAGAAAATATCTGATGTTCCAGTGTATCCAGAGGGTGGAGGATAACAAGACCCAGAGAACCGTTTTTATTCGGGATCTGAGCTGTACAGGCATAAAAAGACTGGATTCCGGATCAGTGGTTAGATTTTGGCTTCTGGACGAAAAAATGGAAAGAAGTTAAAAAAAATTTCCAGTGGTATCTGGTACTTCCGAAGACACCCATCCAGGCAGAACAGGTACAATGTGTTTTTCGCGGAATGGCAGCGTTTATTTTGTCACTTTTGCTGTATATATGGCAAAAAAAGAAAGCATAAATGGAATTTTTACAGGTTTTTTCCAGATCATAAAAAAATCATGGCAGAATCTTTGGATAGTGTGATATAATACACCATAAGTGGGCAAATATTAAAACAGAAGGAGATAATTTCATGAAGGTTTTGGAAGGTAAATCTGTATTTTCCGGTATTGCGATCGGTAAGATTTCAATCCTCCAGAAAGTTGACGCCAGTGTTAAACGTGTTCACGTGGAGGATCCGGAAGAAGAGGTAAAGCGTGTGGAGGCAGCCAAGGAGCAGGCTGTGGCACAGCTTCAGAAGCTTTATGACAAGGCTCTTCAGGAGGTTGGAGAGTCCGGAGCGGCAATCTTTGAAGTTCATCAGATGATGCTTGATGATGATGACTATCTTGATTCCATCCACAACATTATCCGCACAGAGTCTGTAAACGCAGAATATGCGGTTGCAACAACTGGCGACAACTTCTCATCAATGTTCGCACAGATGGACGATGATTATATGAAAGCAAGAGCGGCTGATGTGAAGGATATTTCTGACCGTCTGGTACGTGTACTTTCCGGCCATGGAGATGGAGAACTTGAGGCATCTGAACCGGTGATCGTAGTTGCTGAGGATCTTGCACCAAGTGAGACCGTACAGATGGATAAGAGCAAAGTACTTGCATTTGTTACAAGAAAAGGTTCTTCCAACTCACATACCGCCATTCTTGCAAGAACTATGAACATTCCGGCACTGATCAATATCGAATACGACGAGTCCATGGACGGAAAAATGGCAGTTGTAGACGGAAAGAGCGGAAATCTGATCGTTGATCCGGATGCGGAAACCCTTAAGAAATACGAAGACCTGCGTGCAGATGAACTTGCACAGCGTGCAATGCTCAAAGAACTGAAAGGAAAAGAGACTGTTACCAAGAGCGGTCGTAAGCTTCATCTTTATGCAAACATCGGAAGTACCGGCGATGTTGCCAACGTACTTGCCAATGATGCGGAAGGTATCGGACTTTTCCGAAGCGAATTTGTATATCTGGAGAAAGAAGATTATCCGACAGAGGAAGAGCAGTTCCAGGTTTATAAGACAGTAGCACAGAACATGGCCGGTAAGAAAGTCATCATCCGTACCCTTGATATCGGAGCAGACAAGCAGATCGATTATTTCAATATGGCACATGAGGAGAACCCGGCTATGGGATATCGTGCGATCCGTATCTGCCTGGACCGTCCGGAAGTATTCAAGACACAGCTGCGTGCACTTTTCCGTGCAAGCATGTTCGGAAATATTTCCATCATGTATCCGATGATCATCTCCGTAACAGAAGTAAAACAGATCAAAGCGATCGTAGCAGAAGTGAAAGCAGAGCTTACGGAGCAGGGTATCCCGTTCCGTGATGATGTGGAGCAGGGTATCATGATCGAGACACCGGCTGCTGTTATGATCAGTGACCTTCTTGCAAAAGAAGTTGATTTCTTCAGTATCGGAACTAACGACCTGACTCAGTACACTCTGGCAATCGACCGTCAGAACGCAAAACTGGACAACATTTATGATTCTCATCATGAGGCTGTCCTCCGTATGATCCAGATGGTTGTGGACAATGCACATAAAGAAGGTATCTGGGCAGGAATCTGCGGTGAGCTTGGCGCAGACACCACACTTACTGAAAGATTCGTGGAGATGGGGCTGGATGAACTGTCCGTATCTCCGACCTTTGTTCTTCCGGTCAGAAAGATCGTAAGAGAGATGGAATAGAATATTATTGTTGCAAAAAAAGCTGTCACTTTAGTTAAAAGTGGCAGTTTTTTATAAAAAAAATTTCGTCTGCTTTTTTATAGTGCATTAAAAAAAGTAAAAGGCATAATTTGTTCGAAATAAGGCATAAATAGTCGAAAATAATAGCACTGTAACATTGCGTGGCAATTGAGGATGAAGTATAATTAAGTATATATATTATATCAGTATTCAAAAATATGCTGTTTATTTGTGCAATAGTGATAATTTTAAAGAAAAATAGGCACAGATAAAAGGGAAAATGGAGGGAAAACATGAAAAAGACAGCGCGTTTTTTAGTAATGCTTTTGCTGTTGGTTGTTACCTGTGTGACAGGAATACCGGTAAAAGCAGAAGAAGCAACACCGTCGACAGAAGACAATCTGAATCTGGATGTCATTTATGTCATCGACGGAAGTGGTTCCATGGAGCGGGCAGACCCGGAATACATGGCACCGACTGCCGGAAAGCTCTTTACAGAACTGTGTGCATCCAGTGCAGAGGGCACAAGAGCCGGTTATGTATATTATTCCCATGTTATTCTTGACAGTGTGGGACTTACCGATCTGAGCACCGGAAAAGATACACTCAAAAAAGGCATGGAAGCGATCAAATATGATATCAATAATGATACCGATATCGCACTGGGACTTACAGAAGCCGTAAAACTTCTGAAAGAGGGAAAGGCTTTTAATTCCGGACGAAATCCGATGGTCGTTCTGCTCACACGACAAACGCATGAGTAAATAAATTGTGAACACACCCCTTTTCTAGTAAAAT
>OLRL01000935.1_pt1 | contig 13557 bp, 8 predicted proteins | sample 1643201 | NCBI WGS metagenome assembly OLRL01 (sample SAMEA3136649, study PRJEB25190) | human gut metagenome | biome: human gut; feature: human-associated habitat; material: faeces | place: Austria | collected 2013
TTATCTCCGGTTTCCTTGGCGCCGGAAAAACAACTCTGATCAAAAAACTTCTGAAGGATGGATTTCAGGGTGAGCAGGTAGTGCTGATCGAGAACGAGTTCGGTGAGATCGGTATTGACGGCGGCTTCCTGAAAGAGGCAGGGATCCAGATCCGTGAGATGAACTCCGGATGTATCTGCTGCTCTCTGGTAGGAGATTTCGGAACCTCTCTGAAAGAGGTTGTTACCAAATATGATCCGGACAGGATCCTGATCGAGCCGTCAGGAGTTGGTAAGCTTTCTGACGTTATCAAGGCTGTACAGGGTGTTCAGGACGAGGTTGACATTAAACTGAACAGCTATACAACTGTTGTTGATGCAAAAAAATGCAAAATGTATATGAAGAACTTCGGTGAGTTCTTTGATAATCAGATCCAGTATGCAGGTGCTATCATCATGAGCCGTACCGATATTGCAAGTGAGAAAAAGGTTCAGGAGTCCCTGGAGCTTCTCCGCAGCCTGAATAAGGATGCTGCTATCATTACAACTCCGATCGAGAATCTTGACGGTAAGAAGCTGGTAGAGGTTATGGAGCATCCGGTATCCCTGGAGCAGGAGATGCTTGAGGAGGAGCATGAGCATCATCATCACCACGACGGAGAGTGTGGCTGTGGCCATGATCATGAAGAGCATGAGCATCACCATCACCACGACGGAGAGTGCGGCTGTGGCCATGATCATGAAGAGCATGAGCATCATCACCATGACGGAGAGTGCGGCTGTGGCCATGATCATGAAGAGCATGAGCATCACCATCACCACGACGGAGAGTGCGGCTGCGGCCATGATCATGAAGAGCATGAGCATCACCATCACCACGACGGAGAGTGTGGATGTGGACATGACCACCACCATCATCATGCAGATGAGGTCTTCACAAGCTGGGGCCGTGAGACTATTAAAAAATATACACGTGAGGGACTTGAGAAGATCCTTGAGGCACTTTCCGAGTCTGATAAATACGGTATCATCCTCCGTGCAAAGGGAATGCTTCCGGCAGAAGACGGAACATGGATCTATTTTGATATGGTTCCGGAAGAAACTGAGATTCGTGAGGGTGCACCGGAATATACAGGCCGTCTGTGCGTGATCGGTTCTAAGCTTGACGAGCATGCACTGGAGGAGCTTTTCGGGATCGCATAAAGCATATGATAAAATAAATGTCCGTTTTGACGCAAAGCCAAAGCGGAATACAGATATAGATTGTTACAGAAAGGAAACAGATACTGTACATTAAATCGTACAGTATCTGATAGGATGGATTTATGGAAGAGACCAGAGTACCCGTTTATCTGATCACAGGTTTTCTGGAAAGCGGCAAGACCTCTTTCCTGAGCTTTACCCTGCAGCAGGATTACTTTCAGATCGATGGAAAAACACTGCTGATCCTTTGCGAAGAGGGTGAGGAAGAATATGATGAGGAAGCACTGAAACAGTGCAATACCGTTGTGGAGAGCATTGACAGTGAGGAAGAGCTTACACCGGAACGACTTGCGGCAATGGAGATCCTGCATCAGCCGGAGCGGGTGATCATTGAGTATAATGGCATGTGGCTGGTAAGTAAATTCGAAGAAATGGAAAAACCGGAAGGCTGGGGCGTGGAGCAGCATATCACCTGTGTGGATGCAAGCACATTCCAGGTCTATATGGCGAATATGAAGTCCCTTTTTATGGACATGGTCCGCAATGCGGATATGGTTATCTTTAACCGCTGCCAGGAGAACGATCCGCTTCCTTCTTACAGAAGAAGCATCAAGGTGGTGAACCAGCGTGCAGAGATCATCTTTGAGGATGAAGAGGGCGAGCTTGGTGATCTTTTTGAGGATGAGATGCCATTTGATATTGATGCGCCGGTGATCGATATCCTTCCGGAGGATTATGGTATCTGGTTTGTGGATTCCATGGATCATCCGGACCGCTATGTCGGAAAAACCGTTCACTTTAAAGCACGTGCCCTGAAGCCGCGTGGAATGGGAAGCAAATTCTTTGTTCCCGGAAGAACAGCCATGACATGCTGTGCAGATGATACCACATTCCTTGGTTATATCTGCAAGAGCGCTTTTGCTCCGAAGATCGCAGAAGGCCAGTGGGTGGATGTTACTGCGAAGGTTGCGTTTGAGAAGAGAATGGAATATCAGGGAGAGGGAGTCGTACTTTACGCAGAGCATGTAGAAGTTTGTGAGCCACTTGCTGATGAGATGGTATATTTCAACTGATACGATCAGAGCATTTGTATGTCTTAAGGCATAAGAGGGCCTGGCGTTGAACCAGGTAAATTACAGCTGAGGAGTTTTTATGTATTTAATTGCAGGTTTGGGAAATCCGGGAAAGCAGTATGAGGCTACACGCCACAACATGGGCTTTGACACCGTTGACTGTCTTGTGGAGAAGCATAATATCCCGCAGGGCGGCGTAAAATTTAATGCCATGTATGGAAAAGGTATCATCGGCGGTGAAAAAGCTATTCTGATGAAACCGCTTTCCTATATGAATTTAAGCGGCGGTCCGATCCAGGAGATGTCCGGCTATTTCAAAATCGATCCAGAGACAGAGCTGATCGTGATCTACGATGATATCGATCTGGAGCCTGGGCAGCTTCGTATCCGCAAAAAGGGCAGTGCAGGCGGACATAACGGGATCAAGGATATCATCCGCCGCCTTGGAACTGAAAAATTTATCCGCATCCGTGTTGGTGTCGGTGCAAAACCGAAAGACTGGGATCTGGCAGATTTTGTGCTGGGTCATTTTTCGGACAGTGATCGCAAGCTTGTGGATGAAGGGATCAATGATGCGGCAGAGGCTGTGGAGATGATCCTGTCCGAGGGCGTAGATGCGGCGATGAATAAATATAACAGAAAAAAGCCTAAGAATTGAGGTTTGTATGGAAGCATTTTTGCATCCTCTGCAGGGTCTTGCAGAGTTTGGGGAAATAAAAAAGCGCTGTGGCGCAAACTGCGGAATTCTTAATGTTTCCGGATGCATGGAGTCCCAGAAGGTCCATCTGATGTATGGACTTTCCGGGCTTTTTCCATATCATCTGATCCTTGCGGATGATGAGCGCAACGCAAAGGAAATCTATGAGGATTACCGCTTCTATGACAAAAATGTATATTTTTATCCGGCAAAGGATCTTCTGTTTTTTCAGGCAGATATACACGGAAATCTTCTGATCCGGCAGCGGATGCGTGTGATCCGGGCACTTCTGGAACAGGAAGAAGTGACCGTTGTTACCAGCATTGACGGATGTATGGATTTCCTGATGCCGCTGGAAAAGATTAGAAGCAGACTTCTTCATTTTAAAAGTGACAGTGTGATCGATCTGGATCAGTTGAAGGAAGAGCTGGTAGAGCTGGGGTATGAACGCACCGGTCAGGTAGAGCTTCCGGGGCAGTTTTCTGTGCGTGGAGGAATCATTGATATCTATCCGCTGACAGAGGATAATCCTTGGCGTATCGAACTGTGGGATGATGAGGTGGATTCTATCCGGAGCTTTGATGCGGAAAGTCAGAGATCTCTGGAAAATGTAGATGAAATTACGATTTATCCGGCCGCAGAAAAGATGGACGGAGAAGATATGGTATCCTTTCTGGATTATTTTCCGGAAGAAAAAACACTGGTGTTTCTGGATGAACTGAACCACCTGGCAGAAAACGGCGAGGGTGTGGAGGAAGAGTACCGTCAGAGTCGTATGCACAGAGAGGAAAAAGGCGAGGCAAATCTTCCGGAGCAGTGGCTATGTGGCTTTCAGGAACTGCAGAAGAAGCTGAACAGACGGAATTGTGTGGCTGTATCCGCACTTTCTCCCAGACGTTCCGGATGGAAGATCAATGAGGAATTTGATCTTACGGTGAAGTCTGTAGATTCTTATAACAGCAGCTTTGAACTTCTGGTAAAGGATCTCCTTCAGTATAAGAGTCAGGGATACCGGATCGCATTGCTCTCCGGTTCCAGGACCAGGGCGGAGCGTCTGGCAAAGGATCTTTCAGAGGAAGGACTGAATGCTTTTTACAGCCAGGACATGGATCGTATCATCAGTCCCGGGGAGATCATGGTTGTCTATGGTCACGCAAGACGTGGCTTCCAGTATCCGCTAATCAAATTTGCAGTGATGACGGAAACCGATATTTTCGGCAAAGAGCAGAAAAAGCGTAAAAAAAAGAAAAAGTACAGCGGAAACAGGATCCAGGATTTTGCAGAGCTTTCCATTGGTGATCTTGTTGTTCATGAAAAGCACGGACTGGGTATTTACCGTGGAATCGAAAAGGTAGAGGTTGACCGTGTTGTGAAGGATTACATCAAGATCGAATACCGGGGCGGCAGTAATCTCTATATCCTGGCAACCCAGCTGGATGCTTTGCAGAAATATTCAGGATCCTCCGAAAATGCAAAAACGCCTAAGCTGAACAAGCTTGGCGGTCAGGAGTGGAATAAGACCAAGAGCCGTGTTAAGGGTGCGGTAAAAAATATCGCAAAAGAGCTGGTAGAGCTTTATGCAGTCCGCCAGGAGAAAGAGGGGTATGTCTGCGGACCGGATACCGTATGGCAGAAGGAATTTGAGGAGATGTTTCCCTATGAGGAGACAGAGGATCAGCTGGCAGCCATTGAGGATACCAAGAGAGATATGGAAAGCACTAGGATCATGGACCGTCTTGTGTGTGGTGACGTTGGTTACGGAAAGACGGAGGTGGCTTTAAGAGCTGCGTTTAAGGCAGTACAGGAAAGCCGGCAGGTGGTTTATCTGGTCCCTACTACCATTCTTGCCCAGCAGCATTACAATACCTTTGTACAGCGTATGAAAGAATTTCCGGTGAAGGTGGAGCTTCTCTGCCGTTTCCGGACATCTGCCCAGCAGAAAAAGACCATCGAAGGGATCAAAAAGGGGCAGGTAGATATTGTGATCGGCACCCACAGAGTTCTTTCAAAAGATGTGGAATTTAAAAATCTTGGACTTCTGATCATTGATGAGGAGCAGCGCTTTGGTGTTACTCACAAGGAGAAGATCAAGCAGATGAAAAAAGATGTGGATGTACTGACGCTGACGGCAACGCCGATTCCGAGAACTCTTCATATGAGTCTCATCGGTATCCGTGATATGAGCGTTCTGGAAGAGCCGCCGATGGATCGTGTGCCGATCCAGACATACGTTATGGAGTACGATGAGGAGACTGTTCGGGAAGCCATCCGCAGGGAGCTTCGCCGGGGGGGACAGGTGTATTACGTATATAATCGAGTCAATGACATTGCCGAAGTAGCCCTTCGGATATCCAGACTTGTGCCGGAGGCCAGAGTGGATTTTGCACATGGACAGATGAGTCAGAGGGAACTGGAGCAGGTAATGTATGATTTTATCAATGGAGATGTGGATGTACTGGTTTCCACCACTATTATTGAGACAGGACTGGATATTTCCAACGTAAACACTATGATCATCCATGATTCGGACAGATATGGCCTTTCCCAGCTTTATCAGCTCCGTGGGCGTGTAGGACGTTCCAACAGGACTGCTTATGCATTCCTGATGTATACCAAAAACAAGATGCTCCAGGAGACCGCGGAGAAACGGCTCAGCGCCATGCGGGAGTATTCAGACCTTGGAAGCGGTTTTAAGATAGCTATGAAGGATCTGGAGCTTCGTGGAGCAGGAAATCTTCTCGGTGTTCAGCAGCACGGGCATATGAACGCAGTTGGTTATGACCTTTACTGCAAGATGCTCAGTGAGGCTGTCAAGGAGGCAAAGGGAATCCGGACTATGGATGATTTTGAGACGACCATTGATCTCAATATTGATGCATTTATCCCGGATTCCTATATCGGCAACGAGTTCCAGAAGCTGGATATTTATAAGCGTATTGCCGGTATTGAAAGCCAGCAGGAATATGACGATATGCTGGAGGAGCTGATCGACCGTTTTGGCGAGCCGACAAAAGCTGTGCTGAATCTTCTTGCCATTGCAAGACTGAAGGCTCTTGCCCATCAGGGATATGTGACGGAGATCAAGCAGCTTGGAAAAGATGTCCGGATCACGCTCTATGAAAAGGCCAAGCTGGATCCCGCAGGTATCCCGGCTATTATGGCGCAGTACCGGAGAGGTTTGCAGTTTAAGGCTGATCATGAGCCGAAATTTATCCTGACACCACAGGGAAGGCTGATCGAAGAGCTGATGAAGTTTGCGGGGGAGCTGGCAAAACTGGCAGAGCCACTGGAGTAAAGGGAAGAATCAGCTAAGCTTAGGGTTATCCACGGGAAAAAACATCCGGTTTGTGGATACCGGATATTTTCCCGGAAAGACTTGTGGATAATTTGTGAAATGTCGTGTAAGTTCGTGAAATTCCTTGCTCTTAAAGGTGAAAACGTTTATAATCAAGTATTATGGAATAAGAGCCGGACCGTGATTCTTATGGACGGATAGATGGAGGATGAAATGAGAAATTCAGTAAAGAAAGCGGCAGTTACTGCTCTTGTCTGCGTTACAGCGGCAGGAATGATGGCAGGCTGCGGAAATAAAAAACTCGATGGTACAAAGATCGCAGTGACAGTCAATAAGCAGGAAATCCCGTTTGGCGTTGTAAGTCTGGCAGCACGTATGCAGCAGGCACAGGCTGAGGCAATGTACAAGATGTATCTTGGCGGTGGAAGCGATATGTCTATCTGGAGTACCAAAATGGATGATGATTCCGATGAGACTTACGGTGAAAATGCGGTAACAACTTCTGTTGAAACTGTTGAAAAGATGTGTCTGGAGAAAGAACACGCTTCCGAGTATGATGTTGAAATCACAGATGATGAGCAGAAGGCTCTTGAGGAAGCTGCCAAGAACTTTATGGCTGCCAATTCCGATGAGACAATTGCAGAGCTTGCGGTTGATGAAGATATGGTGAAGACTTTCCTCGAGCTTGAAACATACGATGTGAAGATGAAGGATGCCATTGAAGCCAAAGCGGACGTGAAGCTGGATGAGAAAGAATATCAGCAGATGTCTTTCAGCTATGCAAGTGCAAAGGTCAGCGGAGATGATCTTTCCGATGATGATATCAAGAAGAATAAAGAGAATCTTCAGAAGTTCTATGACAAGGTTAAAGAGGATCCGGCTGCAGATTTCAATACTCTTGGAGATGAGATCTCCAAGGATATGACCGCAACAACCGGAACATGCCCTACCTATGAGGAAGGTGATGACAGTGCTGCTAACGGAACTACTTATCCGGATGAGGTTCGTACCGCTTTAAGAAAGCTGGACGAGGGTGCACTGAACGAGGAGATCATAAAGACAGATTCCGTATGGTATGTTGTGAGACTGGATTCCAAGAATGATAAAACTGCAACGGAGAGTAAGAAAGAGTCTCTGACAAACACCAAGAAGGATGATTTTTATAATGATACAACAGATGGCTGGAAGAAGAAAGCTGATATCAAAGAAGAGAAAAAATTGATTAAGAAGATCAAGATCACAGATAATCATAGCTTTACGATCCAGACTCCAACTCCGACACCGGACCCGGATGTAACTGAGACACCGACAGCAGATTCTGCAGAGGCTGAGGCAACCGAGACACCGGCAGCTGAGGAGCAGACTGATGTGACCGAGACACCGGAGACAGAGGGAGATTCTGCAAAGGCTGATGAGGAGACTGCAGACAGTACAGAATCTGAGGCAGCTGCTACACCGGAAGCTGAGAAATAAGATACAATGTTTACAATGGAATGATAAGAGAAAAGACAACGAGCCGTGTACGGATTTATCGTACACGGCTCGTTTTTTGTAATACTCATGCCTGCTTTACGGATCATCAGATCAGATCGAGATGCTCCAGTGCGTGAAGAATCCCGTCCCTGTCGACTGCGCTTGTCTGGTATGTGCAGTGCTTTTCGATGCCTCCGTAAGCATTTCCCATAGCAACGCCGACTCCGGCAGCTTTCAGCATGGGAAGGTCGTTGGGACTGTCTCCGAATGCATAGCAGTTTTCCCTGGGGATGGAAAGGCGATCCAGGAGAAATTCCATGCCTGTGGCTTTGCTGGTACCCTTTTGTGTGACTTCCCAGATTCCGTCTCCGTGATCAAAATAGGTGTAATGATCATTACAGAAGCTGCGGAATTTTTCGACATCGGAATCCGGCAGCATATGTACCAGGAATTTGTCATAGGAGTAAGTGCAGGCATCCTCCCGATTGAATTTCGTGATGTCGACCATTGGAATTTCTTTTCGCATTTTGACTCCGAATTCGGACTGGGCCGGAGATGCGCCATCATACAGGATCTCAGTGTTGGATTCAAAAATTGCCTCGATCTTGCATTTGCGGAGAAGGTCTACGGTTTCCTTGCACAGAAGATTTGGGACTGTGCGGAAAAAAAGCAATTTGTTGTCCATGTAAATGTGGGTTCCACAGCCGTATATATAGCCATCGAAATGAAGCTCTGAGAGTGCAGAGGGCATCATTACTTTGGTGCGGCCGGTGTTGATGAAAAGAAGATGACCGTTTTCATGGGCTTTTGTGAGGGCGCGGCTGGTGCTCTCCGGAACCTTGAAGGGGTGAGGCGTAAGCAGTGTGCCGTCTATGTCGAAGAACAGGATTTTTTTATCGTTCATAAGGTCTCCTTTAAAATGGGATTTCTTCTTCGGTGTTACTGTTATCAATGTCAGTAATATCATTAACAGGAAGCGGTTCTGCGGATGTATCTTTAACAGAGTTCAGTGTGCTGACACGGATGCCGTTGAGTTCTATTTCACTTTCCATGGGGATCACAAGGCATTTTCGACCATCGATGATGCGGGTTTCTACCAGTTCTGCCCGGTCCGGTGCTACGTGGATCACCACGTCAGGGGTTTTGATCTCGAATTTCCGGGTGTTGGTGATGTTGGATGCTACCAGAGCTGATTTTTCTCCTGCGGCAAGCTCATACTGTTCATCGAAGTTCTGGAGCTTTTCGTCTTCTACGCCGCATTCTTCGAAGAGACGTTTGACTTCGGATTTGGTGAGGACAACAGGTTCCGGTTCGTCCTTCTGGGATTCGATGAGATCGTTGAGCTTTTCGTGGATCTCAAGGACTGTGTCGTAGGCACAGTCATCACCAAGGGTTTCTTCCACCAGAGCATTGAAGGAGTCACGCTGGGTTCCGGCAGATAGTGGTGTGGTGCAGCCGAAGACTTCTTCCATCATGGTGGAGCGGAGATTTTCGGCGTTTTTGGTGTAGTAGAGAAGTCCGTGGATATCGGTACTGCGGTCGTTGAACTGTGGGAAAAGGAAGCCCCAGTCAGGCATTTCTACCAGCCAGTCCCGGATACGGTCTTCAATATTGTTTGTCTCTGCATTGTAATGCAGGCCTGCTTTGGAGAGCTTGACCGGGCAGATACTGCAGAGGATGTGATCGTAGATCTCATCGGAAGCGTCGAACATTTCGGCACCGTCGGAGGATTTGCCGGGGATGTCGTAGACTGCGTGGATGAGGATGATGTAGTAGTTTTCACCGTAGTCGTAGTTTTCTATGATTCTGTCGTAGAAGGCTTCGGTGAGGGTGTCGTCGGTGAGTTTGCTTTTGCGGAGTTTCATGAGGAAGTTTTGGGTTCCGCCTTCGGTTTCCTGATCCAGAGGAAATTCCATGTTGATGAGGTTTTTTCCGATGGTGCCGGTGAGGGTTTTTCGGAAGATGTCGAAGTATTTGAAGGTTTCTTCCTCTGATAAGGATAAGAAGGCTTCTTTGAGTTCGGTTTTTTTGTTTTTTTCACCGTCTACGTAGCAGCCGCAGATGCGGGTGATGGAGCAGCGGTCAGGGGTGAATTGTTTTTTTATTTCTGCGATTTCTTTTTTGTTCATGTGTGGTTTACCTCGGTTTTTTAATTAGTTTGATTATAGCACAGGTGTTTGGTGGGGGCAAGATGACACGGACGGACGTGTGAGATTTGCAGCAGAAGTCCGGGTGCCGTCGTTTCGCCTGGTCATACTAAGCGTCTGAGGTGTCTCACGGAGCGGCCGGCCCATAACTCGCCATGTACGCTGATGCGTACCTGGCTCAGACAGATGGGCCTTACCCTGCGGCTTGTGGCCGCCGGGTACCTCTCCGTGAGACACCTCAGACGCTAAGTATGGACCAAGGCTCACTCCAAAGCACCCGGACTTCTGCTACAAACCTCACACTGTGCGGTCATGGTGGGAGGGATAGAGTGGTCTGACGGGAGTTGGATGAGCCATCAGCGCTGCGCTGGATGGCTGGGAGGAAAGGCTGAGTTTCCTTGTGGTTTGCCGGGGAGGTTGTGAGCGTCGGCGCGTTGCTGGACGCCTGTAGTTTGGAAGCTTGAGATTCCTTGTGGTTTTGAGGGAGGTTGTGAATGTCGGTGCGTTGCTGGACGCTGGAAGGTGGTGTCGAAATTTGGAGATGGGTTTTTGTGGTGTTGTGGTGGGATGTGTGGTATGATTTGTATATCTTATAAGATCTATCCATTTATTTGGTTTCTTTTTGCTTCAATGTCTGAAGCGTTTTTTCAAAAATATTTATAAAAACTGTATACAGGGTTTCTGAAGTGTTTGGTTGATGGTATAATTGTATATACCAGAAGGAGTATTGTTTGAGAGATAATACGATTTTTGATGATGTTTTTCGTACTATGATGAAGAAAATGACGTTTCTGGTCGTGCCTTTGATCAATGATGTTTTTCATACATCATACCCGGCTGATGTGGAGATTGTGCAGCTACGTAATGAGTATCAGCGGGTGGATGGTGAGATTATTACGGATTCTCGGCTGTTGATCGGAAACAGGATTTATCATATAGAATGTCAGAGTACGGATGACACGACAATGGCTGTACGGATGATAGAGTATGATTTTGCAACTGCTGTTGAGTTTGCCAGAAAGCAGGGACGGAGGTATCGGATGGAGTTTCCACGTTCTTGTGTGTTGTATCTGAGAAATAGTAGGAATACGCCGGATTTTCTGGAAGTGGATGTGGTTTTTCCGGATGGAGGATGTCATTTGTACAGAGTGCCTGCCATTAAAGTAGAGAATTATACAAAAGATAATATATTTGAAAAGAGTCTTCTTATGCTGCTTCCTTTTTATATCATGCGATATGAAAAAAGAGGGCATGAGATGAGTGAGAATCCACAACTTTTTCAGGAATTACTGAATGAATATGAAGTGATCCGGAGTAAACTGGAGGTAGAGATCACTGAATCTGGAAGGTCCGAACTGTTCAGTGATCTGATTGGACTGATAACTCGGATATCTGATCATATTTTCAGAAATGAGGAGAAAGTCCGGAAAGGAATAGGTGAGATTATGGGTGGACATGTTCTGGAACTGGAATCTGAGAAAAGGGCAAGACTGATGGCGGAAGCTAAAGAACAGGGGCGAGAACAGGGAATGGCCCAGGGAATGGCCCAGGGGGAAGAACGACTTAGTGTTCTGATCAACAGGCTTATACTTGATAATCGTGGTAATGAGATTCAGAAGGTTGTTACAGATAAAGAAATGCGTGAAGCTATGTACAGAGAATATCAATTATAATAAGAAAAGATAAAGAGAATCCCCCACTGGTTTTGCTATCCATGGGGGATTCGTTGATTGATCTGAATCTTATAATACAGAATATCCGTAACTGCTGACAATAGCATCGATCTTCTGGCGGTTTTTGCACAGTGGGCAGTTGTCAGAGCGGTAGGAGTGATAGTCCGGGATGTCTCTGGCCTGAAAGATAGAGTGGACAGGGAGTGTGGCTACACTGTCTACACTGCTGTAGATGGCTGCCACGCCGCGGATCTTACCGCCATAGTACAGAACGCTTTCGATAGCTCGGTTCAATGTGGATCCGGTGGTGATGGAACCATTTAGGACGAGGATGTTTTTTCCATTGATCATTGGTTCATAGTTGTCGCGGAAGATCATCTGCCCGGTGCTGTTGAACTCAGGGGTGATGACGTAGATGGTCTGGTGTGCGTTCATGGAAAGGACGCCGGCTTTGGTCAGTTCTTCGGCGAGATAAGCACCGATCACTTCAAGTCCGTCCATGCAGACGATGGTGTCTACCGGAATGGATGCTTCGTAATTTGCTGCGAGAGCGGATGCAATACGCTGTGCTTCAGCGCATCTGGATTTCATAGTAGTGAGATCCAGGTAGTGTGTGATATGGGACTGGGATGTTACGAAGTGTCCCGGAATCATTTTAAGCTGTATGCGGTTGTCAGTGCGTGCATAAATTTTTATGATGTTGTCCTGATCCATAATAAAAACCTCCTGTCGTGATCGTGTTTTACGTGGTTGTTCAGGAGAATTATCCTGAAGGATTACGAAACAGATTTATTTAACCGAATGCGGATTGCAAATATCCGATTAGCTGTGCATATTATACCATTAATTTCAAAAAAATGAAATAATATAATGCAAAATATATAAAAAATATTCAAAAAATCAAGCGTATTTGTTAAAAAATATCCAATATCATGAAAACTTTGACAATAGGATCATTACTATAGAGTGAAAGTACTTGTGAGTACGTAGTAAATTGGAAAGAGAGTGTCATATGTATTATTGCGTATAAAAAAGAGGGGGCTGTAAAATAAGTCCCTAATATAAGAAACGCCAATTCCGGCAAATGTCGGTTTTGGCGTTTCTTTGTATTAACTTTTCTATTTCTAAGCAAGTCTGCATCTTTGGGTATAAAAAATGGTGCATTTAATAAAGCTCGGCTAATCACGCCCGCTTAAGTTTTATGCAACTTTCGTCTGTCGTTGCTTTTTGTTGTGATATTTATAAAGATTGAATCCACATGAAATCAGTGTAAGCTCGAGAATTACATTTTTCTCGCCTCTTCGCAATAATCTTTTATACGCTTTATCCCACTTTAATACACCAAAAGTTCCCTCCGATTGAATACTTCGGTTCATTCTCAAGAGAGCACCATGTATGGATTCAAGATTTTGCAGCACTTCCTGATGGATAGCAGTTAATTCCTGATTCATTCGGATCGTTCGGTTTTTGTGTGCTCTCGGACAACATTCTTGTTTATGCTGACACCCTTCACAAGATTCACATTCGTATAATTCTTCCGTTCTTCCATATTTATTATATTTCACATGCTGTGTTCTCTTGAAGAGGAATTTTCGACCGTTTGGGCATAAGAGATTTCCATCTGCATCTTTTGCAAAGTTTACAGCACGATACGGATTCTCATGATACTTTTTGTCCGTCGTTTCTTTTTTGTACATGGTAAATTTCATGTATTTTTCCATGCCGTGTTCTTCACAATAAAGATAATTATTGTAAGAACCGTATCCGGCATCAGCAACCGGATATTTCGGATAGTGACCATATGTGCGATTGAATTTTTCCATCAAAGGCACAAAGCATTCCATATCGGATGCATATGGTTTTACGTCGATTACAGCTATGTATTCATCACAGATGGCTGCCTGTAGGTTGTATGCCGGAAGTAGCTGATCGTTTCCCATGTAATCACGCTTTAAACGCATGAAAGTTGCATCATGATCTGTTTTGGAATAACTGTTTCTTTCTTCTCCACAGGTCTC
>OLRL01000937.1_pt1 | contig 13499 bp, 13 predicted proteins | sample 1643201 | NCBI WGS metagenome assembly OLRL01 (sample SAMEA3136649, study PRJEB25190) | human gut metagenome | biome: human gut; feature: human-associated habitat; material: faeces | place: Austria | collected 2013
TGGCTGCTGTGGCTGCTGTGGCTGCTGTGGCTGCTGTGGCTGACCAGCATTCTCCGCACCGCCCTCTGGCGCGACAACATCGGCATCCGGTTCAAAGAGCATGGCGATGCTGCGGGATTCATGTTCACGTGCAGCCAGCGCGGCATTCAGGCGTTCCTCCGCTTTCCCGTCGATGGTGCGCGGAATGAATTCCGGTGCCACCTTTGGACGCTGCTGATACTTCAGCGCCATTTTCACGGCAGGATAAGGTCCGGGAAGCGTGACGTAGCAGGAGAGATCCGGCAACGTCTGGACGTCGGAGTAACTCACCAGGGTGACGCGCTCCATGTCCTTGCCGACCGAGGTACCGTCGCGTACCGGGTCCACACCGTAGGAATACTGCTCGGACGCCTTGAGGATTTCTTTTTCACCGATTTCGCCAGCGGCGAACTCGGCGATATTGCGCGACGGCGAGCGGAAGAAGGCACGGGTGTTCAGCACGTCGAACAGCGTTTCCGCCGGCTTCTGCCCGTAAATATCTTCCAGCTGGGCGTAGGACTGAATGCCAATGACGTAGCAGCCGCCAAACTTACGCGCCTCCGGCAGGATCTCAACCAGGTCCGGCAGCTTGTGCAGGGTAGGCAGCTCGTCGGCGAAGATCCACACGCGGCGGTTACGGTTTTCCCCCATCGCCAGCAGCCCGCGAATGGCGATGGACAACCACATGGAGATAACCGGCTTGAGGGAAGCGTGGGTGTCAGCATTGGAGGAGATAAACAGCCAGCCGTTTTTACCATCCTCACGAACGCCGCGCATCCAGTCGCGTATGGTGAATGACTCGCCGTTATTTTCGATGCCCTGCAGGTAGCGGATAGCCTTGACGTAGTTGGTCAGCACGGCGCGGATGGAGATGGCCGTTTTCTCGATTTTCTCTTCCACCAGGTTCGCCGCCGGGGAGTTTTTCAGGTACGAGCGCAGCTTCTCAATCTTGATGGAAAGCAGCGTGTCGACCAGCTTGCTGTAGCTGCGGTCCTTGTCGTTGCGCATCAGATATGCGGCTTCGGCAAAGATGGTACGTCCCGACCCCTGCCAGAAGGGGTCTTCCTTCGTGCCCATAGGAATAAGCGTGTTGGAAACGTTGTCGAAGTCAGGCTGCGTCAGGCACTCCCGCCACAGGTCCCATGCAGCGCAGCGCGCATCCAGCGGGTTAAGGATTTTATCTGTGGCCGGATCATAGTAGCTTTTGACGAACTCACAGGAGCGGTCATACACGATGACCATATCGCCACGCTGGCGGGCGTAGTTCATCAGACGGCGGATAACTTCTGATTTACCGGCCCCGACGGTACCGTGCAGACAGAAGTTCTGGATCTCCGAGTCCTTAATAAGCGGCAGCTCACCGATTTTGATGTCGGATGCGAGACCGTCGCGCCTGAGCATTTTCGCCACCGCTTTCGGGTCGTCAGTCAGCTGGCGCCCTCCCGTTATCTCGTCCTCACTCTGCTGCTTACCCTGATGGCCCAGAATCCAGGTGGTGACAAAGAAGGTAATAACGCACACCACGGCCGCGATGATGGCAGCAAGAATAAAGGCCGTCCAGACCTGGTCGGCGCACCACTGGATATATTTGTCCTGCAGTATTTGCTGCGCGTTGTACTTCAGCTCATGGCCGTAATAACGGATGGTATAGACAGGCTGGGATTTAAAAATATCGCGCATGGGGGCCAGCGTCTGACACCAGTAATAAACCATGCCGTTCACGAACGTCTGCCAGGTCAGTTTAACCGACAGCGTAATCGCGACAATGATGCCGAAGAGAATGACGAGACAGTACACGATGATATTGGCAATTTGACTGAACATACGGATACGCATGCTCGCGATCTGACCGCCCTGGGTCATATCCTTAGCATTAAAACTCATATTAGCCTCATAGAGGTTGGTCTATATGTATAGCGACCATGATTTCAGAAAGCAATTGATTTAATGTCATCCGTTACAAAACACTAGGATGACATCATTTAACTAAAGGCGGAGAGATTATTAATAATGAATGTTATTTTTTAAGTAAATCACACGCTCCTGCATATCCATGTGAGCATGATTTTTTCAAATAGATATCTGCCATTCCAGAACCTGGAAATACACCATCACCTCTCATATAAGCCCCTGCCAAATTAAACTCAGCCTGTCCGTTATTTTTAATGGATGCTTTCTCCCACCAGATCACCGCCTCGTGCATATCCCTATTAACACACTCACCTGTAGAATACAGGTTTCCAATATTCAAATATGCCAACTCAAAATCTTTTTGAGCTGAGGAGTTAAGCAAATCCATTATTTTATCACAACGGGCATCTTTCAATAATCCATTTTTATAAAGCATTGCCAAGTCATTCTGAGCAGATGCATTCCCTGCATCTGCTGCCTTCCCCCACCAATAGCCTGCTTTTTTTTATATTTTTATCAACACCTTGCCCATAATAATAGAGCAGACCTAGGTTATTTTGGGCATCTGAATTACCCTGAATCGCCGACTTATTAGTCCAATAAAAAGCTTTTTTATAATCACCAGATACGACCAAATACATTGCACCTAGCTTATATTGAGCTAATGCGTTTCCAGAATTCGCATCTTTTTTTAAGTTAGTGTAGTAGTCGTCGCTAGCCCTTACACTCAAGGTACACGACAGGAAAACAAAAACTCCCAACATCCCATAGAACACTCGCATTGTTTATCTCCATAAAACTAAATATTATATCCATACACAACCATGAAACTGACTATGAAATCCTACAACTCAATCTAACGCTTCCAACCCATTGGATAATTACTTTCCGGATTATAATTAACATTATCAAAGTCCACGGATTCAAAGTCATTATTTATAGAGTGGGCGCCATCTACCTTGTTTTTTTCAAGCCACTCTTTGATGCTTATACACCCGCTAACCTTATATAAATCCATCAATGTACCCACAATGAATACAAAAAAAGTAACAAGAGGAGGAGCCAGTGAACATATAGGCATTATCAAATACCAAACTACCCTGTTGTATGTGTAGGGTTCAACACTGCCTTTATTCTTAGATATTTTATAAAACAAATAGATGAACAATCCTTGCCATAAGAGCACAGTTGCACCAATGAATACCACCTCCGTAACTAACCATCCAGCCAGATAACAAGCAATAGACTGAAACAACACTACCATGAATATCTGAAGCAGATTTCTCATCGCACCCTCTCTGGCATCCTGTTACTGCTTATGTTTATCTTGATATTTTTTTGCCTTCTTCATCAGTTCTTCAGGACTGTCAGCCCCCGGCACTCGTTCTTGAGACTCCTTTTCTTTATTATACGTATTCATTTGCGAAGACTGCTCTGAATTATGATGTTTTTGCAGATCAGAATACTGTTTATTTATGCTGCCTTCTTCATCGCGTATTCCTCCTTTAGTATCGGCTATATTCTCTCTCGATGTTGTGAGCATATTATCAACTTGGTCTTTTACATTATTCTGAATTCCGCTGTCCTGTGTACGTTGTTCGATAGTAGCCTGATGAGACTGGTGATCGGCACTAACATCGCTATTTCCACCGCCACCAGAAATGGCCCCCATACCATGGCCAACATTTCCTTTAGCTGCTGAATATGATGCATCAACGCTCGGTTGTACCTGCTCCTGAACAAATCCCCAAGCCAGTTCCCGACGTTTTCCTGCGATTTCTGCTGAGCTGGTATTAGTAAGCAATGTATCTGCATCTTGAGGTGCATGTTTACGGACATACTGGGCAAACTGCTGATTTAGATCCTCGCTCATTTGACCACTCATACTTTCTGTACGAGACGCCATTTCAGCATATTCATGGCTACGAGCCTGACTTGTGGTGTACTGATCATAGCTCTGTTTTGCTGAGTTCAACGATGCCGAAAGTTGATCTGCTCGGGAAGCCGCATTATTGTCCGTATGGCTCCCAGATTCACTGACTTTACGGCTAGTAAAGTAATCACTCGCCTCCTTAAAGTCCTGGGTTGCTTTAGCATCCATATCATGTCGAGCATCATGGCTAGCTCGAGAGCTATTTGTTGCTTGGTGCATATCGTCATCGGAAAAATCAACTCCCGCCTTAACTCCTGCCTGAAACCCTACCCCTCCTCCGGTACCCAGCACATTCAGCCCCATACTTCCTTTAGCATGTGCATCACCATACAATCCGAGTGACGCTCTGGTGCTCCTTGACGCTAACTCTTGAGTGGCCTGTTCATTACTAATATTATGCCCTTTCGCATAGCTTTCTACTGCGCTGCGCATCCTGCTGGCCATCATAGAATCCTGAGCACTCATAGTGCTGTCTGCGCCACTGGTCATTGAATTACTGCTACCACGGTTTGAGCCAAACTGACTAAGCGTATTCCATGCGCTACTCAAACTACTGTTATATCCATGCAATGCACTCTCTGACTGGGTTTGTGCCTCGCGGGCCATTGCCTGCTGTGCGGTTGCAATCTGACGAGTCATGTTGATACTCATAGGAATACGTGACGTAGCACCACTGGAATCTGTCACTACACTACCATCACGCATTTGCGTCGAACTGGCTCCGTTAGCCAACTGTTGGCTCATTTGTCCAAATACTGTTGAGCTATTGGTATTCCAGTTAAAACCACTCACATTTTCTGTCTGCATGTTAGCGTAAGAGTAGTTACCATCAACAGCACCAGAGGCAGCAGTGGCTGCAGGGCTGATAGCGGAAGAGGCCAGATGGCTGTAGAGATTTGAGAACCCCGCCCCCAGTCCCTTCAGCATTCCCCATGCCAGTGGCGGGATAAGCATCGACAGATAGCCGTGGTAGCGAGGTCTGAGTATTTTATCTGCACCTGTGACAACTCCGAGAGAACCACTGGTGAACCGTTGGCCTTCGCATAGAAGGTCATGCAGCTGTTGAGGATGGCGTAAAGCAGTGGCCAGCTCTGCACCCACATGATAGCCAGCACGTACCCCTTCAGCACATTAAGGGTGACGGCGTTAAACATCCCGCCCAGCACCATCAGGGGGAATATTCCGATGGTCAGACCGACAATCAACGTCTGAGACATAGGTAGTGAGCGTAATGCCACCTGACCGACCGTCGCATGCGCCAGCCGCTGCTTCTCCATCGATGACGTAGTGGCGATATTCAGCAGGCTTGAGGTGTCACCGTTGCGGGCTGCATAGCTCATGATGCCATTTCGCAAAGCGTTCATCGTCACATTCTGACGGACAATCGACGCGGCGCTCTGACCAGCACCATAGAAATAGTTATAGCTGTCCCCGATCATCTGGCTGAACAAAATGTCAGGATTCGGACGTCCGCCAAAAAGCTGACGCACGTAGTAACTCCATGTTTTTCCTCCGGTCTGAGTATCCAGGGCAAGCTTTGGCTTAATTACCGCAGCGGCTTCTTCACAGGTTAAAAACTGATTATTGTTGTTGAATACCCCCCTCAGCGGACTCGGCTTTGAGAAAATCAGCGTATACGGGTCTGCACTGTTCATTAGATCTTCCATGGTATATTTTCCGTTCAGGAAAATATCGCCCATCACGCAGTTCTGCACATAGTCCGTGAATATCGTAGTTATCTCTGGGTTCTGTGATAAAAAGTCCGTACTGCGTGAAACCAGATTCGCCCCAAATATCATGCCGGTTTTGCTGTAGGTGATGCTGTCGGGCTGTGAAAAGACCATTTCATACCCCTGAACAAGGGCATATCCGATTTTGGTGGTCAGCGATGCAGGCAGTGCCAGCCCGACGGGCACGTTATCGACTTTATAGACCTTTGTCTGATTACTGATATCGATTATTTGTACGGAGGTGCGAACACTGACCAGCAGCGACATCAGCACAATGACGCCTGCCCAGCCCAGCATATCCATGATGTTGTGCCGTCGTATCCACGAAATGGCTACAACCAGCACAGAGAAAGCCGTCGCAATACGCCGAATAACAACCCAGTTCTCCGTCGACATGAACGTGACGATGGCATTCAGCGTCTGCGTCAGCCAGTCGCCGCCCGCGATGACATAGATTTCCTGCATCAGCGCGCCCCCCCGAAGTGATAGTTGTTCTGGTAGCGCTGCAGCATGCGTGCCGAGACCTGCTGGCGCATGTAGCTCATCTGGCGGTCAACAACCAAAAGCGCATCCTGCTGTACCTGCACCTGTGCCTGGAAGGAGGCTATCTGCCGCGTGGCTTCGTTGAGGTTATTATTGATGCTGTCGATAACCGCCTGGTCATAGTTTCCCGTTGCCACCATTGCACGGGCCTGCTGGACCAGCTCCTGGATGTACTGGAGAAGAATGTCGTAGCCGATGTAATCGGTTAGCTGATAAACGAGGCTGTTAGAAACCCCCAGCATCTGTGGATCAACCAGGTACTTGAAGACCGGGATGGTAGTACTTGTGATAAATCCCTTCTCTTTCTCGGTTAACTTTAGATCGGCAACGGCTTTATTCTGAATGCTGGAAAGGATGTCTTTTATCTGATTTTTCAGTGCATTTTTCTGGCTGATCGTGACATTAGCATCGGCAACCACCTTCAGACATTTATCGCTGTCATTACAGTGATACACCCGTGCAGTCCCCCCCTCCATCATGGCCCGAATAAGGTCGCGATCGGTCGTTCTTGCCGGAAGCGGGGTTATATTACCCTTCTCATCAAAGACCATTGTTCCGGTCAGGGTCATGATGAACTCCTTAAGCTCTTTATTCCCGTCAAACATGCGGTTCTTTCCGAGCGCATTCCAGATGACATTGATATTCTTCGTTATGCGCTCTTTATCCTTATCACTGGCCTTATCACGGACCTTATCCATGCTTCCCCCCACCGTGCAGCCCTGGCGGGATGCCGCCCAGTCGGCAAACATGTTGCTCTCACCGGCAATGTCCTGGCAGACCTTCTGCTGGGAGACCTGAGTGCGCGGAAACAGACCGCCGACAATCCCCTGCGCCGCCTGGCAGGAGCTGAGGTTCATGCTGTTAATGTCGCTGGCCATCTTCTGCAGGAAGTCTTTAGCGGTCTTGATTTCCGGTACCGTGGTCTGCAGCGCCAGATCGAAGAAGTATCCGGCCGCATTGGACATAATCTGCTTGGCGAAACGCTGCAACTGATCGCTGTTAATAAAGCTGAAGGAGCCCAGATAGGCATCGATGCCGCCGCAGCCGGCGTTGATGTCGGGCAGCGTCATGGAGATAAGCTGGACGGTTTTCACCTGCGTGCGCGCGTAGAGTGAGCCGCCCGTGGCGTAGCCCGCGGCCTGGCCCTGCCAGACCTGTGGCTGGCTGGTGTTGGACGCAAAGCCCAGCTTATTAAAGAAGGTGTTCATGTCACTGTTCACGTCGGCACTCACGCTCGCTGAACACGCAAGAAGGAGGCCACACAGTATGGAGAGAGGTTTACGGACGAACATCGGCACCCTCCCGACTCGCCTGCAGGGCGAGTTTTCCCATTTTTCGTTTTAGTATGAACATTTGCCCTTTCGTATAAAGCGAGTTCAGGATTGCATAAACGCCACCTGCAACGGCAAGCCCGCCGCTCAGCGCGATAAATATCAGTGGAATGGCGTACATCAACACGTTCCACAAATCTTTCAGCTGCAGGTGACCGTCCCTGAGCCAGTCGCCGACGCAGGCATTGAAAACGTATGTCATAAAGACGCGCGACAGCACGCCGGCAATGAGCAAAATGCCCGCCCACTCAGCATAAACGCCGAACCGTGCGTCCTCTTTCCGTGCCCTGAGCGCGATTAACTCTGGCGTCGTAGCTCTCTGAAGCATTCCGGAGGTCATCATGTCGTGTTCCTCTGCATTGTTCTGATCAGCCATTGTTACCCACTCCACGCATCTGAAGGACCGTATCCATGCGGGCCATAAAGCCCTGTTCGTCGGTCGCGCCCTGCAGCAGGGGCAGGGCTTCAAGGGTGTTTACGTTGACGAGAAAGGTGGTTGGCGTGGCCACGGGCAGGTTAGGGAAAAAGGTTTTCATCACCTCCGGCGGCGCGGGCAACGCATCGGGAAAGGACGCATCCCCCTGACCGTCGATGGTGTAGGCCATCACCCCAAACCCCACCCGTGCCGACAGCGACTTCAGGACCGGATCAAACTGGTGGCAGTACGGGCAGTGTCCCTGCATAAACAGCACGACCTTCCAGTCGGCCAGATTGATCTGGCGGCCGTTGCTGAGGCGGTACCAGACCGGCGGCTTCGCCGGAAGTGGCTTAACTTCAGGGTCTTCCGGGGATGTTGGCAGAGATCCCGACGTTCGCGCCCCCTGTGGATGCCATAACGATTTGATCTCGTCCATTGTGGAAGCCTGTGTGGCCAGGCAGAGGGACATGAGCGCCACGGTAAACACGGTATGTCTAAGGTTCATGTCGGCATCCTCCGGCATCACGGGCCTTTTCGGCCTCACGGGCGGCATCAATCCAGCGGTTGATGATGCGGTAGCCCCCCCAGAGCGCCATCGATACGCCGATTATCTGCGCCAGAATAATGGCCATCTCCGGCTCGCGCCGGACCAGGCGGGAAACAATGTGAAACCATATCCCGAGGCTCAGCACCCATAATCCGGGCACGTCGAACTCAGGCAGGCGAAAACGGAATTTGCGCATGCGAACTCTTCCTGTATTAAAAGTTGGGGGCAAAATCTGTGGAAACGTTGAGGAACTGCTTCGCCAGGTCATCCTGGCTGATAAAGCCATACGAGACGGGTTTGACCGCCCCGCTTTTAGGGTCGGCCAGCATCAGCGCCGGGAAGTAACGAATACCCAGCCGGCTGGCCTGTCCACCGTCCATTCGGGTATCCGGCAGGAGTGGATTCACGATACCGTCCACGGAAACCGGAATGACGCTGAGGTGATACGTTTCGCGGAAGTTTTTAATGACCTGAACCAGCTGGCCGTCGATCGGGTCCTGTCCGCGGTAGAAGAACATCACGCCATAGTGCTGAGCCAGCGTTTCAATGGCGCGGCGCTGGTCGGCAAAGTCCGCCGCCAGCTGGTTGCGCACGGTACCGTTGTAGTGGCTGTGCTGCAGGTTGTAGTCCAGTTCGGGGTGCTCGAGCATGGCTTTTTGGCGCTCATCGAGAACAGCCCGGCCTGCTGCGTCCAGTAGTTCTGCAGGCGGAAGTAGCGGGTAAAGTTCTCCACGCCCGGATACAGAATGGCCTCGTACATGGCGCGCTTCGTGGCCTGCTGAAGCGTGGCAAGCTTCTCCATGATGTCCGGCGAGGCCTGCTGAGGCTGTGTTGAAGAGGATTTGTCGTCCTCCGGCGTTCTGCGCGTTTCGTTGTACCACTGCCAGCCGGCATCTTTTCCTGTGGCGGTAAAAACGCTGCCAAGAAGCAGCAGCGCTAACGCTGTCTTTCTCTTTTTCACTGGAACCTTCCTTATCCCGAAGCAGGTCGGTTATCGTTTGAAAAGCGGGTTTAACAGCCACGCCAGCAGAACTCCCGCCACGAAAAGCACAACCATCAGCGCCATAAAAAACACATCGATGCGGGTTGTTTCATCAACGATATTCCCGCGCCAGTAAAGCACCGGTGAGGCGACAATCAGGCTGATGATAAGGCGTCCAGTAAATCCTTTAATTTTCATGATGGAGAGTCCTGAGTGAGTGATGAGTGGCTTACTGTTTGTTCTTCAGTTGCGCGGCGATTTCCTCGCGGACGCGCTTCGTCAGGGTGTCGTTATCCGGGATTTTCTTGTTCTTTTGCAGATCGTCGAAAAAGTTTGAGAAGTCGAGTTTGTCGAACTTGATTTGTTGCAACTCAGTCTGGGTGATGCCGCGACAGTCCGGGCTGCTGGCCTTGCCAAAGCCGATGTGAAGCTGACCGTTACGTCCCTGCTGCTGCACAATCTGGGCAAGCTTTGAGTCAAACTGACAGTAGCTGCGCTTCTTCTCGAGACAGACGCCGAGCACTTTTTTTGAACAGAACTCACCGATACTGACCGTGAGCTTATTCTCTTTGGCCTTGCCCAGCGCTTTCTCCTCGCTGCTGCACCTGGCAAGCCCGACGTCCTGGCCCCAGCCGCCGTCCTTACAGCAGTTGCTGAAGCCTGCCGCAAACTTCTTGCAGAACTTCGCGCTGCCGGTAAAGGCGCGTACGTTAACGCTGTTAATGGCTGCCACGTCCTTGCCCGCAGCGGCCAGCGCGGCGAGTGCCGAAACGACAGGTGCAAAATCGTTGTTTTTACCGTTCTGCGCCCGCTCACAGTCACCATCGAGACAGAAGGTGTCGCCGCCACATATCATCACCTGGCCGGAAGTACGTGTTTCACAGGAGTACGTCGCGTATTCATGCAGGCAGCCGCTGCCGTCTTCTGCCGTGAAGGCGCAGGTGCGTGAGGCAAGCGTACAGGCCGGATTGTTCATGTAGGTTTTGCAGGTGCCATTGTCAGCAGCCTGGGTCATATACGTGTCTTTGTACTTCCAGCAAGCCTGCGTGACCGGGTATGACACGCCGTCAACCACCACCGTTTTTGTGCTCCCCGGCTCAATACATTCCGTCTTTTTGAGCGTACCTTCGCTCTTGCTGAACGGGCAGGATTCGTTCCAGACCACGTCTGGTACCCATTTTTTGGCGGGAATTTCAATCTGGAGCGTAACGGTGAAGCTGTAGCGCATATTGCTGTGCTTCCAGATTGAATCTGTAGTGGGATTGTTTCTCCTGGTACGAATGGAAAACACCATCCCTGCGCCTTTCTTCAGCTGCATGCCGCTACTCAGCGCCAGGCTACCGGTATCGTTATCCATGGAAATCAACCCGAAAGGCGTGGTTACTCGCATAAACCAGTTAGGATTACTGAACGCCAGACGTTTATTCCAGGAATAGGTGGCTGTTGCAGCAACAACCTTCCCTGTCACCGGCGCAGTCCATGTTCCTGTGTATCCCGCTTCGGAGGAAGCAAACGAAATATTCTGAGACTGGATAACAATCTGTTTTGTTTCAGATGTATCTTCATAGTGGCCGGTAATGCTGGCCGTGCGCGTACAGGCCTGCTCAACCAGCAGGTCGCGCTCACAGGTATAGTTGGTGAACTCACTGCGGCTGATATTCTGCGCTTCGCACTGCGTCTGCCCCGTTTTGCCGATGATGGTATCAGCGCGGGACTGGACATCCTGGCTGGCCTTAATAAACGGCGCGTCGGGCGAAATGGGCTCCTTCGGGTTGTTAACAAACGAGTCGGTGACGGCTTTTGTAGCCTCATTAGTAGTCCAGCCCGTGGTACCGTCCGCTTTCAGCGCACCATCACCGGTCGCCGTCACACCGCCATAGTACTTTTTCTCACCGGGTGAGGCGGTATAGTTGGGGATAGACGCTGAGGGGTTAAAGTTTTTCAGGCTGCTCTCACCCTGCCCCTGTACCTGACGGGCAAAATCAGCCCCCGCCCTGTACTGCGCGTCAGCATCGGCAAATGCATTCACGCTTGCCATCGTGGTGGCAATGGCCAGCACCGACATCAGTATTGCTCTTTTCATCGGGCATCTCCTTTATTAAGCAGCTGTTGCGCCTCATCCCTGCACTCGCCCTTCCCCACCACCTTTTCCAGCGCCTGCTTCAGATGAAGATTGCCGCGAATCACGTCGTGGCCCGCCTCGCAGTACACCACCAGGGACGGCACGCTGGTGATCCCGTACTCACGAAAGCGGGTCGGGTCGATGGCGACGCCGCTGGCTGAGCCGTCCTGAACAAGCGCCATCACGGCGGTTGCCGTCGTTTTCATGTCGTTGTTGACCATACCCCGCAGGGTGGCGGGAATATCGTAGCGGCGGGCCTCGGTCAGCATGCGCTTAAGCCCCGCCTGCGGGATGGCAAAGGAGACGAAATACAGGGCACCGTGCGTGGGTTTATCCTGCTGGTCCTCGCGCTGGCGCTGTTTCAGCTCCCCGATAAAGCGGGCGTCGTCTGCTGAAAGAGGGTTCTGGCGCACCTGCTGCTCCAGCATCTGGCGCAGCGGCGCGTTGTCCTGCCCCCTCAGCTGCTGGCTGAAAGACTCCTGCTGACGAATAAACTCGCGGTTCGCCTCATCAGCCCCTGACGCCAGCGCAGTGCAACAGTATGCTGACAGCAGCAGCGCCGCCGTCAGACCGGACAGAGTTTTCATGGAAGTTTCCTTTTTCTCAGAGGAAGACGCAGTTGCGCTTGCGCCAGAGAAGATAGCCGTAGTTTTTCTTCGTGTTCGGCGGGTTACGCCCCGTTTCCCAGCGCATGACCGTTCGGCCGAAGGGATGGCACTGCGCCACGTCCGGATACATATTCACCATCTGATAGCGCCAGCGCGTTTTGGGAATAATGGGTGACGGATACTCGAAGCAGACCTTTTTATCCTCCCCGACGCTCTCCATTATCTGACCCTGACGGTGCAGCTTGAACGCCATGCGCTCGCTGACCAGAACGGAAGACTGCAGGGGGCTGGACTCATTGCTCACCCAGCCGTTAAAGGGATACATTGACCCCTGCGATCCGGCACACCAGAACAGCGCGTCAACCGACGTTTTTGCTGCACTGGCCACCGCGTCGGCCGCACATGCGCCCTGCGCGATGGGGTTGGCAAAAATGACCGCCTCCGGATTCAGAATGGAGGTCAGGGCGCTGTCCCCCCATGTCGGGTCGATTTCAGACAGGTATCCGATATCCAGATCGCCGCCCTGCAGACACCCGAGGGAGGTGATGATATTGAGCCAGTACGTCAGCGGATATTTGTACCAGTGCACGTGGTAGAACGCGCCATTGACCTGTTTGTCATCTTTTTTGGCGGTGCCCATCCCCATTTTCCCGAGATTAACGGTGAATCCGCCGAGGTTCACCATGCAGCCCGGAGAACGTGCCACATCGGTCATGGCCATCGGCTCCCAGTACCCTATTGCCAGGCCAACGCGCTGAAATACCGGCGGTGGCATGGGACAAAACTGTATCGGGCTACCGGGATTGGACGTGTCCGGTAAATCCCCGCCCGTGACTTTTGTGCTGCCGAGCGACAGGGGGAACATGCAGCGCCAGCAGATATCGGTGATCGGATTGACGAAGCGCCCTTCGCAGGCGGCGTCCGCCGCTGCCATGTGGCTGTTACCCCACAGAAGCAGCCCGAACAGAGAGACGGTCAGCATTTTCACCGGACACCTCCTGCATCATGCTGCGCCATATCGGGCGGAATGATTTCCACCTGCAGGCGCTTTCCGCTGGGTGCCGCCGTTACCCGCGCCGGCACCTGGCTTATGCCGAACCGGGCGGTCAGCACCCCGTTCTGGTCGAAGAAAATGCGGCTGTCGAGCTTCTCCGACGTCTGCGGAATGTTGCCCTGAACCAGAATGATGCGGGTGATCAGGGTGTCAGGCTTCTGTCGCTGTACCCACGCGAGCTGCTCCGCATCGTCGCCGTTGATAAACAGCAGGGTTTCGTTAAACGGCACCACATCAAGCGGATTAAAGACCTGCCCCGCCTGAGCAAACACGTTGCCCCTGTCGTCGGCAAGCGCCTTGTC
>OLRL01000945.1_pt1 | contig 13360 bp, 11 predicted proteins | sample 1643201 | NCBI WGS metagenome assembly OLRL01 (sample SAMEA3136649, study PRJEB25190) | human gut metagenome | biome: human gut; feature: human-associated habitat; material: faeces | place: Austria | collected 2013
TGAAAAAGCTGTCCTGCATCAAGTAATAAGAACAGCCAATCAAAAGCAGCAAGGAGAACCTCATCTATAAAAAGATAGAAGGAAGTGAGGCATCTATTGGTCTCATTTCCTTCTATTTTTACTTTCCTCAGTCAATTGTTTTACATCATAAAAGGAGAAATTCCACTTATTTTTTTCGCTGTTTCATGACATAAACAACTACACCGATTAACAAAATTCCTCCAGCTAATGCTAGCAACGGGTTATTAAATTCTCCCGTTTTTGGGAGTCCTTGAGTGCCATTTTTTTCACTTTCTTTTGCTGTCCTATCCGGATGAGAAGGTTTTCCATTTGGTGATTCATTTGGTGATTCATTTCCTGGATTTTCTCTTTCTGGTTTGTCATTTCCCGGGGGCACATCGGCAGTTTCTCGCACAGTGATCGCTTTTTGCTGGGTAACAGATTCTGTATGAGCAGACCATTTTTCCCCATCAAATATTTCCGAACGATAAGTGACTTCTAGCGCATATTCTCCTTTTGAAGGTGCTGAAAAAATAGCGGTATGATTAGAAAATTGAGCACTTGACTGTGTTTCAACGATTTGGATCTTTTCTGGGAAATAACGCATATCTTCAAAGACAGGCGTTCCTTGATTTGGTGTGAAAGTTGACACAAAAACTGTAAAAGGCTTCAGTTCAATGATATTTCCTTCTGCATTCTCCGCCACACCATTTGCTTCTTGTATAATAATCGGATTATTTTGTTCATTTGGTTTTGTCTGATTTGGTTCTTGTACGATTGCATACTCTGGATATTCCGAAGATGGCGAGGTTTCTCCGTCAAAAATAGCACCTACAGATAATGGAAGACCATCCACTCTTTCCTTTTCTGTTTGACGATTCCCCGGTTTAATCTGCATCAGTCCATGAACATGGATACTTCCATTTTCATAGCGCGTAACAGGCTGCTGACCTTCTTTCGAACATGTATTTAGAGACTCGATCCAATCTTTTGATACGGTATGTCCAAGAGTATTTTCTGATTGTTTCTCTCGTTCATTCCAATAGTAGTTCAACGAGTGGTAGATTTGATCTTCGTTTTGATTCAATGGGCGGATCTGCTCTCTCATCTCAAGATTCTCTGTTCGGAAAGATAAGATACCAGAAGCATGGTAGTCTGTGTTTCCTGCTGAAGAGGTATAAAGAGCCACATTATATGAACCGTTATTAAAACTTGTACTGCTATTGACGATAATATCTGTTCCGCTATTGGAATCGATTCCTTTCGCAAGATTTTCGAAAGACAAACTATTGATCAATTCATGAGGGCCCGTTAAAGAAGAACAGCCCATTTTGAATCCATTACCGTTACCTTCTCCCTCAATTCCCGGTACCCAGCCGTTTCGATAAGCAACTGAGTTTTTGATGATTACTTTTCCGATCGAACCTGTTTCATTTTTAGCAAAAAGGTCCCAACCGTCATCTGCATTATGATACGCGATACAACCGTCAAATACATTTCCTTCTCCTATTGTCAGTTTGGCCGCAAATCCATCGGCATTTTCAAAAGATGTACAGTTCTTGACTAAGTTATGCGCGGGCCATGCTTCGAAAGGATCATTTGAGCTACCGCTGATTTGGATTCCTGTATTTCCATTCCGATAAGCATGAATCTCTTCGATCAAATTATGATTTCCAGAAATCTGTAATCCTTTTTGCATAGCTGCACTATTTGTAATGTCAAACCCTCGTAAACCCCAGTAGTGACTGAACAGTGTCATCCCATTTCCAGTTCCTTTAAAATCAAGTACAGGACGCTTGTTTTCTGGATTTTTCTCTGCAATCAACTTAATCGGGTTTTCTCTTGTCCCGTTAACGCCTTTGGGAATCGTCAATCCTCTTTCGAAGGAATAAGTTCCAGGCGCCATGACGATTGTCTGCCCAGCATATGCGTATCTCAATGCTTGTGTCAGAGATAATGGATTTTGTCTGCTTCCGTTTCCTGCATCTGACCCTTCTGGTGTTACATAAACTGTCGAATATTTAGGTTTACGGTAGTCCACTGTATGAAGAATCTCTTTTGTTTCATAACTAGTCATCTCTACGTATTCTTCTGGCGGATAGTTTTTATCTGGCGTAAAACTGAAAGTAAATTCGTTCGTTCCTTCCATCAGTTTTGTCTGATAATCAAATTCCCGATTCGCAGTGATAGCCAAGTCTTTTGCGTTCTTAAGCACCTCTCCTGTTGCTTTATTTTTAATTGTCAATAATCCGTCAGCATTTGCTTTAAAGGACATAGTATGATCTTGGTTTCCTGAATGATTACTAGAGGTCACAGTGTAAATCGGATCAATCAAGCGAGTAGGTCTTTCTTGCCCAGAAGGATCTGTCGCAGGATCTGAGTAAGCAACTTCGATTCCTTCTACCTTGATCGTCATATTCCTTGCTGCAGCAAATCCTGCATAAATAACCGATTCATCTGAAGCGTATAATTTTTCCCAGTCATACATGATGTCAGAAGCCATTTCTTCTCCTGTTTCAGGATCGTAATAATATGCCTCTAAACCAGTATTCGTTTTTTTCATCTCTACGTCCAGTTTAGTAATCGAGTTCGTGGCCGGAAACAGATTCCCATGACCGTTTCCGAATATATTATAAGAACCTGTTTCTTTTTCCAAGAACCCTGCTGAAGTCTCTAAAGGTGTTGTTTCCACTGAGACACTCCCAGGAGCTGGCGCAGCTTGCGGATCTTCAGATGATATTCCTGTGATTGCCCGTGTCCCCAATCCAAGTCGCATCGTATATTTGCTGCCGCTCGTGTTGACCACTTCTTGTCTATCCGAGTCCCAGACATATTCGATCCGACTGCCTAGTATGGCAAATGAATTTGAATAAAATGCCTGCCCAAACAAATGATCTTTTGGTACTGCGTCTCTTACCATTAAATCAAATCCTTCTTGGGCATTCGTATAGGTGCAAGATTCTATTTCGATCGTCGCCCGCATCCTAAAGTTGATCTCTTTGGGGATTGCTTGATAATAATAGGTCATTCCATCTGATCCGCTTGACTGGAATTTTCCGCCGTTATTCGTGGAAGAGAGCCGCACGCCGTCTTCTAATGGTTCAATGGCATACCTACTAGCACTTGTGCTTTCTCCGAAAACAACCCCTTTCCACTCTTCATTTGCTTCTTCAGATTGCTTTTTTGTCTTTTCATTTTCTGATTCTTTCATCATAGGATCATTTCCTTCTTCCGTATCCATATCTTCACTAGTTCTTGGTACTTCCTCCATTGTTGACATTCCTTCAATGTTCACGTGTGCATTTTCTTCGTTCACAGACTGTTGTTCGTTAGCAGCAACTTCAACGACAGAAATTAAAACCGGGGTACTGAGCATAAGGAGATTCATCATTAGCGCACTGTATTTTATACGTTTTTTTAACAAGTGTATTCCTTCCGCAACAAATTAGAAAACGTTTACTTGAAGTATTACCTAATTTATTTTTACTGTCAATAAAAAACAAAATTATAATAAGTGTATTTTATAAAAAGGAAAAATATAACTTAAGTTGTTGATAACAAAGAGATTTATTAACGTAAAAATAATAAGATTTTTTTAAAATAACGTATAAAGAAGAGCATAAAACAAAGTCGTTTGTTTTATGCTCTTCTTTTATTATTTTGTACTTTTTATTTTATCAAATCACTTTGTTTTTTTATAAAATTTCTGCGCCTAGTGTGGATTCAAAATGTCTCAATGCCCATTCATGTCCAACGGGATCGAAACTTGCCACGGCATCTTTGAAAATATGGAGTTTGTATCCTAGATTATACGCATCGACTGCTGTATGCAACACACAGATATCTGTACATACGCCGGTCAAATAAATATCTGTGATCTGGCGTTCTCGTAAACGGATGTCTAGATCTGTTCCACTAAAAGCGGAATAATGCCGTTTGTCTATCCAATAAACATTTTCCTCTTGCTCATAGTCTTGGTATAAACTTTTTAAGAGCCGTACAATTCCCGTCCACCCGTTCCTATCACATTATGCGGAGGAAATAAGCGGTTCTCCGGATGAAAGGAATCTTTTGGATCATGCGCATCAATGGCAAAAACGACAAAATCCTTTTGATCAATAAACTTCTTTGTATGAGCAGTCAGCTTTTTTTCAATTACTTGTCCTGCTGTCCCAGTAGTCAGCTTTCCATCCTCTGCAACAAAATCATATGTGTAGTCAATCGAGATCAATGCGTTCATCTTAGTCCTCCTTATACGAGATGTTTGACAAATTCGATCACCATTTCTGCTGATCGTTTGCCTGCGTCTTCGATAAATTCGTCAAAGCTTTGTGTCGCCGAGTGATCTGCTGTGTCGCTCATTGCACGTACGATCAAAAATGGGATATTGAACTGACGAGCTGTTTGTCCAACAGCGGCTCCTTCCATTTCGCAAGCTAATGCTTCAGGGAAATTCGTTAAGATTTCTTTGATTTTATCTGGCGAGTCGACAAATGTATCACCTGTAACGATCAATCCTTCTTTTGCGTTCAAATTCGTTGCTTTTGCTGCTTTAACCATTTCACTGCGCAAATATGTGCTTGCTTCATAATATAGAGGCATTCCTGGTAATTGTCCTGGTTTGTAGCCAAATCCTGTTGCATCTGCATCAAAATAAGCTACTTTGTCTGATATAACGATGTCACCTACTTGTAAGCCTTCACCGATTCCGCCAGCTGAACCTGTATTGATCACCATGTTCACGCCGTATTGTTGGATCAACAGACTTGTGGTAATAGATGCTAAGACTTTTCCTATACCGGAACGTACGACGATCACTTCGTGGTTACCTAATGAACCTGAAATAAATAAAGCGCCTGCGCGTTCCCATGATAATGGTTCGCTTAGGTTCTCTCTCAAAATTTTTACTTCTTCTTCCATTGCGCCGATAATACCGATTTTCATCTTTTTAATTCCTTCTTTCTATATAAATGCGATTGCTAAAAAAACCACACATAACATTAGGATAACAATAATAAGAGATTTCATCAAAAAAGAGTTCCATTTGGTCGTCTTTTCCCGTTCGCTGATCCTTGTTTTCGTGATTGGTTTATTCTTTTTGCTTTCTTTACGATAAAAGCTGGCAATCTTTTTTTCTTCTTGCTGATAAGCTGTTTCTGCTTTTCGCTGTTTTTTTAATGACTCGCTTGCTTGTGCTTGTTGTCGCTTGCGAAGTTCGCTTCGCGTAATAAGCGGTCCTTTGGCCATAAGCCGATCCCTCTACTTTCCTTTGGTCAATAGTTCCCAGTATTGAATCGCATAAATCGTCTTTGCATCACAAATCAACTGATCTTTCATCGCTTGTTGCGCCTCTTCAAGAGTTAGATGATACAACTCCAGTACTTCGTCTTCATCTTGTGCTAAAGGATTCTCGACCTTCTCTACCCCTTGTGCATGATAAATATGAAGGACTTCATTAGCAAAACCTGGTGAAAGATACATCGAAGTAAGATGGCTCAGCGACTTCGCACGATAGCCAGTTTCTTCTTCTAATTCTCTAGCTGCTGTCATTTCGGGACTTTGTCCTTCTCCTGGATCGATTTTTCCAGCTGGAATCTCCAAAATCACTTTTTCTAAAGGTTTTCGAAATTGCTTGACAAGAAGCAGACGATCTTGTTCGTCAAAAGCAATGATCCCAACACCGCCAGGATGAAATACCAGTTCTCTCTTCGAAGTTCCTCCATCTGGCAAACGAACTTCGTCTACAGCAACATCAATAATTTTTCCGCTATAGATTTCTTTGCGACTGATTGTTTTTTCTTCAAATTGCTCATTGTTCAGCATATCTTCTCCTGCTTTCTTTGTAATCATAACTGCTTTTTTTCATTTTTCAATTTTTCTCAAAAACTCCTTATTAGTTTACCATAGATAAACCTTAGATTTTCTCTAAATATAGAAAATCCTTCTTTAGTCCGATACTCTTTCTAGTAGTCCGTATGCTAAAATAAGTATGTAATCGAATAACGAAAAGAATTCAATACTCAACGATAAATGACATGGAGGGTTTATTATGATAAAACGAAATTGGCCGTGGCTTCTAGCATTGGTCTTGCTATTTCTCTTTGTCCGAAACAATAGTTTTTCTTTTGTTCTAGGACTTTTATTGATAGGTGTAGTTTTAGTTTTGTGGGGACTCTTTGGTTCGCGCAGGAAAAAGGGAAAACAAGAAGAAATTCCTGCACTGACTAACGAACTTGAAACTCACTATGAAAAAAGCGGTATGACAGCGAATGAAATTTCATTTTTTCGACAAACAATGAATCAAACAAAAAATGAGATCAATCAATTGCAAATGAATATGCAGCAGACAGCCAAACTTAAAGCAATCGATCTCCGCCATGATCCAGTCAAAGCAGCAAAAGCTTTATTCAAAGAATTGGTGAAAGAACCAAACCGACTGCATGAAGCAAGTCAGTTTCTTTATACGCATCTGCCGAATCTAGTTGATTTGACAAATAAGTATAATGAGATCAATGACCATGAGATCAAAAACAAACAGACCTATGAAAAACTAGAAGAAAGCGCGCAGATCATCGACCAGCTGTCAGCTTTAATCGCACAAGATTATCAAAAATTCGTTGCTGAGGATCTAGATGATATCGACGTAGAGATATCTGTTGCGAAACAGAGCTTAAAGCGTGATAATAAATATGAACCAGAACAAAAGGATTAACTCTTTTGTTCATAAAAGAAGACTCGGAACATTCAGATGATGTCTGGCTGTTTCGAGTACTTTTTCTAAAGTAGAGACATTCATGTAAGAATCGAGAACAGATTCAACAAGGAGGAATTTTTTATGGATCATAAACCGACTGAAACAAAAGATGTTACACCAGTTAACGATACACTTGAAGATTTATTGAACAACCCGTTTTCAACTCCAACAGATACGCTGACCACTTCACAACAAGCGGAGATTGATCAGCTCCAAGAGCAACAGACAGCTGCTCGTTTAATTGACAAACTACCGGCGGAACGCCAAGAACAAGCTAAACAGCTAGCAGCAAAAATCGATGCTAATGATGCACAGTCTGTCATCAGCTACGGATCGGCTGCCCAAGCAAAATTAAGTGAATTCTCACAATCGATGTTGAATCATGTGCAAGCACAAGATATTGGTCCTGTAGGAGATTCCTTAACTGAACTGATGTATCGTCTCCAAGAAGCCAATCCTGACGAACTGCGTGCCGGAGAAGGGAACATCTTCCAGCGTGTCTTCGGGAAGGTCAAACAATCGATCTATGAAGTGACAGCAAAATATCAAAAGATTGGTGCACAAATTGACAAGATTTCAGTGAAATTAGATAAAGAAAAAGACGGTCTGCTAAAAGATAATCTGATGTTAGAACAGCTTTACCAGAAAAACAAAGACTACTTTGATGCACTGAATATTTATATCGCTGCTGGAGAATTGAAAATGGAAGAACTTCAAACAACGATCATTCCAGAAGCGATGAAAAGAGCAGAAGAAACTGGCGATCAGATGGATGTTCAGATTGCCAATGATTACACGCAATTCCTAGATCGTCTGGATAAACGTACGCATGATCTTCGCTTAGCTAGACAGATCACGATCCAGCAAGCACCACAAATCCGTTTGATCCAAAACACAAATCAGGCCTTGGCTGAAAAGATCCAAGCATCTATCGCTACAGCCATTCCGCTGTGGAAAAACCAAGTCGTGATCGCATTGACCTTGCTTCGTCAAAAAGATGCAGTAACTGCTCAACGCCAAGTCTCTGAAACAACAAACGACTTATTGAAGAAAAATTCAGAAATGCTGAAAATCTCAGCCATCGAAACAGCGAAAGAAAATGAACGTGGAATCGTGGATATCGAGACCCTTCAAACTACTCAAAATGATTTGATCGAAACAATCCAAGAGACATTGCGTATCCAAAAAGAAGGAAAAGAAAAACGTCGTCATGCAGAAGTAGAGCTTGGACACATGGAAGAAGATCTGAAACAAAAACTGTTGGATTTAACCCAATAGATCACCTTTCGCTTGTTACTAAAACAAACGCCCAACAACAGTTTATTACAACTGTTGATGGGCGTTTTTCTTATCTTTCTTCTAACTTCTCCATTGGAGTCTATTTCTCATTCATCTTGCTGTGTCCATAGCCATAGCCAAAATAAATGATCAGTCCAATAACCATTACGATACCGAACACGATCCATGTCACAGTTTGCAGACGAAGCATCAATACAATACAAGTCAAGATGGAAATGATTGGCAATAGCGGAACGAATGGCACTTTGAATTCTCCAGCTTTTGGTTTGCCAAACATTTTTCTCAACTTCAGTAAGCCTAGACTAACAAGCATCAAATAGGCGAGCGCCATGATATTCGTTAGTTCCGCTAATACATTCAATGGGAAAAATCCGGCAAAGAATACAGCTGCCACACCAGCGGCATAAGTCGCTTTTTTCGGTGTACGATGCTTTTGATCGATTTCTGTCATAAACTTAGGAAGTAAGCCATCCTTGCTGACAGCAAACAGTAAACGAGCAAGTGAATACATCATCGAGATTGTTACCGTCAGTAGCGTTAAAATGGCCCCTACAGCGATCACCGCGCCCACTGTTCCATGTCCTACATACCTCATTGCAAAAGCCACTGGGTCATTGACTCCTAGTTCAGTATACGGAACGATTCCTGTCAAGATCAGCGTCACGATGATGTAAAGGACAGTAGCAATCAGTATCGAACCAATGATTCCTCTTGGCACATCTTTTTGCGGGTTTTTGACTTCCTCGGCTGCCATTGCAACGGCATCAAATCCCAAGAAAGCAAAAAACACAAGAGCTGCACCATCTAGCACACCGGAAAAACCAAAAGGCATGAATGGCTGCCAATTATCAGGTTTAACGAAAAATATTCCTACAATGATAAACAACGCGATGATACCAAATTTGACATATACCATGGCATTATTCAAACGTAATGCTTTCTTGGCTTCAAGCGACACGATGTAAGTGACGAATATCACTACGAGCACCGCAATCAAGTCAATGTATGTACCATTTTCCGGATTGTACCCGCCAGTTAATGCTTGTGGAAGTTCGGCCCCTAAACTTTTCAAAAAACCTTGCATATAGCCAGACCATCCGGAAGCAACAGAGGAAACCGCTAGTAAAAATTCCCCGATCAACAACCACCCTGTCAGCCAGGCAGCAAATTCACCAAATACAACATACAGATAGGCATATGGCCCACCAATCACTGGCACTCGCGAAGCAAATTCTGCGAAACTTAGTCCAGACAAAATGACAACGATTGCAGCTAAGACAAATGAAAATGACAGTGCTGGACCAGCATTTTGATTGGCCGCAACCCCTGTCACCACAAATATTCCCGTACCGATGATCGCACCAATTCCAAGCATGATCAAATCAGACGTTTTTAGTTCTTTTTTCATCTCACTCGTATGATTGAGATTGATCTCTTTCTTACGAAACAAATCCATTGAAGTTCCTCCCCATTTTAGGTTGGAAAACAGCGATTAAACTGTTTTCATATACCCTAAAAGGATACCACCTAAAATGACTAAAAGGCAACCAACAATAACATAAATGAGCTCTTTTTTCGTTTTTCTTTCGCCAAGGATGAAAATCCCACCTAAAGTAGAGATAATGATCCCCATTTGTGAAAGTGAGAAGCCAACAGCTAAACCAAGTGATTTGACTGTTAGAAGCATGCAGATGTTTCCTAAGCCCCATAATAATCCACAGATCATGTTTTTCCACACAAACTGATCGACTTTAACTTTACGGAAAGCAAAGAAGCTTGCGCCTAAGATCATTCCGATACTTTGAGGTAAGATAATTGACATCGCATCCAAATTCGCCCAGTTGACGATGATGGTATATACACCATAACCAATCGTAGAGAAGATCAATGCTCTAAAACCCTTACCAAAATCAAGCATTTTATTATCTGTATCTATTTTTCCTTCGTCATCTTGTCGGGCAGTCAAATACGCACCGCTTACAAGAAGAGCTAAAGCAATAATACCGTATACATAATCTTTCGTTTGTGTCCATTCATGGAAGAAAACGGCTCCCGCAATCGTATTCAAAATTAATTGAAAACCAGTAGACAATGGTAACCCTACAGAAACACCCATGTACTTCATTCCATGGAACTGTCCATTTTGTCCAACACTCCAAGCTAAGCCGGATAAAAATCCGATCAAGAAAATCCAAGGGGTGATTACAGGACTAACAACGAAAAAGACAACTAAAGAAAACAGAAATGCACCGATCGTCATTCCTAGTGTTTGTTGATTGGCATCGCCACCAATTTTACCACTTACTAAACCAATACTACCCCATGCCAACATAGGGACTAATGCTATTAAAATTTCCATAACCAATCTCCTTTTATTTCACATGATAAGAAACTTATCAGCGAAAACGTTAACAACACAAGCACTTTTTTTCGTTTCTAACGATTTTCTAACGTTTTTCATTATAAAAATTTAAGATTGGGAAAAATAAAGTCATTGTTGTCCCTTTTCCTTCAGTTGATTCAGCCGTCAAATGGATACCTAATTTTTCGGCCAGATTTTTTGCTAAATAAAGTCCTAATCCTGTTGAATGTGTTTTGCTAAGTCGACCATTTCTCCCAGTAAATCCCTTATCAAAGATCCGTTTCAAGTCTTCCGCTGGGATACCGATCCCTGAATCTTTAACTGAAAGGCTGACTCCTTGTGCTTCCTTTTCTATGCTCACAATGATGTTTCCGTGATCCGGCGTATATTTGATGGCATTACTAAGCAATTGGTTGAAGATAAAAGCGATCCATTTAGCATCGGTCAAAACAGTATGATCCTCACCAACAATCTCGTAGCGAATATTTTTTTGGATAAAATAATTTGCCTGACTGCGTATCACAGGCTGAATGATTCCTTTTAGCCTATATTCTTGGATGAGGTAGTCCCGCGAAAAACTGTCTAGTCTTGCATAATACAAAACTTGTTCTACGTATTCATCGATTTTTGATAATTCATTTTCTAGTAATGTATACTTTTGATCGTCAATATCGAACTCGATCGAACGAACTAGCAATTTAGAAGCGGAAAGTGGCACTTTGATTTCATGGACCCATGAGTCAATATAATCTTTTTGGTCTTGTTGATTACTGATTGCTGATTGCATTACTTCTTGGTGTTCACGGATCAGCTGATTGATATATTCTTCTACCAGTTTTTCTTCTTCTGTTCGTCCACCGCTCAAATAGTTTTGCAAAGGGGAAGTTTTTTGTATGTCGGCTAATTTTCCCCACCATCTTCTCTTGCTCAAGTAACCACCCAGCAGATAAAAAATCAGAAAGACGCCCTCAATCAAAGCTAAATAAGCAATTGTGCTCAAATCAACTTTGATGTTTGGCGCCAGCCACATCACAAAGATCGTCAATGCAATAAAAAACAGCCATCCCAAGATCAATGTCCACTGATCTTTCAAATATTTAAAAAAATTCATCTTAACCGCTCATCCTTTCAGGGAACGATATATCCCTGTCCTACTTTTGTTTCGATATATCCTTGGATACCTGCCTGTTCGATTTTTCGGCGTAACCGATTGATGTTGACTGTCAATGTATTGTCATCTACAAATCGTTCGTCATCCCACAGTGCTCGCAGCAATTTTTCCCGACTTAAGATCTTTCCATTGTGCTTCATCAAAATAAATAATAGACGATATTCATTTTTGCTCAAATCAATGATCTCTCCGTTGATTTCCATACTTCCGTTGTCAACATTCAACGTAATGCCATTGTGGCTCATCATTTCACTAGATAATTCTGTGTAGTTGTAAGAACGGCGAAGTAATGCATTGATTTTTGCAATCAGTACATCGATTTGGAAAGGTTTTGTCACAAAATCATCTGCCCCCATGTTCATAGCCATGATCATATCCATATTCGTATTCCTGCTGGAGATAAAAATGATCGGTACTTTCGATACTTCACGTATTTTTTGACACCAATAATAGCCATCCAAAACGGGAAGATTAATATCTAGTAATACAAGCTGTGGTTCTTCTCTTTCAAAGTCTGAGAACACTTGATTGAAATCGGTCGTTCCAAAGGTTTCAAATTGCCATTTCTCAAGTTCCTCCATGATCAATTGTCGAATGATCTCTTCGTCTTCGACTACCATGATTTTTGCCATAAAAAATCCCTCCATCTTTCTTTTTGCTACTACAATATCAAAGAAGCCCTTGTGAAACAAGTTGGCTTACCTGGAAAATGTCATTTTAGCAAACGTTAAAAAAAACTGGAAATATGCGATTTAATCGCTTTTGTCTTTTAAATACAGCTTAAATTTATTATGTTATTCTTAACAATTGGTCTATGATCTGTTATTTTTCCTTAGTTGTTTTTGTCTTTTAAATTTCCAATAACACCAATAACCGAAAAGCGTTAGCACTAGCAATATACCTAGAAGGAGTATAAGTAATCGATAAAGATGGTATTTTTTTGTCTGTTCTATCTTTGAAGAGACTTCTTCTGTAAAGGGAACTCGCCTTCCTGTCACTAGTAATCGGTGAGTGTTCACGGTGTAAGGTGTACAAGTGATAAGTGTAACTAGATCCTGCTTTTCTCTGATTGCTAATGTATTTGTTTTTGTTGGAAGGACAACAATTTTCTCAACGACTTCATAAGCGAGCATCCGACCATACACTTCAAGATAGAATCGGTCATCTTGCTCCATTTCTTCAAGATCCGTAAAGAGTTTTTTCTCAGCAATACCGCTATGGGCGGTAATCACGGAATGTGTACTCTCTCCTCCAGTTGGAAAAGAGGTGCCTTGCAGGACTGTCGCTCCTCTATCTAACAAAAGATCATTCGTTTCATCAAATAAAGGCAAGCTAACATTGATTTTCGGAATATAGATTGCTCCGATCATATGTTGTTCGTAGTATTCTTTTCCTGGATTTCGGACATTTCTAACCGCTTGCTCAAAAGGATCTTTGACTTGTCCCATTCCTGGGATTACTGATGTATGAGCAAGCGTCTGATTTTTCTTTTCATGCACTGCTAATTGTTGCTCATGTTTTTCTTCTTTATCGCGTTCAAGCTGCTTTTGATAATTCTCGATCCTTCTTTGATCCAAATAATTGCTGAGAGCATCTGCTAAAAATGGATATGTAAAAACTGCAGCTCCGGCAAGAAACATCACTGCCATAAATAATTGTAATAAAAGACTGATTTGGGTTTGAGGTCTATTACCTGTTCTCTTTTTCATTTTCTTCACCTTGGAATGGCAACAGTTTTTTTGACAAATTTTATAAGGTGCAGAACTTCTTTCCG
>OLRL01000952.1_pt1 | contig 13284 bp, 13 predicted proteins | sample 1643201 | NCBI WGS metagenome assembly OLRL01 (sample SAMEA3136649, study PRJEB25190) | human gut metagenome | biome: human gut; feature: human-associated habitat; material: faeces | place: Austria | collected 2013
AACGTCACTACTACACTATTCGCCCCAGCATAGCTGGGGGATTAGCTCTTTCATTTATATATCTGCCTTGCTGACAAACCGTTAATCATTATTCCCGTGGTAACATCATCAGATTATCTTTCGATGTACTATTCGCCACAGAGCGAACATATTTCTCACCCTGTGAACTTACTGCTGGAATAAGATATGGATATGGTGAAATATTTACGGTAATGGTTTTAGGAAATTTTTGCAGATAGTCGTAAACTTCTGATTTCTTCCAGTATGTACTTGTCTGATCTATATAGATAGAATCAATGTCCTGTACATTTCCAGAATTACCACAGTTACGCTTCATTTTGATTTTAATTGCTTTCATGATAAAAGCCTCCTTATGATATTTTTATTGAATCCGCAGATTCATTGTTGTAATGAAAATATCATAGAAAGGGTTTACAAAAATCGAGAAATAATTTAGAATAGATGTGCTGGATGCTATTCAAATTATTTGGATTGCATTTCCTATGATGAGCTACTTAGTATTACCAGTACTAGGTAGCTCTTTTTCATTACAGCTTTACTATACGCTTATTTTTTCCCTTTGTCAATATATCCATATAAACATGCAAAATATTTTTTATCAATACAATGTATAGCCAAATCCAAAAAAGATTTGACTATAACATTACAGTATATCCTTATAAACATGCTTTTCAACTCACAGACTTCCATCTGACACTAAATAAAGGCTGCAGGAATCACTCATTCCTACAGCCTTTATTATAAACTTTTCTATTTTTCAGCCTTTTTGCCTTTACTCAAACTCAATCGTTCCAGGCGGCTTACTTGTAAGATCATAGAATACGCGGTTTACGCCCTTAACCTCATTAATAATACGGTTCATCACCTTATTAAGTACTGCATAAGGAATCTCAGCAGACTCCGCAGTCATGAAGTCAATGGTCTTAACGGCGCGGAGCGCCACTGCATAATCGTATGTTCTGAAGTCTCCCATTACACCTACGCTTCGCATATTTGTAAGGGCTGCAAAGTACTGGTTCGGCATCCAGGACGGATCTTCTCCGTGTTCTTTTTTGTAGTCGGCGGCTGCATTGTCGACTTCTTCACGGTAGATGTAGTCTGCATCCTGTACGATGCGTACTTTTTCCTCGGTGACTTCACCGATGATACGGATTCCAAGTCCCGGGCCCGGGAATGGCTGACGGAATACCAGTCTTTCCGGAATTCCAAGCTCAAGGCCGGCTTTACGGACCTCATCTTTGAACAGGTCACGAAGCGGCTCAATGATTTCTTTGAAATCAACGAAATCCGGAAGGCCTCCTACGTTGTGATGGGATTTGATCACTGCGGATTCTCCGCCGAGACCGCTCTCTACAACGTCCGGATAAATGGTTCCCTGTGCAAGGAAATCTACAGCACCGATCTTCTTGGCTTCTTCCTCGAAGATACGGATAAATTCCTCACCGATGATCTTACGCTTCGCTTCAGGCTCTGTAACACCGGCAAGCTTGTCGTAATATCTCTGCTGTGCGTTCACGCGGATAAAGTTCAGGTCAAACTGACCATTCGGTCCGAATACACCTTCAACCTCATCACCTTCATCCTTACGAAGAAGGCCATGATCTACAAATACGCAGGTAAGCTGCTTGCCGATCGCTCTGGAAAGAAGTCCTGCTGCCACGGAGGAATCTACACCACCTGACAGGGCAAGGAGAACTTTTCCATCACCGACTTTCTCGCGAATCTCTTTGATCGTATGTTCAACAAAGGCATCCATCTTCCAGTCTCCGGCACATTCGCAGACACCAAGTACGAAGTTGGACAGCATTGTCTTTCCTTCTACTGTATGCAGTACTTCCGGATGGAACTGGATCGCATACAGTTTCTTCTCTTCATTCTGTGCAGTTGCTACCGGACAGTCTGCAGTATGTGCAGCGATCTCAAATCCCGGTGCAGTCTGGGAAATATAGTCTGTATGGCTCATCCAGCAGATTGTTTTGTCGGATACATTTTTGAAGATCCTGGAATCTTTCTTATCGATGAGAAGCTCTGTCTTACCATATTCGCTGACATCTGCCTTCTCAACTTTTCCGCCAAGGACATGCATCATAAGCTGTGCTCCATAGCAAAGTCCAAGTACCGGAATACCAAGCTCAAATAATTCCTTCTGGTAAGTCGGTGAATCTGCCTCATAGCAGCTGTTTGGTCCGCCGGTAAGGATGATTCCCTTAGGATTCATCGCTTTAATCTTCTCAAGATCTGTCTTGTAAGAATAAATTTCGCAATATACATTGCATTCTCTGACACGTCTTGCAACCAGCTGATTGTACTGACCGCCAAAATCAATGACAATAACTAATTCTCTTTTCAAGGCTTTCCTCCTGTTATTTATAACATCTTTAGAATCTGTTACTCATTATAAATGAGTACATGCACTTTTACAATGCTAATTTTATCTCCCGCCGGAATTTTTATTTTCCGGAAAAATTTTTCACTGCTTTTTTGCCTGCTCATCCCAGTAAGCGCAGTCATTTCTTCCAATTACCTCCGATGTAAACGGAGTACCGTCATTCTTCTTATAATGTCTGGTCGCCCGGAAAACATATTTCGCACCGACATAAACGATCGGTACGTTGAAAAATACGATCAGAATATTTCCAAGATCAGAAAATGCCCAGAGATTTCCAAGCTCCAGTCCTGCGATATTACAGAGGATACCAAATGCGGCAACAAAAAGACCGATACAGCGTACAAAATTAATACAGATCTTATCCTTGCGGATACGGTTGGCTGCGATTTCCGAAAAGCTGATCATTCCAAGCAGACAGGTAAATGCAAACAGGCAGAAACATAAGGTTACAAGAAATGTAACGATCCCGTTCATTGCAGTTCCCGGAGTCAGCACAGCAATGGACTCCGTATATTTGGGAAGTTTATCAAGAGCCTGCCAGCTTTCCGCATCTGCTCCCGTCCAGCAATGTGCCATAACTACCACAAATCCGGTAAGTGTACAGATCACAATGGTATCAAGAAAAACTCCCAGAGAAGCGATCACCCCCTGCTCACATGGATGCTTTGCGTCAGCTGCTGCCGCTGACATGGTGATCGTTCCCTGACCAGCCTCATTGGACATCAGGCCTCGTTTTACGCCCTGTGCAAGAACCGTTCCAAAAACACCTCCAAAAAATGCATCCGGCTTAAAGGCTCCAGCAAACACGCTTCCGAAGAAATACGGAATACGGGTAAAATTCAATATGATAAGAAGTAACACTACTACCATATAGAGCACCGCCATCACCGGCACCATCATATCTGTCCATTTGGATACTTTTTTGATTCCGCCAAATGCGATAGCTGCTGTGAGGATTACGATCAGCGTACCTACTATATAATAGAAGGCTGATCCGCTTGGGATGGTTTTTCCGGTTACGATCTCTGCCATGCGTCCTACTGATGAAACAACGTTAAAGCCCTGTGCCGGCAGACAGCAAAGCGCATACAGAATATACAATACCGAAAGAAAAACACCGATCCATACCTTATTTCCAAGAAGCTTTCTCCCATAAAAAGGAAGACCTCCTACGAACTCATCATCCTTCTTCTCCTTGAAAATCTGAGCAAGAACACCCTCCATGTATGCAACTGCCATCCCGAAAAACGCAGATATCCACATCCAGAACAGGGCCCCCGGTCCACCCACTGCAATAGCACCTGTTACGCCCAGGATATTTCCCGGTCCTACACGCATAGCTGAACTCAGGAAAAACGATGCAAGCGGCGAAATTCCTGTTTCCACAACACGTTTCTCCGTCATGGTCCTGATTCCTTTTTTAAAGTAAGTCACCTGCATAAAACCGATCCTGAAACTAAAAAAAATCCCGGACCCAAGAAGTAATATGATCGCAAAGGATATATTTCCCAGAATCGGAATACTGCTGTACCAGTCAAAATTCGTGGGGAACTCCCACAGAAAATCAGACAGTGGACCGATAAAGCTGAACACTCCATTGATCGCCTCAAACACTTTCTCCATAGCCATCTCCTCCCTTTTCATCTGAATACCTCAGAATTGAACCATCTTTCCGGATATCACATTTTCCGCTGGACATAAAATATAGATATATTCATTTATACCCCTCAGAAAAATTTCCGCGCCTGTTCATATAACATGTGTACCACATCCATACTCGTTCATTTCCCCTCCGGATTTTTATGCTATGGTTTATTATACCGTATCGGCTTAAAAAAGTCTTATTTATTTTCACTATTTTTGTACAAATTTCAGAATTTTCTATTCTTACAAGCCCCACCGACTGCTATTGCTTTTCGCCCCCCGCAGGGGACTTACTTGATTCGAGTCAAGCGGATATTCGCAATCCGCTTCGCTACGCGGCTCTACACCGAATAACTGCTTCACAGTTTATCAGACTTTATAAGATATTTAGACTTTCCTCACAAATTTTTAAAACGCTTCTCACAGTTCCATCACATTTTGACGGTATATTATTAATCAAATAAAGCACAAAGCTTTTTCATCTTATAGATCATTACTTATTTTTCTTTTCATACTCTGCCGGGTCCCTTCCAAGACCCGGCCCTCCTTTTTATCTTCTTACAAACTCCCATAGTATACCATCCTTTCTTTATTCAAAAGGATCTATACCTATAATCATGGTGTCTATATTAGACATTCTGATTCTATCTGATGATCGACATTTTCATCTCGGTCCATTTACTCCGCATCACTTCACGCCCAGATATCCTTATCCCCTCTTAAAACCCGAATAAACACAACAAAAAAACACCGTCCCCGCAGCTCTATATCTGCAAAAACAGTGCCTTTAGTGCGTCTTCAGGGGTTCGAACCCTGGACACCCTGATTAAGAGTCGCACATCGGCTTCCATTCATGCTAAATTCTGAAGTCACAAAGGGTTTTATCAGATTTTGTTAATTTAGACTTCCTGATTATATAGTATAATCCTTTTATATTTTAATAAAACTTTATCTGTTTTTTCTCCAACTGTCAACTAAGTTCTCACACATTTTACTATCATTTCTTCAGTCTGTGTAGACATCAACCAGCTTAAGAATATCCAGAAAAAACAAGCCCTTTTTCCAGTTGAAAGCACCCCGGGATAAATACAAAAAAAGATGCAAAATAAACAATTTTCCACGATTCTATCCAGTACAATAAGATTAGAAAAAGTAGTAAATCTGACGTATACGAAATTAGTAGTAAAACCGGTGTCAACATCCCAGTTTGGCGATGTAGATGCAGTGGTAAAAATAACGTTCGTCAGAAATACCACCACAGGAGGAAGAAAGCATGAGTAAAGAATACGGCTATGCCAGAATCAGTACACCGAAGCAGAATATCGACAGGCAGGTAAGGAATATCCTTGCTGCATATCCACAGGCACATATGATTAAGGAAGTTTTTACCGGAACGAAATTTCAGGGGAGGAAGGCGTTGGATAAACTTTTACGGACCATCAAATCTGGTGATACGATCATCTTTGATTCCGTCAGCCGAATGTCCCGTAATGCAGAGGAAGGCTTTCTCCTATATCAGGAACTTTTCAACCAGGGCATTAACCTGGTGTTCCTGAAAGAGCCACACATCAACACAGACACGTACAAGAGGGCTTTACAGGGCGGTATTCCGACCACAGGAACCAACGTAGACTTTATCCTGGATGGCGTGAACAAATATCTCCTGGCACTGGCAAAGGAGCAGATCAGGCTTGCATTCGAACAGGCTGAGAAGGAAGTACAAGACTTACACCAGAGAACCGCAGAGGGGATCGAGACAGCCAGATTAGCAGGTAAGCAGATCGGTCAGAAGCCTGGAACTCGCCTGGTTACAAAAAAGTCCGTGGCCGCGAAAGAAATCATCCTGAAACATAACAAAGCCTTCGGTGGATCACTGAATGACATCGAGACGATCCGACAGGCTGGAATCACCAGAAAAACGTTCTACAAGTATAAGAAAGAACTACTGTCAAATACTGTTGCTTAAATCGAACGTACAGGAGAAATAAGCCTCTATTTTCAAAGCAGCCAAAGAAGTGTAGACCAGGAGACGCAGCGGCCAGATTTGAGCCATACAGTGTGATTTGCTCCTTATCTGCATAGCTGTTGCCTCTCAGATCACTACAAAGATACGAAAAAAACGAAATGCCTAGACAGCTTATTACGGTTGTCCAGGCATTTTTTGTTATCGTTCAATTCCAGAAAAATAAGCTGTATGTTGGATATTCCTGATTTTACGGATCTGGATGAAATGGTGCTTACGGCCCCGAAAATCATTGGTTACATCTGGAAGAAACTGCGGCACGGAGGCACTTGAAATAATGATATCGTACGCGCACAGGCAGTGTTAAAGTCCTGCTGGTTTGTCTGTTTATCCGCTGTAAGTTTCCGACATGTTACTACAAAATATCCGCAGAAATCCTTTACTACATACGAGAAAATCATCATTTGCGAAATTTTTGCACTCTCTAAGGCTTGCAAAAAAATTTCGCATTCCATCAAAACTCATTGAAAAATCACGATCATCTTCTCTCGTATCCACCTCTATAAGCTCTGGTCTGTGTCTGATGGAACATACTTACAAATATCCTGTATCTCACAGTTCAAAATCCGACAGAGATCATTTAATGTTGTTGTATTCACTGGCTTATTTTTCCGCAGTTTATCAATGGTAGCACTTGAAACATGATACCTGTTAATAAGCGTATATGTGGATTCTGATGATTTCTTTAATGTATCCCAGAATGGACTATAAACTATCAACTCGACCTCTCCCTTCTATATTTCAGAATACGAGATAGTCTTATTGTTGACTATAGTCATTAAAATAACTATAATGTAGTAAAAATGTTTCATTCCAAGGAGGATCACAGAATCATGGATATCATAGATCAGCTTTACAACTCACATGTAAGTGCAGCCACACTGGACGCCCTGGACAAGTACCGTATACATAAGGATCAGGCTTTACATGGTTATCATGTTCTTAAAGAACAACTTACAGAAGATCAGGCGGCCGCTCTGGATCAGGTCATGGATGAGAACCTTAATCTTCTGGCAGACGAGTTGGAGCAGAATTTCAGAAACGGCTTCTGTCTTGGAGTGAAGATGATGTGTGAAGTGTTCGGGAAATAAAATCGGGGTAAAAGTCTATACTCTTACCCCACATATGATTAGTTTATCTTTTTCAAAATCATCCCTTGTAGCATATCCTTTATTGCATTTTCAAAACTCATTTGTCTTCCATCTAAAGTAGTAACAGTGTCTCCTAAACATCGAATATCGCCTTGTCTTCCACTTGCTCCGGGACTCACAATAGTTGTTTCCTTAACATCAGCGCGTACCAATGCTTCATTAATTGCATGAATATCTTCTATCGTTTCTGTATCAGAATACAGACGCTTCATATTGGGTTGAATATATCCCAATACTTTATGCACATTAGCTGGCAAAAAACGTATATTATTTAAGTCACAATTTATCTTTAAATTATTCATTGCTTCAGTTCTACTACTAAACGTAGCATATCCTTTACAATGATGCACTTCTATTCCTTCACCATTCCGTCTGAATGCTGCTAGGCCATATTTTTCTATACACTCCGCTGCTTTTTCATCAATCCATGGTATTTTATCCTCAAAAACAATTCCCACGATTGCTTCTCTTGCATAAGCCTGTTCCTTAATTCTGACCTGTAGACGTTTTTCACCTTGTCCATAATACAAGGCCGCCTGATATCCATCATTTTCATTTCCAATTATACGAATAATCGTGCCTCGATCAGACACCCACCAATTTTTAGGCATTTCATTCCTTGCTTTAAAGAAACGTACCTGTTCATTTTCTGGAATAGTTTCCAAATAGCACGGCCTAAATTCTTCTGAAGAATCCGGATAATATGTATATTCCTCATCTTTCCATCGCAATGTTAACGGAGTCCGATTTTCATTCCATGTTTCAAACACTTTTACATATTTTTGATAATCATTGTCATTCATTTCTTATCTGTTTCCTCACTTATAATTCTAATAAGACCTTTTCAAACTTCTCAGAAGAGGAATATATTTTCCTCTCCTGAGCGAGATTCATTAATAATCTTCTATCTGTACCTCTGCTTGTATCATGCCCGCATACATGTATAATATGAAATCCTCTAACATTGGCTCATCTCTTCCCATTGCAAAAGCAGAATAAAAGTCAATCTTCAACTTCATATCCCAAGCAAGCATAATACCTGTTGTTGTTCTTAATGATTCTCGAACTTCTTCAGATGATATTCCGTGTTTTTTTGCAATTTCACAGAATATCACGTCAAAGACCTTATCCCCCTTATTATCAAAGACAAGATCAGGTGTGACTGTAGTATTTTTTTGAAGGTACTTGCCAAATTTGAATAACCTTTCAGAAAAACCTTCCAGTTCCTCCATCAATGCCTCATCTGTAACAGGGATCATGTTACCCTTAATCTCCAAGTGTCTTTCCTCTTTAATATAAGGATTTTTCATAATTTATTTCCTTTCTGGATTCCGAGTCCGGGATACAAACCAGCCTGTCCCTTTGTTGAGGAAACAGTCTCTCGTACCTCGTATCCTATAGAATATTATTATAAGAAATAACTGACAGACTTGTCACGAAATGAAATCAATGATATACTAAATGCGAAAAACATAAGTACTGATTCATTCGTGAGTCCGTGCTAATTCGAAAAGGATGCGCCAACATTCTTCTCGATACATCAAAGTCTCAGGGTTTGCCTCTGAGACTTTTTTTGTACCCTTAAAGAATACCTATTTTTTCACCGTTTGTCAATTATTTTTCATATTTTTCACCATTATTTTTTATTTTTGGTGATTTTTATTGATTGTTACTTATTTATATGTTAATATAATGTTTGAAAGGATGGTGTATAATATGAGTGCAGAGAAATTAACTCTCACAGAAGATCTTGCAGCTATGATAAAAAACCTTCGACAAACTCATTCCAAAAATGGCAAAAAAATTACTGCCGAACAGCTTTCGTTAGCAATAGGTAAAAACAGAGCTTGGATGTCTCAAATAGAAAGTAGACGTCTAAAAAAAATAAAAAAGCAGGATATCATAAAAATATATATGTATCTTTTTGAAATAGATATCTCTTCTGCTGAAGAACGTTTTAAATGGGATTATAGATTTTATACCGAGGATATTTCTGATTGTTTATCATCATTCAATGATACCCTTTCTTCTCTATATAATACTTTATCTTTATCTGACAAACTTAAATTTAAAAATACTTTAAACACATTAGAATTAGGATTTGAATGCAATTTTGAAGACTTAGCGTTAATTTTTGAAAATTTTGATTTTAATCTTTTAAAACATCTACCTACAGATGCCCACAAAAATATTATTGAAAAATTTACAAACTTAAAAGAAGAGGTTTCTTCATTTAATACTACATTTTTTTTAAGCCGCCTTAACGAATCAGCCAACAACATTAACTCTTTTTCAGAAAGTCCTAATCCACAACAATTATATAATTTTTGTCTTTTAAATTACATGAATGGTTTATCGTATGCTACTTATATAATAAAACGAAATCTGTATATAAATAATGAACAAAAATGTATTCAAGAAATAAATCACTTTATATATTCTATAAAAAATTTTATATCTTATTTTTTTCCTGAACATCAAATTATTTTGAATACATTAAAAAACGAATCCACTATCTCTTCAGATACAAACAAATTATTAGATATATTACAATCTTTTTTGGACCAAATTCTTTCTATAAATTGTTAACCTTATTTCTATATAGTGTAGCCGGAGCAAAATGATTATTCTGCTCTGGCTGTCCATCGTATCCATGATACTCTGAACATATTTATCCGCCTGTGCTAACTGCTTCGGGTCTGTAACATCCTTTACAGAATCCCTGATCTTACCAATGGCCTCAGCACCTTTATTCATGGCAAGATTCTGAAGATTATCCTTCAAGTCACCACTGGCATTACTTAATTCCGGGAACTGTTGGATCAGATCTGCCATATCAGAATTCTGGAATGTACCGTTTGTTACGGATTCCATAGCAGACTGGATATTCTTCATGTCAGATTGGAAGTTATCTGTTACAGTATCAATGTCAGTAGCAGTATCTTCTGCTGCATTCTTGAACTTGGAAGCGAATGTGGCAGATTCCTCGGGAGTTTTCTTCTTAGCTTCCTGTGCTGCCTCGAAGTTTTTCTTAGTGGTTTCCTCATTCCAGTTCATCTGCTTAGGATTATAGTTGTTGTCCTGGAGATAATCCCAGAAGTTCTCAAGCTCTTTATCCGTTTTACCTTTGAAGAAATCAGACTGTCCAAGACCATCCTTACCAAATATATCCTCAAGATTCTCCTTGATACCTTCCAGATTCTTCGCGTCAGGATCTGCTATAGACATAATACTATCTTTGAGATCATCCGCAGTGAGTCCGGCATTATTCATTGCATCTTTAAGACCGTCTGTGTCATCAATCATTTTCTGGATAGCATCTGTACCACCGGATTTACCTGCGGCAATGAGTTTATCCTTCAGATCTGAGAACTGAGAGAGTGCGAAGATGTTATTCATCTTGTCGGAGGTGGTAGAAGTGGAACCGACAGCTTTCTTGTAGTTATCTGTAAGTTGTTGCACTCTTTTAGCAGTATCTCTTGCAGATTCGTCTATGAGATTACCATTATCATCCCAGAGATCCTGAGCTTTATCAGAAATATCAGCTACAGAATCTGTTAATTGTCCCTCTGTTGTTGAAATATCATCTTCGATAGATGCTAGTTTCTTCTTGAATTTTGCAGGACTATAATTACTCTCATTACTGATGAGTTCTTCTCGCTCGGCCTTCTGACGGTTAAGCTTTTCAATCATGTCATTGGCTTCATCGATGTCATCCTGATATTTAACACCTGTTTTCCCGCGGAGTAATCCATTCTCATACCAATGAGCTGAAGTTTTGTCTGTACGAAGTCCGTTTTTCTCAAGAGCATCCTTCGCATCTAAAGCCTGCTGTTTTTGTGTCGCATCAACCAGGTTGTCTTTGACTTTCAGCTGAGACTCCATTAAGGAATTCTTCGATGCTAGATTTTCAAGCTCTGCCTGTTCATCTGTAGAGCGGTTCTCTTTAGCATTGAGTTCATAGTATCTTTCTTTATTCGTATTGTATTCTGACTGAAGTGAGTCACGCTCAGATACCGCATTATCGTATTTCTGTGAAGATTCTTCATACTTTTTGTTTGCATTGTTATTAGTCAGTACATTGTTCCATAAGGATTTACCAGCATGAATAGCAAGTCCTCCAAGAATAAGAGGAATAGCAAATTGTGCGACAGAACCAAGTACAGCAGAAATACCACTGCCAAATGATGTGACACCGCCTACAAGATTGCCAATTCCATCAGAGAGTATATCTCCGAGAGATGAAGATTCTGCCTTTGCACCTTTAGCTATATTCTTCTTTACCGCATCAGCGTCAATTTCACCAAATGCCTTTTTAAATACTTCCATTATTCCATCAGAAATAATAGAACTTCCATCAGATTTTGTATTTAAATGTCCGAACCACTTGGCAGCTGAATCCTGATCCCCAAACATTTTTAAAGCATCAGAGATAGTATCCGTATCTCCATTTTTCATTGCCTTTTTAAGATTTCCGATTTTACTTAATGACTATAGTATGATAAAATTAATAGTACAATAATAGCAATAAAAAGGAGGAGTTCCGTATGCTTATTAAATGTCCCGAGTGTGGTAAAGAAGTTTCGGATAAAGCACCTGCCTGTATTCACTGCGGGTTTCCTTTGAACGATATACATAAAGAAAATACTTGCCTTGTTGATGGGGCAGAATATGATATGACAGAACTTAAAAATTATTATGCGAAATTAACTGATTATGGAAAAGGGGAATTTTACAGAAGAATAAAAAGCGAGTATAGAGGTAATTCTGAAAGTTTTCCAAATGAAGTGTTTAATCTTTTAGGTAATATAAACGAACATTTTAATTGGTGGAACAAAGGTCGTCTCGACTACAAATTCGTCCTCACCTGTATCGACCACAACTTCCAATACTTCGAATTCAACACTGCCGATATTCCAGATCCATCCAAAACCGTTCGCTGTCCAAAGTGCGGATCAACGTCGGTGACAACGGAAGAATCCGGATATTCACTTTTAACAGGATTTTGGGGATCTAGTAGGAAGCATAATCTTTGTCAGAAGTGCGGATATCGTTGGAAACCAGGGAGTAAGTAATAGACAAAGAGAAATGGCGCAAATTACAGACATTTCTTACGCTCGTCCATCTTCTCAAATATAGACTCACATTTTAGTGTTGTGATCTTTTCAAACCACTTTTCTGCGAGTCGTTTATGCTTTGTAATTATTTTCAGTTCAAACTTAATTATCTTACATAGTATGTTAAGATTAAATTTAAGATTAGATTTATATAACTTTTTCATGTGAAATCTCCTTTGGAGGAAAATAATATGGTTACAAAAGAATTAAAAGAAATTATTAATCTTCTTCATAAAAAATACACTTATTTAATTCAAGATATACCGCAGCTAGACGCAATAGAAGAATTACCATCAAACTCATTGTGTCAAGCTCAATTTCTAACTGAAGATTTATATAATAAAAAATACATTTTATATGTAGATCCGGATATCGAGCAAGAATGTTTGCAATTTGAAGAGAATATATTATTTCATGAATTCACACATATGGCTGATTCAATAAAATATAATTATTTACCATTTGAAGAATTTCAAAATTTTATGCATATTTATTCTGAATTTCATGCTTCAGAAATCCAAATGGATCGTATGCTAGAAACTCAAGAAGAAAGACCGTATTCTTTGAATCAATATATTATTCATGGCGGGTATATTACATTAAAAAACTGGATGGACCAAACATTAAATCATATAATAGAAGAATTTAAACTACCAGAAATTCATATGCCTAATCAAGATAAATATGATTTAATAGATTTGTTCTATTTTATAGGATATTTAAAGTCTTTACAAAAGAACAATGTTTTTTATAAGTATAATTACTCTCAAATACCTCAGTTAAAAGACTGTTTTAATGAAACAACTGAGTTGTTATTAACCAGTCAACCTGATCCTAAAATTATAATACCTCATTATAGAAAATTAGAAACTCAGATTAAAAACGAGCCTGTGAAAAAAACTCTGTAAATTAAACACTATAAAGGTCTTCTATGATAAA
>OLRL01000959.1_pt1 | contig 13208 bp, 6 predicted proteins | sample 1643201 | NCBI WGS metagenome assembly OLRL01 (sample SAMEA3136649, study PRJEB25190) | human gut metagenome | biome: human gut; feature: human-associated habitat; material: faeces | place: Austria | collected 2013
TGATAGGGGTCTCCAAAACCTTTGGTGGGAGTTCGATTCTCTCATCCCCTGCTAAATAAAAATCTCGGAAGTTTATATAAGCTTTCGGGATTTTTTTGTAATCCCCAATTTGACTACAAGCATTTTAGCGAAAAAACTGCCGGCAGATTCTGCCGGCAGAAAAAATATCCTTTTTATTATGCGGAAGCTTCCTCCGCTTTTTCAACTTCTGCAATCGCCTGTTTTCTCATTGGAATACGGCAGTTTTTGTTGTTACCGAATTCTACGATTACATCTTCTTCTGTCATGTCGATGACAACTCCATAGAAGCCGCTTGTTGTAACAACACTGTCGCCAACTTCCATAGCGCTTAACATGGCAGCAAGTCTCTTCTGCTCTTTCTTCTGAGGACGAATCATCAGGAAGTACATAATTCCGAAAAGAATTACCATCCAGATAATCGTAACTCCAAGACCCATTCCAGCCTGTGCGTCCATTTCAATTCCTCCTAATCGCACTTAATAATTCCATGTTCCTTATTTCAGAACACTAGAACATATCATACACAAAAATTTGCTTTTCTTCAAGTGCTTTTCACATTTTTCCGGGTATTTCTTTTTATCTGCTGCTGTTTATTTTCCCTTCCTCAAAACCGGCAAGGCGCATCTTCTTATATTCTGCAAAATTCCCGTGATCAAGAGCCTCTCTGATCTCTTCCATCATATGGTTGTAGAAATACAGGTTATGAAGAACGCAGAGACGCATTCCCAGCATTTCTTTTGCTTTTAAAAGATGGCGGATATAAGCTCTGCTGTAATGACGGCAGGCAGGACACTGACAGCCCTCCTCGATCGGTCTTGTATCCAGCTCATACTTTGCATTAAAGAGATTCATTTTTCCATGATTCGTGTAAACATGGCCGTGACGTCCGTTTCTGCTTGGATATACGCAGTCAAAGAAATCCACGCCGCGTTCTACCGCCTCCAGAATATTTGCAGGCGTTCCCACGCCCATAAGATACGTAGGCTTGTTCTGTGGAAGATGCGGTACTACCTCGTCAAGAATATGATACATTTCCGCATGGGTTTCCCCTACTGCAAGACCGCCCACTGCGTATCCGTCCAGATCCATCTGCGAAATTGTATCTGCATGTGCAATACGAATATCCTCATAAATTGCTCCCTGATTGATTCCGAAAAGAAGCTGCTCTTTATTGATCGTATCCGGAAGGCTGTTTAAACGAGCCATCTCCGCCTTGCATCTCGCGAGCCACCTTGTGGTTCTGTCTACGGATTTCTGCACATAATCTCTGTCAGCCACCGAACTTGGACACTCGTCAAATGCCATTGCAATCGTAGATGCAAGATTTGACTGGATCTGCATACTTTCCTCAGGTCCCATAAAAATTTTATGCCCGTCAATGTGAGAGCGGAAATATACGCCCTCCTCTTTTATCTTTCTAAGACCGGACAGGGAAAAGACCTGGAATCCGCCGGAGTCTGTAAGAATCGGCCTGTCCCAGACCATGAATTTGTGAAGACCTCCAAGCTGCTTTACAATTTTATCTCCGGGGCGCACATGAAGATGATACGTATTGGAAAGCTGTACCTGTGTTCCAATGTCATAAAGATCCATTGTGGAAACGGCTCCTTTAATCGCCCCGATTGTTCCTACATTCATAAAAACAGGAGTCTGGATTGTTCCATGTACGGTATGGAACTCCGCCCGTTTTGCTCTTCCTTCTGTTTTCAGGATTTTATATTCTGCCATTTGTTTTCCTCTTTTTCTATAAATAAATATAAGTATTACCATGTTGAGCCAAAAGATGTCCTGCGAATCATTTCATATTTTCTGCTCCGGCACTTTCGCTCCTGCATTATTATATATGCTTCGGGCAATTCTGTCCAGCGGTGCAGGAAATAAAATCAGCTTATCTGTACGCAGCCATAGCATTTGCATTTATCATATCTATTGTATTCTTTATCCCAAGCCATACAGATAAATCGGTAAACACCTCTGCAATGCTTCCTCTGTCAGTAAACGGCGCCTCCTGAAGCACAGAAAAATCTGTCATCATTCCATTATGCACGATATATTCCACAATCTGGTTCACAAAATAAATCTGGCGGCTGTCAAGATTTGTTTCGTCCAGAAATTCTGCAAAGGCAGCTTTGGCAGCCCCCATATCAAGCCCCACTATTTCCCGCACAAATGCCCCTAATGGTTTCGAACCGTATTCCGCTTCATAATCTTTTTTACTTCCCACTTCGCTCCATAAAATACTTTCCAGCTCCTTCATATCTTCTTCTGTCAGTGGAATATTTTCCTTTAGCTTTAAAATTGCCTTATTGTCCTGATGCTGCCGCACATAATATTCTGCCTTTGTTTTATAATCTTTTAAATCGTCATTTTCCAATTCCGATTCATTCCACTCCACAGATAAAATTTCTTCAGTCAAATCTATCTCACAAATATCTCTGGAATTTACCGGTATATACTTCATCAAATCCCGCAATTTACTGCGGATATTTTCAAAATCATCTATTTCTCCCCGTTCCAGATAGTCCGTATACAAAATTTTCTTTATCAGTTCCGACTGTTCTTTGATCTCCGGAATATTGGCTATCTCACTGAGATCTTCTGCTTTGTTTCGTAAATCCCTCTTTGCCCGTGTATATGTTTTACCGGATAAAAAAGCAAGCTCAATCCCATACATAAGAGCATCAAAACGAAGCGCTTTCACATCGTCCTCATCAGGAATGATCAAATGCGCCAGTTCCTCTCTGACAGCCAAAGTATCTTCATAGGATAAGGTCAGATAATTTTCCGGAGCGGAAAAACGTTCTACGTATCTTAAATGCTGTCTTACTGCAAAATTGTCGCGTTTTAACTGATTTACTTTTCCTGCCATATGCTTTACAAGCTGTTTTCTGTATTCTGTCAGTCTTTCCGTCTGATATTCTATTCCCTGCAATTTATATGCAATTTCAAATTCCAGATTAAAAATCGCTCCCTGTAAGGAAAGTCGCGTCTCTACAGACGTTCCTCTGCTCATACGGAAAAACGCAAAGTTATTACAAAAATCAAAGATGTAAAACTTTTCTTTATCTTTGCCGTCGATAAGATTTTCGCAAAGCCTTGTACCTCTGCCAATCATCTGCCAGAACTTCGCCTTGCTCATTACTTTCTTAAAAAATACGAGATTTAATACTTCCGGAATATCAATTCCTGTGTCGAGCATATCAACAGAAATCGCAATTTGAGGCAGTTTCTCCGGCTGTGAAAACTCGTCAATGGCAGCCTGCGCATAAGAAGTATAATTATCTATCACACCTGCATATCCTGTATAATCGGGATATTCTTCTCCAAACACTTCCAGGATTTTTTCTGCATGTCTGTGATTTTTCGCAAAAATAATCGTTTTGCCCAGCTTATTCCCATAATCCACTTTTAATCCCTGCGTCATTAGGATATGAAGAACCTGGCGAATGGTATCTTTGTTAAAAAGCCATTCATTCAGAGCTGAAGACTCGATTCTTTCCGGAAGTTGTCCGTTTTCATCAAGAAAAGTCTTTTCATACTCCAGTTGTTCCGCTTTCGACAACTGGTCGTATACTATTCCCTCTTCCAGAAATTTTAAACGTGTCTCTACAGATACATAGTCTATCAAATATCCGTCCTTTACTGCCTGAGCCAGATCATACGCATAAGTCGGAACACCTTTTTCCAGGTTAAATTCTTCATACGTATTTTGGACTTCATCTTTCGGAGTGGCTGTAAGTCCCACTAAAGGCGCGTCGAAATAGTCAAAAATCTCTTTATATTTATTATAAATGGAACGATGCGCCTCATCACATATCATAAGATCAAAATGCCCATTCGTAAACAGTCTGCCCTCTTCGTCTCGAACAGAATCAATACAGTTCATCATTGTCTGGTATGTGGAAAATACACCATGCGCACTGTAATTATTCTTTTCTTCACATAAATTTGTCACAGACAAGTCCGGAAGTAAATTCACAAAACTTCTTTTTGCCTGGGTAACAAGAGAATTTCTGTCCGCAAGAAACAGGATATTTCTAACCCAGCCATGCTCCAGAAGAACTTTACAAAGAGCAATTACCGTTCTTGTCTTTCCGGAGCCTGTCGCCATCACAAGAAGCGCTTTTCTTCTGTTCTTTTTATCAAAGGCATCACAGACAGCTTTCACAGCAGCCTCCTGATAATATCTGCCCGCTATTGTTTTGTCTACAGTAACTGTCGAAAGGCTTGTTCTCATAGTTTGAAGATTAAACCATCTTTCCAGATCGCGTTTTGAATAAATCTCTGAAACCTTCCGTTCCGGATAACAGCCGTCAATAATTCTGGTATCAAACCCATTCGTCAAAAAGATAACCGGACGGCGTCCCTGCTTTTTCTCAATTATATCTGCGTAAAGCTGTGCCTGCTTTCTTCCCTGTACCACATCTTTACAACTGCTTTTTGCCTCCACAACAGCCAAAACCCTGCCGTCATTTCCGTACAGCAAATAGTCGGCACGTCCTGTTCCGCTTTTATTCGGCATTCCCTGTAACGATACTTCATTGAGCCAGTCCACTCCCTGCACCCAGCCTGCATCTTCAAGAAGTGTATCTATGTACATCTTTCTTGTTTTATATTCTGAAATATCCAATGGCTTCGGAACATATGTCTGGTGCTGCTCTTCGCGGCGCAAAGTAAGCTCTTCTTTTAGCTTTTCATTTTCTTTTATAAGCGCCTGCAAGTCCACTTCTGAAATAATCGGCTCCGGAACTGCATTTATCTCTTTATTTTGCAGAACAAGTTCCGGTTTAAAATACTGTCCTTCTTTATAATCTTCTCCATAACAATATGCAATAAAATCCATAAAAACATAGAGATTCTCAAGACAAAGCATTGCTTCGTCCTGCGTGATCCTGTTTCCTGTATGTACTGCACTATTTCCCTTTTTTCGAATAAATTCCAGTCGATTCCATAAGTCATCGTCTACAATCTCCCGAAACTCTTCCGTCCGCATCAAATTCACAAGCTTATCGTCCCACGGCTTCTCAAGAGCTTTGTCCACGGAATACAGCCACTTTATAGCAAACTCCATCGCCCGACGACAGTTTATGACAGAGGAAGCCAAGTCTATGGGTAAAATTTTTTCTGCCGCAACTGCAACGTCCGCAAATGTATGAAATTTCGGCTCTGACTGTAAGAAATCAAAATTCCTCATACTACCGCCCCTATCCTTTGTTAATATACATATTTTACCACAGAAAGTCCGGGAAAAACAGGCAGTTTGAGAAAATGTGATTTTAATTTGTCGATTAATTTAACAAAAGAGGCGAACTCATCTTGTTTTCTTTTTTCCGGCACTATTACCTTTAATTCACTAAGAATTTTCAAGTTAATATTCTTCTGAGCAGACTCAGGAGCCTGTGATTCCAGAATTGCTTGAAAGAAAGAAAACCAATAATGAATAAAAATATTATTTGTTCTCTCATTTGCAATAAATCCAACTACACTATCCGGAAAACAAGCATCAAATTCCAATATAGCTGTCTTAGCAATATTGGCAGCAATCGTAATGCAAAGAGTTCCCTTATCCCACATTTTGCTCTGCCTTAATCCGAGTTCCGAATACGTGTTGCTATAAGATGTAATATATAATCCTGCATTTGCAATATCACCCGTCTGAATTAATGGATATTTACCACCTAACAACTTAATATCATTTCTTGGTCTATGTTTAGATACTCCTCGACCAAATTCTCCCAAGTCAGATAATGTAGCCTCTGGTAAATCGTAAGAGTTTGAAACTGGATCTCCAAACATCTCTGTAAATCGTGATTTGATAAGGGTGTCTAGTTTTTGAAGTTCATCATGTCTTGACTGAATCAAAGACCGCACCTTATCCAAAATCATTGCACAAAAGCACTGTTCTTCTAAGGTAACATCTGGAATTGTCATTTCTTTCAACATTTCCAGCTTCAAATTATCCCTAACACTACCTGATGCCTTGCTCTTAATCATCTGTCTTCCAAAATCGCTGCGCAAAAAATAATATAGATACTGACAATCCAAATCATCTGAAACCGAAAAAACATTATAAAGTGGACTAACAATAACCTTATCCTCACATCTTTGCCAATCCACAGAACCTACATTAATACGTGACGGATTGTACGCAAAATATCCACGTGGCACAATCTTATATGTTGTTTTATCCTTACTTGCCACTTCCTTTCCAAAATAATCTGCACAAAACCCTTGACTATTTGTTACACTATATACAGAAATATCTTCATTTGCCTTATTACGAACGGAATATTCCTTTATAAATTTTCCTAATGGAACTCTTGCTCTTACCATATCATCATCTCCATCAATCCGAATTTATTTTTTTAACAACTCTTCCAACTCGTCCATTTCCACTTTAATTTCCGCTTCCAGTTTTCTTAATTCCTTTAATATCTCCTCTGTTGGCGGATATTCTACCGGTATGTACTCTATTTTTTTATATTTATTGATGGAAAGGTCGTAAGCATTCTCCACAATTTCCTCTTTTGGCACAAAGAAGCTCTGCTCTGTGCGTTCTCTCTCAGTTTCTCCGTCCAGATTATGAAATCTTTTCACAATATCCGGTATATCATTCTCTGCGATTTCACTTCTCTTATCATCAAGGCTTAATCCGTCCGCTTTCATATCGTAAAACCAGACTTTATCTGTTCCGCCATGTCCTGTTTTTGTAAAAACAAGTACGGCTGTCGATACTCCGGCATAGGGTTTGAACACCCCGGAAGGCATAGAAATAACAGCTTCCAGACGGTTATTCTCAATGATTTCCTTACGAATTGCCTTATGCGCTGCAGAAGAGCCGAATAGAACTCCGTCCGGAACAATACAGGCGCATCTTCCGCCGACTTTCAGCATTTTAAGAAACAAAGCCAGGAATAAAAGCTCTGTTTTCTTTGTTTTGCATATTTTCAAAAGGTCAGCAGATACTATATCGTAATCCAGCGAACCCTTGAAAGGTGGATTTGCAAGAATCAGGCTGTATTTTTCTCTGTCACTGTTCTGGTCTGAAAGACTGTCTCTGTACTCGATATGTGGATTATCCACACCGTGAGTCATCATATTCATAGCGCCAATGCGAAGCATAGTCCTGTCCATGTCAAATCCATGAAACATATGGTTCATATAATGTTCTTTGTTTTTTCGCTCAAAAAACACTTTTTCTTTACAATTCTCTTTTAAATATTCACTTGCTGCCACAAGAAATCCGGACGTACCACAAGCCGGATCACAGATTACATCATCTGGACGCGGCTCCATCATATCCACAATCATACGAATAATATGTCGTGGCGTACGAAACTGTCCATTTACACCTGCTGTTGCCAGTTTTGAAAGAAGATATTCATATATATCTCCGCGTGTATCTGCTTCTTTTAATTTCGCCATCTGCTCATAAATACTATCCATAGAAGTTACAATTTTATCCAGCATCAAAGGAGTAGGGATTTTAAAAATCGCATCTCCCATATATTTTGCGTAGGCGCTTTCCTTATCCCCATGAAGATTTTTAATAAAGGGAAATACAAGCTCCTGAACAACCGCGTACATTTGTCCTGCGGGAAAATCATGGAATACACTCCACTTTAGCTGACTTCCTTCGATTTCACGGCTGCCGATTTGTATTTTCCCATCAAAAATGCTTTTATGCGGCAGTCCAAGCATAGTCGCTTCTTTTGTATGTATATTGTCTGCATCGTCCAAGTCTTTGATAAACATGAGGTATGTCATCTGCTCAATCACATCAAGAGGATTCGTCAGTCCTCCTGTCCAGAAAATTTCCCAAAGACTATCTATTTTATTTTTTAATTCTCCTGTAATCACGTACTTTTCCTCCCGGCGTGTCATCTGTCTGCGTGCTCATCGCACGTTTCGTATTTTAGTGCTGCCCTTATTCTACCATGTTTTGACCTGGATTAAAAGTTCCCTTAGCGTTTGACTTTTCCCTCCAACTCTATATCCTTGCGCAACTTTCATATTACGTTTTTCATCGATTATCGCATAGTCCCGTCTTTGACAGTTAAAGAAATTAAAATCTGATGTTAGCCCAGTGTTTATAGGCTTCACGACAGTTTGCATCTAAATTTCACTCTATAAAAAAACAGATTATTTAACAAAGAAAATGTAGAGTTTATAATAAACTTGAGACATTTGGGCAAAAGCGAACTGTCAACTTCTCGGAGAGATTTTTTGTTTTTTAAGTAGAAAAAATCGTTTTATAAACAATTTTGGAGAGATTTTTTGTTTTTTAAGTGGAAAAAGGCGTTTTATAAACAATTTTGGAGAGTTTTTTTGTTTTTTAAGCGGAAAAAGGCATTTTATAAACAATTTTAGAGAGATTTTTTGTTTTTCAAGCGAAAAAAAGCGTTTTATAAACAATTAAATTCCCGGCATCAGAAATTTCTTTCTCCCCATTGCACCTACGACTTTTTCTAATGCACTCCCATTTTTGACGGTTTGCATCTAAGTTTTACTCTATAGTAATATTTTCATGACCGATAGATTCTTGAACTGTCCAATTCCTGCGAAAACAGGTATAACAAATACTAAGTTTTCGTTATACTTGTTGCTTCCGGCGAATTAAAACGAGAAGAAAACGGAAAATCTACCTGCTACATTCGTTTAAAGTAATTTCCCCTTATCTCTTCTTAATACAAACCTAATCCCTCCAAATTTCTCCTTCTCCAAATCAAAATCCTTGTGTAACTTTCACATTGCCATTTTTCGTCGATTATCGTATAATAACATGTACCTTTACAGAGAACATTTAATAAGGAAATAATCTGTTACGTACTTATGAAAAACATTTAGGAAATACACAATATAAGGAGGCAATCTATTTTTTATGAAGAATCATACTCTCGGAATTGACATTGGTTCCACCACTGTCAAAATTGCAGTCCTTGATAAAAATGAAACTCTGCTTTTTGCAGATTATGAACGGCATTTTGCGAATATTCAGGAAACACTGGCAAACCTGCTCCAGAAAGCTTACGACCAGCTTGGGGAGCTTTCTCTTTGCCCGGTTATCACCGGCTCCGGCGGTCTTACCCTTGCCAATCATCTGGATATTCCCTTTGTTCAGGAGGTTATTGCCGTATCTACCTCTTTGGAACACCTTGCGCCTAAAACGGATGTGGCAATTGAACTTGGCGGTGAAGACGCAAAAATCATTTATTTTGAAAACGGAAATATCGAACAGCGTATGAACGGAATCTGTGCAGGCGGAACAGGTTCTTTTATTGACCAGATGGCATCTCTGCTTCAGAGTGATGCTTCCGGCTTAAATGAATATGCAAAACATTACAAAGCCCTTTACCCTATTGCTGCGCGATGCGGTGTTTTTGCAAAAACGGACATTCAGCCCCTTATTAATGATGGAGCAACAAAGGAAGACCTTTCCGCTTCCATTTTCCAGGCAGTGGTAAACCAGACCATTTCCGGCCTTGCCTGTGGAAAACCAATCCGCGGACATGTTGCTTTTCTGGGCGGTCCTCTTCATTTTCTTTCAGAGCTGAAAGCAGCATTTATCCGTACTTTAAAGCTTGATGAGGAGCACACCATTGTGCCGGAAAACTCCCATCTTTTTGCTGCTATTGGTTCTGCCTTAAACGCAAAAGAAGATGCTGCGTCTGTGTCTCTCACAGACTTAAAAGAACGCCTTCGTCAAACGATTCAGCTTGATTTTGAAGTGGAGCGTATGGAACCGCTCTTTGAGACGGAGGAAGCTTACACGGCTTTCCACAAACGCCAGAGCCAATATCAGGTAAAAACTGCAGAACTTTCCACATATAAAGGCAACTGCTATCTCGGTATTGATGCAGGCTCTACCACAACAAAGACAGCGCTTGTAGGAGAGGACGGCTCTCTTCTTTACTCTTTTTACAGCAACAATAATGGAAATCCTTTAAAAACTACCATACGCTCCATTCAGGAGATTTACAGCCTTCTTCCAGAAGATGCGCGCATTGCCTACTCCTGCTCTACCGGATATGGAGAAGCGCTTATTAAGGCGGCTCTTCTTCTTGACGAAGGAGAGGTGGAAACAGTTTCCCATTATTATGCGGCCGCATTTTTTGACCCGGATGTTGACTGTATTCTTGACATTGGCGGTCAGGATATGAAGTGCATCAAAATAAAGGACAATACCGTAGACAGCGTACAGCTTAACGAAGCCTGCTCCTCAGGCTGCGGCTCCTTTATTGAAACCTTTGCAAAATCCTTAAATTACAGTGTGGAAGACTTTGCAAAGGCAGCTCTTTTTGCAAAAAATCCCATTGACCTCGGCACACGCTGCACTGTGTTTATGAACTCCAAAGTAAAACAGGCCCAAAAGGAAGGGGCTGAAGTTTCTGATATTTCCGCAGGGCTTGCATACTCTGTCATCAAAAATGCCCTATACAAGGTAATCAAAGTTTCCGATGCCTCTGAACTCGGACGTCACATTGTTGTGCAGGGCGGAACTTTTTACAATGATGCTGTTCTTCGGAGCTTCGAAAAAATCGCAGACTGTGAAGCGATCCGACCGGATATTGCAGGAATTATGGGTGCTTTCGGCGCTGCCTTAATCGCGAGAGAACGATACGAAGAAGGCACAGAAACAACCATGCTTTCCATACAGAAAATCAATGAGCTGAAATACACAACCTCTATTGCAAACTGCAAGGGCTGTACAAACAGCTGCCGATTGACAATCAACAAATTTACAGGAGGACGTCAGTTTGTGAGCGGAAACCGCTGCGAACGCGGAATCGGTAAAGAAAAGAACAAAGATAATATCCCGAACCTTTATGAATATAAATACAAACGGCTTTTTTCTTACCATCCGCTCACTGCCGATAAGGCAGAACGCGGAAAAGTAGGAATCCCCCGCGTATTAAATATGTTTGAAAATTATCCGTTCTGGTTTACCTTTTTCACAGAACTGAAATACGAGGTTGTGTTATCTCCTACTTCCACCAGAAAGCTGTACGAACTTGGTATCGAATCCATTCCAAGTGAATCAGAATGCTACCCGGCAAAGCTTGCCCACGGCCACGTTACCTGGCTTTTGAAAAACGGAGTAAAATTTATTTTTTACCCTTGCATTCCGTATGAACGAAATGAGTTTCCGGATGCGGTCAATCATTACAACTGTCCAATCGTTACTTCTTATGCGGAGAACATCAAAAACAATGTGGACGAGTTAAACGATCCTTCCGTTGATTTCCGGAATCCGTTCCTTGCCTTTACTTCTGAGGAAATCCTCACCGAGCGTCTTGTAGCGGAATTTAAGGATATTCCGGCAGATGAAGTAAAAGCTGCAGCACACAAAGCCTGGGAAGAGCTTGCTTCTGCAAGAAAAGATGTACAGAAAAAGGGCGAAGAAACACTGAAATATATGGAAGAAACAGGACGAAGAGGTATTGTTCTTGCAGGAAGACCGTACCATATCGACCCGGAAATCCACCACGGCATTCCAAGCCTTATTAACAGCTACGGCATTGCTGTCCTGACAGAGGATTCCGTATCTCACCTTGTTCCCGTTGAGCGTCCGATCCGTGTAAATGACCAGTGGATGTACCATTCCCGCCTTTATGCAGCCGCAAACTTTGTAAAAACAAGGGAGGATCTCGACCTGATTCAGTTAAACTCCTTTGGCTGCGGCCTCGACGCGGTGACAACGGACGAGGTATCCGAAATTCTCTCCGGAAGCGGCAAAATTTACACCTGTCTCAAAATTGACGAGGTGAATAATCTTGGTGCTGCCAAAATCAGGATCCGCTCTCTTCTTGCCGCACTTCGGGCAAAAGAGGCACAGAAACGCACCAGGACCATTCAGCCGTCCTCCATTGAAAAGGTATCCTTCACAAAGGAAATGCGAAAAGACTTTACGATTTTATGTCCGCAGATGTCTCCCTTCCATTTCAGCTTTATCCAGGCTGCCTTTAACACCTGCGGCTACCATTTTGAGGTGCTTCCAAACGATAATAAAGAAGCGGTAAACACAGGCTTAAAATACGTAAATAACGACGCCTGCTATCCTTCCCTCATTGTCGTTGGACAGATTATGGACGCGCTCCTCTCCGGAAAATACGACTTAAACAGGACGGCTGTCATTATGTCTCAGACAGGAGGCGGCTGCCGTGCTTCCAACTACATAGCTTTTATCAGAAGAGCGCTGAAAAAAGCAGGAATGGAACAGATTCCCGTTATCTCTGTCAATTTGAGCGGTCTTGAGAAAAATCCCGGCTTTAAGCTGACTCTGCCATTGGTCAAGAGAATCTGCTACGGCGGCGTATTTGGAGATATTCTTATGAAGTGCGTGTACAGAATGCGTCCGTACGAGCTGGAAAAAGGCATTGTAAACAGGAAATATAAAATCTGGGAGCAGAGATGCATCGCCTTTCTTACCGGCAGTTCCATAAGCCACAGCCAGTTTAAAAAGATATGCCGGGAAATGGTCCACGATTTTGATACCATTCCGATCAGCGATGAAAAGAAACCGCGCGTGGGAATTGTAGGCGAAATCCTTGTAAAATTCCTTCCGGCTGCAAATAATCACCTTGCAGATCTTCTGGAGGAAGAAGGCGCAGAAGCTGTTGTTCCTGACCTGATCGACTTTTTATGCTACTGCTTCTACAATCAAAATTTCAAAGTGGAAAATCTGGGATTTAAAAAATCAAAGGCAACTATTGGAAACTGGGGAATCAAGCTCATTGAATATATGAGAAAATCAGCCAACGAGGCGCTTTCCCAGAGCCGCCATTTCACTCCGTCCGCTGACATTACAGATCTGGCAAAAATGGCATCTCCTATTGTATCACCCGGCAATCAGACTGGTGAAGGCTGGTTCCTTACAGGAGAGATGATGGAACTGCTTCACGGGGGCGTTCCAAATATTGTGTGTATTCAGCCTTTTGGATGCCTTCCAAACCACATTGTAGGAAAAGGCGTTATTAAAGAAATCCGACGGACACACCCGGAGGCAAACATTGTAGCTATTGATTATGACCCTGGTGCAAGTGAGGTAAACCAGTTAAACAGAATTAAGCTGATGCTTTCCACTGCACAGAAAAATCTGAATAAAGAGTCTGAAAAAGACGCATAACTCCATAATCGGGTAGGAGGTAAATAATTATTTTATTTACCGTCCTCCCACACCACCTAGC
>OLRL01000970.1_pt1 | contig 13011 bp, 15 predicted proteins | sample 1643201 | NCBI WGS metagenome assembly OLRL01 (sample SAMEA3136649, study PRJEB25190) | human gut metagenome | biome: human gut; feature: human-associated habitat; material: faeces | place: Austria | collected 2013
AAAGACTAAAATCTACTTCGTTCTATTCAAAGTGGAAATAAACTTTTCACTTCACCAAATAAAGGTAGAGATTAAGGACATTTAAAAAGTATTTGACGAATGAAAAAAAAAGAGATATAATAATATACGGATTGCGGAAGTGTCGGAATGGCAGACGAGCTAGATTCAGGTTCTAGTGTGGGTTACTACGTGTGGGTTCAAGTCCCATCTTCCGCACTGTATATAAGAGAAGGCCTCAGGGATATCCCTGAGGTCTTCTCTTATATACAGACCGAAGCGTGCCTAGTCCCCAAGAGTTCAATGTCTCCACTTTGCGCCCCATCTTCCGCTAGAAAGGAAGAGAAAATCTTTTGTATAGAAGAGAAGGGTATTAAGATTTTCTAAAATAAGAAAATGTGGATTGACATTTTATACTTATATGCTATTATATTAACAATTCATGCGGAATTCTATTCGCAAAAAATCAAGCCAAAAGGCATCTTTTAGTTCGGGCTCATTTTCAGAGCGTATATCCGATTGAAAGAACACACAATTGAAAAGGAGTAAGGGAAATAAGAAAAGTAAGAGATTGAAAAATGTAATGCTTGATGTACTGCTTAGAGTTACTATTGTATAATAGTTGTTGTAAACAGTACATCAACTCAAAGGAGGAATATTTTGGATAATGAAATTAAACTATTTGAGGGAAATCAAATTCGTTCAGCTTGGGATAATGAGAAAGAAGAATGGTACTTTAGTGTAGTAGATATTGTCGCAATTTTGACTGATAGTGTAGATCCAAAGCAATATATAAAAAAAATGTGTTATCGTGATTTTGAACTTAATTCCAAGTGGGGTACAATTTGTACCCTAGTTAAAATGAAGGCAGCTGATGGTAAGATGAGAAATATCCAAGCTGCAACAATTGATGGTATTTTCCGTATCATACAATCAATTCCATCACCGAAAGCAGAACCATTTAAAATGTGGTTAGCTGAAGTTGGTAAAGAAAGAATTGATGAGATTATTGATCCAGAACTTACCATTGATCGAGCATTGGAAACATATGCGAAAAAAGGGTATTCAAAAGAATGGATTAACCAATGAAATTTCAAAAGCTTGGTTTGGTATGACTACAAGACAATATAAAGATTTAAAAGGACTTAAAAAGCAAAATCTAAGAGATAATATGTCAACTACAGAACTCATTCTTAAGAGGTGGTAATGTCGCAAAAGTTGCAAGAGAAACACTAGAAAAAGAAACTGGCGAACCAGTAATCACTTCAAAGAATGCAATCGATTTTGGCAAACTAATAGGAGATGTAGTAAAAGAAATTCCCAATAGTAAAGAAGACGATAAAGCGGAATAGAGCATGAAAATTGTATTAAGGATTAGAGGGGAGTTTACATATCATATGTTTTCTCCCCCTTTTCATTATGTTTGTGAAGTTTATAAGGAATGATAATTATATTTTTTTGGCAGGTGACCTTTTTCACCGTTTATTTTTTCATATACTTCTTCCCATAGAGAACCGAGTGAAGTTTCGCATTCTCTTAGGTCATCTAAAACCCAATGGTGTTCGTTTAGGTAATCAAGCACTTCTTTTTCCTGACCGGTTCGGGCGAGAGCAATGAGGTAGTTGAAAAGAACTCGGCTTTCTTCTGCAAGCTCTTTTGGAAGAGTATGATATAATTCTTTAACTTCTTCGTAACCTTCAGCTAGCAAAAGAACTTTAAGAGTTTCTTTTAAGTAGGAGAGGTCGTTTTTTCTCAATGCATACCCTTTTAAAATGAACTCAATCGCTCCATGATTTTTTTGATTTTTTAGATAAATAACAGAGAGTCCGTGATAAGCCCAAGGGTTCGGTTCTAATGTCATGGATTCGATGAAACATTCAGTTGCTGCGTCTGTTTTATCCTTTTGGAAATAATAGAGTCCTAATTGATAAAAGGCATACCAATTTTCGTGATTGGTTGTTTGAATCGTTTCTTTTAATTTCTGAATAAAAACATCATCTGTCATGAAATCATATGGAACTTCGGTTGGATTTTTTATAGGAAATCTTCCAGTTTCTAAAAATTCAATCCATTCTGTATACTGTGAAGACAGGATACCAAAATCCAAATGAGGAGACAAAGGAGTTTCTCCTTTATGGGTGCGAAGAGCGTTTTCCAATGCCCCGTATCCATTTCCGGATTGAAGAAGTTTTGCCGGCTGTTTTGCAAGAGATTTCGTGTCGGCAAGTATTTTTTCCGGTTGTAAATCATGGATATTCTTTTCAACAATACAATTCACATCTTTCAAGGCAAGTTCATAAGGATCGGTAGACACTTTTTCAGAAGTTTGAATAGCCCCATAGAACTCCATCCATTCCCAGGCTGTATGAGGAGCCATTGGAATACAACCATACTGTGTTTTTCCGAGTCCACCCTGGATTTCAATATAACGACCTGCATCTTCTGTTAGGAAGTTTTGCCAGTTATCGGAAGCTTCGTTGTTCCCCCAAGAGAAGAGTTTACGACTCATAAGGCGGGATGTGGATAAGTGCAGGAGTCCGTACCCATATTTGTTGATATTTGCAATATATTTTGGGGATTCCTTTGGAATATTAAAAAAGTAATCCACTTGATTTGGAATTTCTTTGTATTTACTAATATCAATTCCATTTACCATAGGAGTATCTACTTTATATACACCGTCTTCTCGGTTTGTATAGGCTTCTTTTGCCGGAACAATGATACGTCCTTCATCGTATTCCGGAACAGCTATATTGCTCCACCAATACATAGGAACCATTTCGTCAGTCTGGTTGAAAATCCTCATTCTGCAGTTTAAAAATCGATCTGTTTCTTCCAGCCAAAAATCCATTTGATAAGTGACTTTTCGAATTCTTTCGTATTCATACATACGAAGAACAGGAATACCATTTTCTTTTTCTAATGTTGAAGTAAAAAGCGGTTCCATTGTAAATGGAGTATGCCCAATCATACTGATATTCCATTCAACGCCGCCGCTGAACCATGCGTTACGGATTGCTAAATTGCTTGGGCGGATGACATCATTCGTATAAAGAAGATTTTTACCGGTAGCTTTATCTATGAGAGACCAGAGACGACCTCCGAATTCTGGAAGAAATACTGCTTTTAAGAAATCGTTTTCCAATATGGCGGTCTGAAGCTGTTTGTCGTGTAAGTTACGAGTATAGCTTGTGTACTGTCGATAAGGAAAGGAAGTGAATAGTTTTCCATAACCTTCAAAGATTTCATCATCTTCATCAAGAAAAAATTGAGTTTTATTTTGTACATTGGAACTTGGAATCAGATCTGGGGTAGAAGTTTCGGTTCCAAGATCGCTTATGGTAAAAGTTTCTTTTTGAAAAGTCAATGTGGGTTTCATAATATCCTCCTTTACTGGAAATTGTAAATTCATATGATAGATATTATAGCAATAAACTTGAGAAGAAACTACAGTATGAAGAGAGAAGTTTGTACGATTTTTTATGTCTTCGTTTTCATTTGGCAAGAACAATGTTACAATAAGGAAAGAATTTAGAATAGGAGAACAGCATGGCAAGCTTATATGATAAATTAATAGAATACAATAAGTCAGATTACTATGGATTTCATATGCCGGGACACAAGAGAAATGGGAAAATGTTTGGAATCGGGCTTCCCTATGGAATTGATATCACTGAGATCACCGGATTTGATGACCTGCATCATGCAGAGGATATTATAAAAAGAGCAGAAGAGAGAGCGGCCCGTCTTTATAAGGCAGAAGAAACCCATTTTCTTGTCAATGGAAGCACAGTAGGAATTCTAAGCGCTATTCTTGGCGTGACGAATCGGGGAGATAAGATTCTTGTGGCGAGAAATTGTCACAAATCTGTATATAATGCAATGGAGTTAAATGGTCTTAGACCGATATATATCTATCCGGAATATGAAAAAAATTTACAAATAAATGGAGAAGTTTCTGGTGAAAAAATTGAAATTATGTTAAATGAGAATCCGGATGTCAAGGCAGTAATGATCGTATCTCCAACATATGACGGAGTGTTATCGGATGTGGAAAAGATTGCGCAGATTGTACATAAAAGGGGGATTCCTTTGATCGTAGACGAGGCGCATGGTGCACATTTTGGATTTCACCCATATTTTCCGGAGAATTCTAATGTAAAAGGAGCAGATATTGTAATTCATAGTGTGCATAAGACTTTGCCATCACTTACACAAACTGCGTTAATCCACATAAACGGAGAAATTGTGGATAGAGAAAAAGTGCGAAAGTATCTTCACATGTTACAGTCCAGCAGTCCATCGTATATTTTGATGGCATCGATTGATCGCTGTATGGAGTTATTAGAAAGTGAAGGGGATACGTTATTTGAGCTTTATGCACAGAGAATTGATGTATTGCGAACAGAATTACAAGGTTTGAAACATTTAGAGATTTTGCAAACAGAACAATTTGATCGGTCTAAATTCTTAATATCTGTGAAGAAAACCGGAATTACAAGCAAGAAACTTGCAGATATATTACTTCATACGTATCATCTTCAGATGGAGATGACAGGAGGAACATATGTATTGGCTATGACAGCGCTTGGAGATACGAAAGAAGGATTTGAACGGTTGAAAAGAGCGCTTTTTGAAATCGATCAAAGTCTTTCTGATGAGAAACAGGAGGATCATTTGCCGGTTGAGCTTCCAAAACTTCCATTGGTGTGCACAAATGAAGAGATAGAGCGGAAAAAATGTGGAAATGAAGAATTGGTATTGTGGGAAGCGTCGATAGGCAGGATATCCACAGAATATGCTTATGTATATCCGCCCGGAATTCCTCTTATTGTGCCGGGAGAACAGATTACGCAGGAGGCGATTCAGGTGTTATCGCTGTATGCAGAGCTTGGCTTTTCGGTGGAAGGAATAAAAGTGGAAAACTATATTGGAGTGTTGAAAAATGGGTAAGATATTTTATTTAATGGGGAAAAGTTCTTCCGGTAAGGATACAATTTTTAAGAAAGTTCGTGAAGAAATCCCAGAATTAAAGACAATTGTTTTGTATACGACTCGACCAATCCGTGAAGGAGAGAAGAATGGAGTAGAGTATTATTTTACAGATGAAAAACAAAAAGAAGAATTAGAAAAAGCGGGAAAATTGATCGAGTCCAGAACATATGATACTGTACATGGAAAATGGATCTATTTTACAGCAGATGATGGACAGATTGATTTAGAAAGATATAATTATCTTGTGATTGGAACGTTAGTGTCCTATGAAAAGATGAAGGAGTATTTTGGAAGGGATGCTTTGGAGCCAATCTATATTGAAGTGGAAGATGGAGAAAGGCTTTTTCGTGCGCTTTTGAGAGAACGGCAGCAGGAAAAACCGAAGTATGCAGAGATGTGCAGAAGATTTTTGGCGGATTCAGAAGATTTTTCAGAAGAAAATCTGCAAAAATGTGGAATTATTCATCGGTATTATAATCAGGAAATGGAAGCGTGTATCAGAGAAATAGTTCTAGGTATTCGAGCCAAACTATGATATACTGATTATGTATAAGATTTATCGCAGTCGAGAAGACTCCCACTTCTATAAGTGGTGAGTTAATTACAAATAGTAAACGAAGGGCATGGTGATAGTATGAAGGGTTTCAAAGATGTCATTGGACATAACGACATAATTCAATATATTCAGAATGCAGTGACAGAAGGAAAAGTTTCGCAGGCATACATTCTGAATGGAGAACGTGGTTCAGGGAAGAAGATGCTGGCGAATTTATTTGCCATGACTTTACAGTGCGAGAAGGGCGGAAAAGAGCCGTGCGGCGAGTGTCATTCCTGTAAGCAGGCTATGAGTGGGAATAATCCGGATATTATTCGAGTGGAACATGAAAAGCCGAATACGATCAGCGTAGATGATGTAAGAACGCAAATCAACAATGATGTGATGATCAAGCCGTATAGTTGTCCATACAAGATTTATATCATTCCGGATGCAGATCTTTTGTCAGTGCAGGCGCAGAATGCACTTCTTAAGACAATCGAAGAACCACCGGAGTATGTGGTCTTCTTCCTTTTGACAGAGAATGCGGACAGCTTGCTGCCAACCATTATGTCACGTTGTGTAATGTTAAAGCTTCGCAATATCAAGACTACATTGATTCGCAAATATTTGATGGAGTTTATGGGAGTTCCGGATTATCAGGCAGATATTTGTGCTGCTTTTGCACAAGGCAATATGGGACGGGCAATTATGCTTGCATCTTCTGAGCATTTTAATGAGATTAAGGAAGAAGCGCTTCAGCTTCTTCGTAATATTAATGATATGGAAATATCAGATATTGTTGTTGCATTGAAGAAGATCAATACATATAAACTGGAGATTACAGATTATTTGGATATTATCATGATTTGGTATCGGGATGTGTTGATTTATAAGGCAACAAAGGACGTAAACGGAGTTGTGTTTGCGGATCAGTTAAAATATTTAAGAGAAAGAGCGAATAAGAGTTCCTATGAGGGAATCGAGACAATCCTTGACAGCTTGGAAAAAGCAAAGGCTCGTTTGAAAGCCAATGTAAACTTTGATCTTGTCATGGAACTTTTATTGCTGACTATAAAGGAGAACTAGACATGATAAAAGTAATTGGTGTAAGGTTTCGTACGGCGGGTAAGATTTATTATTTCTCTCCGGGGAAACTTCATATCAACCATGGCGATAAAGTCATTGTAGAGACAACAAGAGGGGTAGAATTCGGAACTGTTGTTATGGGGCCGAAGGAAGTGGACGAAGAAGAGATTACCCAACCATTAAAATCAGTCATTCGTATTGCCACAGAAGAGGACAGGAAAACAGAGGCTAAGAACAAAGAAAAAGAAAAAGAGGCGTTTGAAATCTGTCTTGAGAAGATTAGAAAACACGGACTTGAAATGAAACTCATAGATGCTGAGTATACGTTCGACAACAATAAAGTATTGTTTTATTTTACAGCAGATGGGCGAATTGATTTCCGTGAGCTTGTAAAAGATTTGGCAGCAGTATTTCGGACAAGAATCGAGCTTCGTCAGATTGGAGTTCGTGATGAGACGAAAATCAGAGGCGGAATCGGAATCTGTGGAAGACCACTTTGCTGCCATACGTATTTGTCGGAGTTTGCTCCGGTATCTATTAAGATGGCAAAGGAGCAGAATCTGTCATTGAATCCGACAAAAATTTCCGGAGTTTGTGGAAGATTGATGTGCTGTCTTACAAATGAGCAAGAAACTTATGAGTATCTGAACAGCCGTCTTCCATCTGTAGGAGATATGGTCAATACAGTAGACGGATTCCGTGGAGAGGTGCAAAGTTTAAGTGTGCTTCGTCAGATTGTAAAGGTTATTGTGACTTTAGACAATGATGAGAAGGAAATCCGTGAATATAAAGTCAGTGAATTGAAATTCAAACCGAGACGTAAGAAAAATGATGTAAAACTTTCAAAGGAAGAGATGCGTGAACTTGCGGCTTTGGAAAAAAATGAGGGAGCGTCAAAGCTGGATGGAGAGTAAGATCAGACAGGGAGAACGATTGGATGATCTGCAGGTAAAAGGATATCAGATTATTCAGAATCCAAATAAATTCTGTTTTGGCATGGATGCCGTGCTGCTTGCAAATTTTGCGAAAGTAAAAAAAGGAGAAAAGGCATTGGATTTGGGGACAGGAACGGGGATTATTCCGATTCTTTTGGAAGCGAAGACAGAAGGGGAATCTTTTACCGGGCTTGAGATTCAGGAAGAAAGTGCAGATATGGCAGCAAGGAGCGTTGCGTACAATCATTTGGAAGATAAGATTCAAATTGTGACGGGAGATATCAAAGAGGCAGCCACTATATTTGGCCCTGCCTCTTTTGATGTTATAACAACGAATCCGCCGTATATGATTGGGGAACATGGAATTCGAAATGCACAAGATGCGAAATCTATCGCAAGGCATGAAGTTCTTTGTACATTGGATGATATTTTAAGAGAAAGCGCAAGGATATTAAAGCCGGGCGGCAGATTTTATATGGTGCACAGACCGTTCCGACTTGCGGAAATATTTTCCAAGATGTGCGCTTGTAAGATCGAACCAAAACGGATGCGGATGGTACATCCTTATATTGATAAAGAGCCGAATATGGTTTTAATTGAAGGACGTCGAGGAGGAAATCCGCGTATGACTGTAGAACGTCCTCTTATTGTTTACAAAGATATTAATGTATATGCAGATGAACTTTTAGTCGAGTATGGATTAAAGTAAAGGAGCAGAAATATGCCGGGGAAATTATATTTGTGTGCGACACCGATTGGAAATTTGGAAGATATGACCTATCGGGTAGTAAGAACTTTGCAGGAAGTGGATTTGATTGCGGCAGAAGATACAAGAAATAGTATCAAGTTGTTGAATCACTTCGAAATCAAAACACCGATGACAAGTTATCATGAATACAATAAAATAGAAAAAGGGCAGAGACTTGTAGAGAAGATGCAGGAGGGTATGAACATTGCTTTGATTACCGATGCAGGAACTCCGGGAATCTCAGATCCGGGAGAAGAACTTGTGAAAATGTGCTATGAAGCAGGGGTAGAAGTAACATCATTACCCGGGGCAGCTGCGTGTATTACAGCGCTTACGTTGTCAGGTCTTTCTACAAGACGATTTGCATTTGAGGCTTTTTTGCCTGCCGATAAGAAAGAAAAGCAGGAAGTTCTCTCGGAACTTGTCAATGAAACAAGAACGATTATTTTATATGAAGCGCCGCACAGGCTTTTGAAAACATTAAAAGAATTAGCAGAGACTTTAGGCAATAGACGAATTACAGTATGCAGAGAGCTTACGAAAAAGCATGAAACAGCATTCCAGACAACATGCCTTGAGGCAATCGCATACTATGAAGAGCATGAACCGAAGGGGGAATGTGTTCTTGTCATCGAAGGAAAGAGTAGAAAAGAGCTTAAAGAAGAAGCTATTGCCAAGTGGGAAGAGATGACGATTGAAGATCATATGGAGTATTATATGAAGCAAGGATGCGATAAAAAGGAAGCAATGAAAAAGGTTGCAAAAGACCGAGGAATCGGGAAACGAGAAGTTTATCAAATGTTACTGTAAGAGGAGAAAGAATCTTTCGTCAACTTGACTAAGCTTTCAAGAAAAATTTGTTCAACTTGGGCATAGACCAGGTTGAACTTTTTTTATATACTTTTAATCAGAATACAAACGAATTATTTCTTAGGAGGAATATTAAAATGGCAAGTTTATCGCTTAAAAACATTAACAAAGTATATCCTAACGGTTTTGTAGCTGTTAAGGATTTCAACCTTGAAATTGAAGACAAAGAATTCATCATCTTCGTAGGACCATCAGGATGTGGAAAATCTACAACACTTCGTATGATCGCTGGTTTGGAAGAAATCTCTTCAGGTGAATTAAAAATCGGAGACAGAGTTGTAAACGACGTAGAACCAAAAGACAGAGATATCGCAATGGTATTCCAGAACTACGCTCTTTACCCACATATGACAGTATATGATAACATGGCATTCGGTTTGAAATTAAGAAAAGTTCCAAAAGATGAGATCGACAAAATGGTTCGTGAAGCAGCTAAGATTCTTGACCTTGAAGCTTTATTAGATCGTAAACCAAAGGCTTTATCAGGTGGACAGAGACAGCGTGTTGCTATGGGACGTGCTATCGTTCGTAATCCTAAGGTATTCCTTATGGACGAGCCTTTATCAAACCTTGATGCAAAACTTCGTGGACAGATGCGTATTGAGATCTCTAAATTACATCAGAGATTAGGTACAACAATCATCTACGTAACACATGACCAGACAGAGGCTATGACACTTGGTACAAGAATCGTAGTTATGAGCGCAGGTGTTATTCAGCAGGTTGATACACCACAGGTATTATATGATACACCATGCAACTTATTCGTAGCAGGATTCATCGGATCACCACAGATGAACTTCGTAGACGCAACATGTGTTGTAGAAGGAAATAAAGCATTCCTTCAGGCTGGACCGGCTAAGATTGAATTACCAGAAGCTAAAGCGAAAAAACTTATCGCTGGTGGATACAACGGAAAAACAGTTGTACTTGGTATCCGTCCAGAAGATATTTATGATGATGAAGCATTTATCGCATCTTCACCAAATACAGTGATCGAAGCTACAATCCGTGTATACGAAATGTTAGGTGCCGAAGTATTCTTACACTTCGATTACGAAGGAGCTACAATGACAGCCAGAGTTAACCCAAGAACAACAACAAGAACAGGTGATACTGTTAAATTTGCTCTTGATGCTCAGAAAATCCATGTATTCGATAAAGAAACAGAACTTACAATTACAAACTAATCTAAATATGTACGATAAGGACGAAGCGCTTGCTTCGTCCTTTATTTTTTGGAAAATATAGTAACTAACTTGCTCCTTTTAATTGTTTTAAAAGAAAGTGGTAGCGTTTTTGAGCGGCATTGCTTTCATAAATATAGCAGTCGATCAGATCGGGATCCATAACATTTTGAAAATTAGCGTAGGCAGTATCCATTTCTATTTTTACTTTTTCGATTTCTTTTAAAAGAAAAGGATCTTGAATTTTTGTTTCCTTTTTTTTGCAAATGATATTTTCTTTTTGTTTTTTCCCAAATAGTTTCATGTGCGTCCTTCTTTCTGAATTAAATTTCCTTTTTCTTTTAGTATAGGCAAAAATTAGGAATGAAATACGAGTATTTTTTATATACATATAGAAAAAGTGGAGGAGAGAATATGGAAAAGAAACACGGAGGATTTATCCTTAATTTTTTTGTACGGGCAATTCTTGGGTTGGGAATGATATTTTTTGTGAATGAATATCTAGACTATAGAAATATTCCTGTTTCTGTTGGAATGAATGGAATTTCATTTTTGACATCTGGATTCCTTGGAATTCCAGGGGTTGGGCTGCTTTATGGAATTTTGTTTTACAGATTTTTGTAGAAATTCTACAAAGTTTTGTAATTTTTAAATTCTCTATGGACAAGCCAGGAAAACAAGTCTATAATACAGCTTACAAGTCACAGTTATTTCTTAGTAACTACATTTCATAAAATTTTTTATCCGGTAATTCACTTGTCATGTCGGACAACGAATTTCAATGAGGACAACAATTTAGGAGGGAAAAGTGGAGAAAAAATGTTTGGTAATATGTGCCAGTGAGCAAGAGTATGCCTTCCATTTATCTTCGTTGCTTTCCAAGCGAATCGAGTATCAGGTTCATGTATGCAGTTCTATTCAAGAAGTAAAACGAACGGCAAAGGAACGAACAATAGGTATTCTTCTTGTAGAAGAAAAAGATTCGGGTGAGGCAGATACTTTGGCTGAAACAGTAATTGTTTTTACGGAAGAGGAAAAGGAGGGACAGAATAAGATTTTTAAATATCAATCTTTTGATGGGCTTCTTTCTGAGCTGTTAAATATTTGCGTGGAAAATGAGCAAAAGGGTATTTTGAAAAGGCAGACTTGTAAAAACTGTAAGCTGATCGGTGTCTATTCTCCGATACATCGAAGTGGGAAGACGACATTTGCTATTGCGCTTGGAAAAGAAGCGGCAAAGAGGGAGAGCGTATTGTATGTGAATTTTGAGGCTTATTCAGGATGGGAGGAACGAGTAGGAAGAAAAGAGCCTTATACTTTGGCAGATCTTTTGTATTATGCAAAGCAGGAGAAGGGAAATCTTGAAACAAGAATAGGGATTATGACAGGATATTTCGATGAACTTGCTTATATTGCACCGATGGAAATAAGTGAAGATTTAAAAGCAGTAACTCCGAAGGAGTGGATGGAGCTTTTGGAAACACTTCAGAATCGAAGAATTTACAAAAGTATTATTTTGGATTTTGACGAATGCGTACAAGGACTTTGGGAGATGCTTTCCGAATGTGGTGTAATTTATATGCCGGTAAGGGATGGGAAAGTTTCCAGGGCAAAGCTTCTACAATTTGAAAGAAATGCAAAAGTTCTGGGATATGAAGATCTTTTGGAGAAGATTGTAAAGATTCGGCTGGGAAGAGATATTTCCAAAGAGGTGCGCCAGATTCTCAAACGAGAGGAGTGGAAGTAATATGCTGGATTCGGAGGAACTTCATCGCAGGATTTTTCAGGAAATTGATCTGTCGGAAGAATTGGAAGATGAAGAATTAGTAGAGATCATCTATAGAGTGTTAGAGGAGTATTCGGAAGAAACATATCTTTCTCTAAAAGAAAAAACTGAGTTGGGAAAAGAACTTTTTAATACGTTTCGAAAATTGGATGTGTTACAAGAGTTTTTGGAAGATGAATCAATCACGGAAGTGATGATTAATGGAACACAAAGTATTTTCTTAGAGCGAGATGGAAGAATCCTACAGAGCGAGAAACGTTTTGCTTCGAGACGGAAGCTTGAAGATGTGATTCAGCAGATTGTATCAGAAACAAATCGAATGGTGAATGAGTCGACACCGATTGTTGATACGAGGCTTTCCGATGGTTCGCGAGTGAACGTAGTATTATATCCAATCGCTTTGAATGGACCAATCGTGACAATTCGAAAATTCACAAAAGAAATCATCACATTAGAACGGCTGCAAACGTTAGGATCAGTTGACAAAGATATTATTTCATTTCTTAAAATCTTAATCAAATCAAAGTATAACATTTTTATCAGTGGTGGAACCGGATCAGGGAAAACTACATTCTTAAATGCTTTATCGCAGTATATACCGAATGATGAGCGAGTGATTACAATTGAGGATAATGCAGAATTGAAGTTAGCCGGAATCCCTAATTTGGTAAGTCTTGAGGCAAGAACTGCCAATGTGGAAGGCAAGGGAGAGATTAGTATTCGGGATCTTATTAGAACGGCACTTCGTATGAGACCGGATAGGATCATTGTTGGAGAAGTTCGTGGGAAAGAAGCAATTGACATGTTACAGGCGATTATATGTACTATATAATAATTATATATATAACGTATATAAGGATGGAAAATAT
>OLRL01000972.1_pt1 | contig 12994 bp, 14 predicted proteins | sample 1643201 | NCBI WGS metagenome assembly OLRL01 (sample SAMEA3136649, study PRJEB25190) | human gut metagenome | biome: human gut; feature: human-associated habitat; material: faeces | place: Austria | collected 2013
GTGAGAAGTTCAACAGCAAGAACATCATCTTCAGCCCGGAGTTCCTGCGTGAGTCCAAGGCTCTCTATGATAACCTGTATCCTTCTCGTATCATTGTCGGCACTGATTTGAACGATGAGCGTTTGGTCGAAGCTGCTCACGAGTTCGCTGGCTTGCTGCAGGAAGGTGCTATCAAGGAAAACATCGACACCCTGTTCATGGGCTTCACTGAGGCAGAGGCTGTTAAGCTGTTCGCCAATACATATCTGGCTCTGCGTGTTGCTTACTTCAATGAGCTGGACACCTATGCAGAGAGCAAGGGTCTGAACACCCAGCAGATCATCGATGGCGTCTGCCTTGATCCTCGTATCGGCAGCCACTATAACAATCCGTCCTTCGGCTATGGCGGTTACTGCCTGCCCAAGGACACCAAACAGCTACTGGCTAACTATGCAGATGTGCCGGAGAACCTGATCGAGGCAATTGTTGAGAGTAACAGAACTCGTAAAGACTTCATCGCTGACCGCGTCCTGAAACTGGCTGGTTATTATGGTTATGATGAGGATAACGAGTACGATAAGGAACAGGAAAAGTCTGTGACCATTGGTGTTTATCGTCTGACCATGAAGAGTAACAGCGATAACTTCCGACAGAGTTCTATTCAGGGCGTCATGAAGCGTATTAAGGCCAAGGGCGCAACTGTTATTATCTACGAGCCGACCCTGAAAGACGGAGAGACTTTCTTTGGCAGCTTGGTGGTTAATGATTTGGCTAAGTTCAAAGAAATGACCAACGCCATCATCGCAAACCGCTATGACAAGTGCCTTGATGATGTGAAAGAAAAAGTGTACACGAGAGATCTGTTCGGTAGGGATTGATAACTCGAATGGAGGCAGAGTTGGGATGGATTTATATTACATAAAACAATTTATACATTGCAAAAAAGTAGGTAGTGCCTGTTGGCTTGAAAAAAAAACAACAATTGATTCGAAGTCTTGCTTTGAAGAAATGAATTCTGAATACAGTTCTCTTTTCATTGAAAGGAGGGCTGTTGCATGAAGGTACTAATTAATTATGCAAATGATGTTTATAAGAAAGCTCAAGATTGGAATAGTTGGACTGGGAAGCATATCGCAGGTTTTGATAAGGTGTATGCTTTTTCTCCCAATGATATAGATAAAACCTACTATGAAGCTCACAAGGATATTCTAAGTGTTCAACGCGGCAATGGATTGTGGCTTTGGAAACCGTACTTTATTGATAAAGTCCTTAATGAATGTGAAGATGGTGATATTGTTTTCTATGCTGACAGTGGAGCTTTTTTTGTAAAGAAAATTAATAAACTGATTTCCTCGCTACGAAAGGATGAAAAGATATGGGTATCGGATTGCCCGCTTCTTGAATCCTGCTTTACTAAACAAATCTGCTTTGAAAAGATGGAGTGTGATAAAAAAGAATTCAAAAATTCCAATCAAATTCAAGCTACATATTTGATGTTGGTTTGCTGTGAAGAAACGAAAGCATTTATTAAAAAGTGGCTTCATTACTGCGAAGACTATGAATTAATGAGTCCAGAAGGTGGATTATCACTAAACGAAAACAGAGGAACGCAGTTTGTTGCTCATAGAGAGGACCAATCTATTCTGAGTTTACTTTGTCAGAAAAATGGCATTAAACCCCATAAAGACCCGTCGCAGAGGGGTGAATACCCAGAAACTTTTTATAGTTCAAATTATGAGTATCGTGTTCCGAAGCATAAAGAGGATAAGTATGGGATAGTTTTGTTTTTGCATAAAGCGAAGAAACCGAATTTGTGGGTTTGTGTAAAATTCTTCTTAATTGCAATTAGAAGTCGATATAGATACAAAAAGGTAGAGGAAAAGTAATGGGATTAATTCTTCAAGCAAAAAGATTAAAAAATGCAATACGAACAAAGTTGGATTTCTTTCGTGCAAAGTTGCAAGGATTTCCGAGCAGTTGTCGCATTGAGAAAAAATGTATAGTTCGCAATGTAGAGATGGATGAGTATTGTCATATTGGAGAGAATTCTAGGGTCTATTCTACATACATTGGATATGGTTCTGGAATAAGTAGAGACTCCATTATGGATTCTGTATTGATAGGAAAATACACAACATTAGGACCAGATATTAAAGTTATTACCGGACAGCATCCAACAAGTAAAATTGCCTCTACACATCCTGCGTTCTATTCGGTAAGAGGTCAGATGGGATTTACATATGTTGATAAGACGGTTTTTAATGAGACAAGGTTTGCAAAAGATCAATACAAAGTTGTTATTGGAAATGATGTGTGGATTGGCTCTTATACAAGAATTATGGAAGGAGTCACAATTGGCGATGGGGCAGTTGTTGCAGCAGGAGCTATTGTGACAAGAGATGTTCCGCCATACGCAATTGTAGGAGGTATTCCAGCAAAGATTATTAAATATCGTTTTGATACCGAAACAATACAGAAATTAATAGGATTAAAATGGTGGAACAAAAATCAGGCGTGGATTAAAGAACATGCAGATGACTTTGAAGATGTTGAGAAATTATTTGCACACTTAGAAAAGCAAATCAGGGAGGAAAGGTGAATGGCTACTTCAACAAGTGAGTATATACATAAAGTAGATAAATCTAAAATCCCAACATGTAATATTTTGGGTGTTGATATTGCGGCTATTGATATGGAATGGTTGCTTGATTACCTCATCAATAATATTCATGACTTATCTGGAGATTACATATGCGTGTCAAATGTACACACTACTGTGACGGCATATGAAGATGATGAGTATCGAAAGGTACAAAATGGCGGAATTATGGCGATTCCGGATGGTGGACCTCTTTCCTCTGTCGGCCAGAAGCGTGGTTTTAAGAACATGAAACGAACGACTGGGCCGAGCCTGATGGGAGAGATTTTCAAGATTTCTGCCGCTAAGAGGTATCGGCATTATTTTTATGGATCAACAGATGAGACTCTTGAGAAGCTTTATGCTGTTCTGACGGAGACGTATCCCGGCATCCAGATAGCGGGGATGTACAGTCCTCCTTTCAGACCGATGACGGAAGAAGAAGACAAGGAGATCGTTGAGAGGATTAACGAAACGAAACCGGATTTCGTCTGGGTTGGTCTTGGTGCACCGAAACAAGAGAAGTGGATGGCGGCTCATCAGGGACGTGTCAATGGACTGATGATTGGTGTGGGTGCCGGCTTTGATTATTATGCCGGAAATATCGAGAGAGCACCAGAATGGATGCAGAAGAGTAATCTGGAATGGGTATATAGGTTGCTACAAGATCCGAGAAGACTGTTTGGACGATACTGGCATACGAATACGAAGTTTATTTGGAATGCTGTTGTAAAGGGGAAGTAAGAGAATGGGAATAATTCATAAGCTGAAATTATTGAGGTGTAAACTACTCCTTGCTTCGCACAGAAACATATTTATAGGAAATAATACCACATTTGGTAGGGGAACCGTGTTTTGGGCACCGAATAAAATGACTATTGGCAATAATGTGTATATCGGAAAATACTGTACACTTCAAGCGGATATGGAGATTGGCAACAATATTGATATAGCGAATAATGTTGGTCTTATTGGAAAGTATGACCACGATTACTCAAAAGTCGGTGTAAGCATAAAAGATGCTCCTTGGATCGGAGATGATTCTTACGATTTTAAAGGAAAAGATCAGAAGATCATCATTGAAGATGATGTTTGGATCGGATTTGGCGCAATTGTGTTTACTGGTGTGACAATTCATCGTGGAGCTATTGTTGCTGCCGGTAGTATTGTGACAAAGGATGTTCCACCGTATGCCATTGTTGGCGGGAATCCGGCACTGGTTTTAGGGCAACGCTTTACGGAAAAAGAGATTAAGGTACACGAAGATATTTTGTATTCAGGAAAGGGTTAAGAGATGAAAATAGGCATTCTCATAACAAGTATTAGTAATTTTGGTCAGAAAGGTTTTTATAATGCTCAGGAAATTGGGCTGGCAAAATCAATGGCAAAAATTTGTGAGACCGTGGAAGTTTATAAATTGGTTCCGATAGCTCAAGAGAAAAAAACAGAAAAAATCTGTGAGAATGCCGTACTATACCTGATTCCTTCTAAAAATTCTGGCATCAACGGAGCTATGAATGTTGATGAATTAAATCAATCTCTTGCTGCGCTGATTCATTTTTCAGACACCCAGTTTTCTGTTTCTAAGGTGTATCACTGGTGCAAAAAAAACAGTGTTCAGTATGTCCCATATATTGGTGTTGTGGAGAGCCACAGTACCAGCAGATTGAAGCAGGTTATTACCAATCTGCTGTTCGAGAAGAACCTTGCAGCTTATCGGAAGTGTTACTGTTGTGTGAAAACACCCACGGTACAGAAATTGCTGTCAGGGATGGGAGTTAAGAATACAATCGTTACGCCTGTGGGCTTGGATTTGGATCTGCTTCATAAAGATTATAAAGATACTCCTATATTGGAGTTGAAGAATAAATATGGCTATTGCGAAGCAGATAAGGTGCTTCTCTTCATCGGTAGAATGATTGATGAAAAACAACCTGTAAGAATGATTGACATTTTGGCAAAAATCCGGGAGAAGGACACTTCCTATAAGCTCCTTATGGTGGGGACTGGAGAATTGAAAACCGCTGTGGAAGACAGAATTGAGAAATTCAATTTGCAGGATATTGTACAGGTAGTAGAGCGCATTCCAAATAGTGATATCTGGGAGCTATATCGGTTGGCTGGTGCCTTTGTGAATCTGAACCAGCAGGAGATATTCGGCATGGCTATTCTGGAAGCTATGTATTATGGTTGTAAGGTGGTTGCATGGAAAGCTCCGGGGCCGAATTTGATTATAGAAAACGGAAGATCTGGTTGGTTGGCAGAGAGTAATGAAGAAGTGATAGAAAGAATTCTGGATACAACAGATGTTGGAGAAGCGGCTCATCGCAGTGTGCTGTCTGAATTTACTTGGGAGAGCAGTGCGAAAAAAATGATTACCGTTATTGGAGACCAAAGATGAAAGTTTTAGCGATATTTACATGTTTTAATCGAAAAGAAAAAACGAAAAAATGCATTGAAACCCTTACCGCCGGAAATCCAGAATGCGATTTTACTTTTGTTGTAGCAGATGACGGCAGTACGGATGGAACGTATGAGATGCTTCAGAATATGCAGTCGGATTATTCTATATATATTTTGCGAGGAAATGGGAGCTGGTTCTATTCGGGTGGAATGAATGCAGGAATGAATTATGCGCTTCAAAATCTGCCGCATAATTTTGATTATATGTTGATGATGAATGATGATGTGGAATTTCATGATAAATGTATTCAGAAAATGATTGTGCAGAGCAATGAACAAGATAACGCGATTATAGTAGGGGCAATGTGTGATGAAACAAATAAACTTAGCTATGGGGCAGTAAAGTATATTTCTGGATATAAATATAAAAAACTGAGACTTGATGAATGGAAAATAAAAACAGATACTTTTAATGCAAACTGTGTATTAATTCCGTACAAGGCGTTTGAGAAAGTTGGCGCAATAGATTCCTTTTATAAACATGCTTTAGGCGATTTTGATTATGGATTGTCTTTAAAAAGAGCAGGTTATTCAATATATCAGTCAAATTTTTTTGCAGGAACTTGCAATAATAATGATAATAAAGGCACATGGACTGATAGAAGTTTGAAAAGAACTGAAAGGATAAAAAGAAAAGAAAGCATAAAAGGTGCTCCTACGAAACAGTGGTTTTATTTTTTAAACAAGAACTTTGGAGTTTTTAGCGCGATTAAAGGAAGTGTCACTCCATTTGTAAGAATTATAATAGGAAAGTAATGAATGAATCTTACAGTATTTGAGGAGGATGGATGTGTATATACCGATATTATATTTGATTATTACCTGTTTTTTAGGAGCTACTGTAGTTAAGGCAAATAAGCATAGAGCGGAATGGCTTTTGCTTTTGCTTATAATGAGTTATATAAAAACATGTATTGTATATTTGTTTAATGCAACTACAGTGTTTACAGTAATTACTTTGGGAGGAACACAGGTACATTTGGATGATATTGTGCTGATAGTAGCACTAATGTATTGCATTATAAATATATTGCAGCCAATTCAAACAGGAAAATATTTTGTGGCTTCAATGCTTTTATTAGGTCCAATTTTGATTTCATTGGTTAGAGGAATAATGAATGGAACGGTAGGAACTGAAATCTTTCTGTCAGATGCGCGGAAATATGTACTGTTTATCGTTGCTTTCTTTGCGTTTTTCTTTTTGATGCGACAGGAGGAATCAGTGAACAGATTGTGGAAATATAAATACTATATCGATACATTGATGAATGTTGTTTGTGTTTATGTATTGATTGTTTGGACACTTGATTTAGTGTTTGGATTGCACAATCTGCCAGGACAACAAGGAGGACTTCTAAGTGATGGTGGTTCGACATTTAGAATCATTAATCCGCCGCAAGCATTGATGATTGCATTTTATACTCTGTACGAAATATATAGCGATTTGGAAGAAAGAAAAGAGATATCACTTAGAACAATGTTGTTTGCTGGAATTGTTATTTTTATGCAGTGGCGAACCGTTGTGGCAGCATTTGGAGTTGGTTTAATAATTACCGTGTTCCTTTCATTAAAGAAAAATGGATTATCAAAAAAGCTTCTGGCTGAGATTATTATAATTACTATTGCCGTTTTTACTATGTCTTCTCAAAATTCTGCTCAATCAGAACTTGTAGGGATGATTACTAATTTGTTTGAGTCGTTTTCAAACGTTGGAACGGGTACAGGAACATTTTCTACAAGAACTGAAGTATGGGCCATGATTCTAGGCTCATTGAAAGGTGTTAATGTGATTTTCGGAAGACCTTTTGGTCAAGATTTAGCATTGACGTGGAAAGCATCAGCACACAGTGGTTATGTCGATTACATAGCTAAAATGGGATATTTTGGTATAGTACTCTTGATTGCTTTTATGGTGTTTATGCTTATTAAATCTATAAAAGCTAAGAATTATATGAACATAATTATATTATGTTCAATGGCGGTATATTGGTATGGTTATGGGTTTGCAGTTGAACAGGGTGCGCTTCTTGGTTTTATTGTGGCAATTCAAGAAGTTATGGATAAACAGAAAGTCGGTGATAGTAAATATGCCTAATTTTATAACATTTGCTTATAATTACATAAAAGTAAAAGGAAGAGAAAAGAAAGTTACTCATGAGACAATTAGAAATTATCTTGATGGTAAAAGGTTAATAAAAAGAAAGAAAATCTTAGCAGCAAAAGAAGGCAATCAATATATTTTTGATGAGATACAGAAAGGTCAACCTTTTCTTGCAGGAAGATTTGGAGCAACAGAATTATTTTGTGTTAGGACATTCGATTTCCAAGTGCAATCGAGATATGATAAAGCACTTAATCAGATGCAAATGTGGTCTGGTTTCTTTCCAGCACAACTAGAGAATGGAATAAAATTCAAAGATTTGATGATTAGTTCTATTCCACAGGCGGATATAATGGGAGTTTGGATGCTCCCATTTGAAGATTATTATTTAAACAAATATGGAAACAGAGGTTTAAGAACAACTTATCTATTAGATCTTGAACCATGGAGTTCACCGGAGAAACCGTGGTCAGCTGCATTAAAGGGTAAGAAAGTTTTAGTGATTCATCCATTTAAAGAAACAATTGAACGGCAATATAAACGGCGAGAGGAAATCTTTCCTGGAACTGATATTCTTCCAGAATTTGAACTGATAACATTAAAAGCAGTACAGACAGTTGCAGGGGAGAAAGACAATCGTTTTTCAACTTGGTTTGATGCATTGGAATGGATGTATCAGGAAGCAATGAAAATTGATTTTGATGTCGCGATTATCGGATGCGGAGCATATGGTTTTCCGTTAGCTGCAAAACTTAAACAAGCAGGAAAGCAGGCGATTCATTTAGCGGGAGCAACACAGCTTTTGTTTGGAATTAAGGGGAAACGATGGGAAGAAAACACAGCTTTCGCATATGTACAGAAATTTTTTAATGACGCATGGGTGTATCCATCTGATGAGGATAAACCAAAAGAAGCATCAAAAGTTGAAAGTGGATGTTATTGGTAAGGAGAATTCTATGAAAAGAATTAAGAATGCTGGAAAAGGAAGAATAACAGAAAAGATACCTAGAAAATTAAGAAATTTTTGGGTCTCAAGGCTGAGACACAGTTGCGTATATAAATATTGTTATAAGTCATATTGGTATTATTTACTTCATAATAACAAATTAAATGCAAGTAAAAAAAATCTTTACTTTGCAGCTAGACCTAATCCTGGTGCAGGAATTGGTCATCAAATGGCTAATTGGATTGCGGGTTACTGGTTTGCAAAAAAATTTGAAATCAAATTTGCACATATACCATTTTCGTCTGAAAAATGGGAAAAATTTTTAGGCTTTTATCAGGGGGAAAAAACTGTTTCTGAGTTAAAAAAAGAAGGATATAAAGTAGTTCGTGTGCAGAAATTTGACGAAGATAATGAACAAGAGGTCAGTAGAATTCAGAACATTATTACTGCATATGCGGGAGAAAAAGTTGTATTTTTGACAGAACAAGATCAGTTCTATCATGATCAATATGGAGTATGTAAGGATATACAAGAAAAATTTTATTCAGCACCATGTAGAAAAGAAGATAAGTTGATTTATGACAACAATAACTTTAATATAGCTGTACATATACGTCGAGGAGATATAGTTCAAAATTTAAACGAACAGAACAAAAATATAACAATGAGATTTCAAAGTAATACATATTTTATTAATGCATTGAAGATGGCACTTGATTATTGTAAAGATAAAAAGGACATTCATATCTATCTATTTTCACAGGGAGTTGAAAGTGAGTTTTTGGAGTTTAAGAAATTTCAGAATGTTCATTTCTGTCTTGATATGGGGGCACAGGAAAGTTTTTTACATATGGTTCATGCAGATGCTCTTATTACAAGTAAAAGTTCATTTTCCTATAAACCAGCCTTACTTAATAGAGGAATAAAATTCGTGCCAAAAGATTTTTGGCATGGTTATCCCCAAAATTCTGATTGGATCCAATTAGAGGAAGATGGCACAATTAAAAATGTTTTCTAAGGATTATCTAAATATAAGTGAGACCGTTTCTTAAGAAATCTTATATAATAGAGCTAATTGTAAAAAGGGGGATACGGTGAAAAAGACAAGGAATTCGACCTTAAATGCTTTAAAAGGTATAGCATGCTTTTCAGTAATTATGCTTCATTGTGCCTTTCCAGGGATGGTTGGTAAAATTATATATGGTATTGCAAGATTTGCAGTACCGATGTTTTTTGCAATATCTGGGTATTATGTATATTCATGTAATTCAAAAGATGTGATTCAAAGATTGCCAAAAAAAATAGAACACATAGTATTACTATTTTTAGAAACAGAGTTAATCTACAGTTTGTGGCATTGCATTCAGTATTCTATTCAGGTGGGAACAATCCAAGGTGCAAAAGAGTGGATTCTCTCATTATTATCAACTAGAAATGTATTGTATTTTATTGTCTTTCAGCGAACAGTTATAGGTGATGTATCTTGGTTTTTAGTGGCATTAATATGGTGTTATATTGTAACATTTGCAATTGCTAAAAAAGATATTTGGACGAAAACATTTCCATTGATTCCAATTTTACTTTTATTAAATGTATTTTTGGGAGAACTTGCGCCTTTTATGGGAATAAAAACAGAATGGTATTGGTGCTCTAATTTTTGGCTTTTGGGATTTCCGTGCTATGCATTAGGATATTACATAAAAATAAATGAAGAAAAAATGACTCGGATACTAACTGAATCCACGATTATAACTATTATCATTATATCAGTACTGCTAAATCTAATTGAAAGGGTATTAACGAATGCAAGTCAGTTGTTTGTTTCAAACATTCCATTTATGATAGTATGTTTTGTATATTGTATCAAATTTCCAACGATATTTCAAAATAATAAACTTGTTAAAGCTGTTTCTATTATAGGAGAAAAGTGTTCGTTTGGGGTATATATTTTGCATCCAATAATACGAGATATTTTTCGTATGTTAGCTAAATACTTTGGAATAGCTGGCCAACCAATATGGAATTGGATATTACCTATACTTGTTTTTGCTTCAAGTGTTTGTGTTAATCTACTGTGGTGTGCAGGAAAAGAAAAAATTGAGTTCAGGAAGGTAAACGATAATTTAAAAGAAATGGAGAAACTATGATTTATGGATGAAATTATCATATCTATACTTGTGCCGATGTACAATGCAGAAACTACAATCGAAGAATGTCTTACAAAGCTTTTGAAGCAATGTGGGAATACTACTGAGGTAGTAGTTTTGAATGATGGTTCAATAGATGGTTGTGAAAAAAAAGCTAGAGAATTTGAAAAAACTAATTCAAGAATTCGAGTTTACTCTCAGAAAAATCGTGGGGTTGCATATACAAGACAAAAGTTAATTGACCTTGCAAGGGGTGAATATATAATGTTTTGTGATGCGGATGATTATTTTGAGGATAGTGCTATAGAACAGGTATATGGAGATATAAATAGATATAGAAAAGAGAATACGTCACCAGATGTATATATTTATGGATATAATTTGGTCAGAAGTTTTGGAAATAAGAGAATTGAACATAGAAGATTGACATCAGGAATATATAATAAAAAGGAGTATTCTCGAGAACATTCTTCTTCAATGGAAGATTTGTACTGGTCTGCATTATGGAATAAGTGCTATAAAAAGGAAATTTGTTTAAATCCAAGAATTGAATTCGAAACAATGATGGAAGATGTTATGTTTAATATAGACTTTTTTTCAAGATGTAAAAATGTATATATTTCATCATGTGTGATTTATAATTATATACAGATTGGAGAATCCTTGACAAGAGGAAAAAAACGTGACAATACGGAGAGTATAAAAAGAGCAGAAGAGGCATACGGAAAACTTTATAAAAAAGCGCTAAATGCATATCCAGAAGAAAAAAAAATAATAGTAGAGCATATATATATGTTGTATAGTTCATTGCTGGATAGAGCTAAGAAGATAAATGATGCTTGCTTATATATGCAAATAGAGAATCAGTGTAAAGAATTAAGGAAAGAATTAAAACTAAGAGTTCTTAAAATTCAAATTAAGAGATTACGGACTCGAGGAAAAACAGTCCTAAAAAAAATAATTGGACGATAATAATATAGGAGATTACATGGAGAGTTCTAGAACAAAAAACTCGTTGCGGAATATTGGATTTGGAATGATTAATAGAGTGGTTAGTATTCTATTTCCATTTATAGTGCGAACGATATTTATAAAAACACTTGGCGAAGAATACTTGGGTCTTAATAGTTTGTACAGTTCAGTTTTGCAAGTATTAAACTTAGCGGATCTTGGATTTGCAAGTGCAATTGTGGCAAGTATGTATAAACCAATAGCAGATAATGATGTAAAAAAGGTTTCAGCTTTGATGGCTTTATACAAAAAACTCTATAAGGTTATTGGCTTTTGCATTTTATTTGCTGGGCTTGCAATAACTCCATTTATTGGTGCACTTATAAATGGTGAACCACCGGAGGGTGTTAATATATACATTGTGTGGTTACTGTATTTAGCTAATACTGTTGTTAGTTATTTGTTTTTTGCCTATAAGGTTTCTGTGATTAATGCACATCAACGCAGTGATATAACGGAAAAAATAGGTGCTGCTTGTAGAATTCTTTTCAGTATTTTACAAATAATTGTTGTGGCAGTATTCAGAAATATATATTTATATGTGTTTCTTACTGTTATAAATTCAATAGCTTATAACTTGTGGTGTGCAAGAGAATGCGATAAACGTTATCCACAGTATGTGTGTTCAGGAGAACTTGATAAAGCGACAAAGTCACAGATAACAAGAAATGTTGGAGCATTAGCTTTACAGAAAATTGGAAATACAGTTTCTATATCATTAGATTCAATCATTATATCAGCCTTTTTGGGTCTTCGAATAGTTGCAATTTATGGTAATTATTATTACATTGTATCTGCAGTATCAACATTTATAAATTTGATATACGGGGCAATAACTGCGAGTATTGGAAATAGCATTGCTACGGAATCTTTGGAAAAGAACTATACTGATTTAAAAAAGTTCTTTTTTTTGAATACGTGGTTAATTGGTTGGTGTAGCATCTGTTTTATCTGCTTATTTCAGGATTTTATGTCCATTTGGATGGGAGATAAGCTGTTGTTCGGAATGGGAACAGTTTTCTGCCTTGTTTTGCGTTTTTATTTTGAACAAATAAGAAAAGTAGTTTTAACATACAAAGATGCTGCAGGACTGTGGTGGGCAGATAAGTGGAGACCCATTATAGGGTGTCTGGTTAATCTTATTCTTAATATTGCGATGGTAAAGGCTATAGGAGTTGTTGGGGTTATGCTTTCAACTGTGATAAGTTATGCTTTGGTTGAGATTCCATGGGAAACGCATGCATTATTTAAATGCTATTTTGATAAAAGTGAGCTTTCTTATTACAGACAGTTGTTGATTGCCACTATAAGTTTAGTGGTATCTGGCGTGGTTACATATAAAATTTGTACCTATATCTGCTTTAATCATATGGTTTCATTGCTTATCAAAGGGGTTGTGTGTGCAATTGTTCCAAATCTTATCTTTTTGTTGCTTAATATAAAGAATCCAGAATGTGCAAATGGTATGAAATTTATAAAGAAAATAATTAAATCATCACATTAAGAAGGGGTTGATTTTTGATGGAAAGGTGCGATAATTTGACAGACAGACAGACAGACAGACAGACAGACAGACAGACAGACAGACAGACAGATAGACAGACAAATTATGTAATTGATTGTTTTAGAATACTAGCGGTTCTGATGTAAGTAAGTAATCATCCGTATCTGTTTTTTCATTTTTTATTCTGCTACAATCTCCTTAAAAC
>OLRL01000987.1_pt1 | contig 12809 bp, 20 predicted proteins | sample 1643201 | NCBI WGS metagenome assembly OLRL01 (sample SAMEA3136649, study PRJEB25190) | human gut metagenome | biome: human gut; feature: human-associated habitat; material: faeces | place: Austria | collected 2013
TCTTTTAATATCCATAATATCAATCCCTCTTGTATTTTTTCGGAGTGTACTTCTCCTTGTTTTTCTTCTTTGCCATTTCCATACCTATTTTCATTGCCGACAGTATAGAATCAATAGCTTCTGGAGATGCCGGGTCTCCGTCGAACATGAGTCCATCCTGCTTGAGGAGTTGCTCTGTGTTGGCAAGTATATCCTTAATATCCCTTTCATCACGAGGCTTAAGTACTGGCTCAATATCTGGTTTTTCATTGCCAGTCATAAGATAATCGACGGTTACTCCAAAATAGTCCGCAATTTTTTTCATGGTATCTGATTTTGGTGTGATTTTCCCAAGTTTCCAGTCGCTTAATGTTGATTGTGATACTCCTGTTTCTTTACTAACCTTATACGGTGTTACTCCGTAAGTTTGGAGTAATTTGCTAAAAATCTCATACATTTTTTGTCCACCTTTCACAAATTCAAGACAAATACTAAGAAAAAGCGGATTACATGTTGACTACTCCGCTAATGCGTAGTATAGTATGAGCATACCAAGTATTTACGAAGTACTTGGAAATGCTACGGAAATATATATTATTTTGTCTGGTAAACGAAGTATATCATATTTCCGTAGTAATTACAATAATAAAGATACGGAAAGGCGGTGTAAATGTGTACGAAAAATTCGCTGAATTATTGGACAAATTCAACAAAACAGCGTATCAAGTATCAAAAGATACTGGAATTGCACAATCTGTTTTATCTGATTGGAAACGTGGCATAAGTACCCCGAAGACTCCTAAATTAAAAATTTTAGCTGACTACTTCGGTGTATCCATCGAATACTTCCTAGAGTAGTATAACGGTTTAGGTGTCCAATAAAAAGGACAGGGTTCAGAGAAAGGAGAGTGAGAGAGATGCTGAAAGGTATATGGAGCGAGTTAGTTCTGATAAGACAGGAACTCCAAGCCATTCGGAGTAGCTTGGAGTCCTCTGAAAGAAAATTGTCAGGTCAAGAAGAAATTAATCGTCAACTCGGAGAACTCCGCATGAAGACAGTACGTCGAAAGTGATTTGGGAGAAGAGCCAGTCGGGTATCACAATACATGACAAGGAGGTGAGTGAAGATGACCATATCTTATACGGAATCTATTAGGGGATATCCATATATGGAAAAGCAGCAGCTTTCTGAAGAATTTAAGATGAGCGTACAGACTATTAAGGGGCGGGTTCAAGAGATTGAATCAGAGATTGAAAAAGGTAGATATGACGATTTTGCAATTATCAGAGATGGGAAATTACTTCGGATCAATGTACTTGTATTTATCGATTACATGACATATCGAAGAAGACTGTTAGATAAAAATGCAAGAAAGTATGTGCCGGAATTTCATCCGGAAAAAATCGTAAGATCTATCGGTTGGAACAATAGGATTGTCTATGAGGATGTGTAAGAAAGGGAGGACAAGCATGGAAGAATTAAAACTGATCAGTACAGAGCGGACATCGCTTATACGGGCAGAACCGGTCCGGGAGCAGAAGCGCCGGAGGGAACCGCGGACAAGCCTGCCGGAGATCGTGACGTGGTGTCTGATCGGCGCCGGGATCGGATCATGGCTGATGTTGCTCTTGTGTCTGGCATAAGAAAAGCGCTTACATATGCCCGGCAAGGCGTAAGCGCATTCAAAAATAACCAAGTAAAGTATAACAAATTTTGGAGGGATTGAAAAGTGGAAAATAAACAGAAAATCTGTGACCTGCTCCTGCCTGCATTGCAGGAGACCAGAAGTCTGCATGATCTGATCGATCTTGAGTATATCCAAGAGCAGGGGATCGTTCTTGCAACATTTCCATCCGGATCCAGACGGATCAATGTTATGGGAAACTCAGGGATTGCGATGATCAAGGATATTGTTGAGACTCTGATGTACGGAAAGGAAGGATTGTGAATGGCGGCTACAAACTATGAAATCAGGGAGCGGATCCTTTCGCTTCCGAAGAAACAGGAAACGGATGTCTACCATATGGAACTGAACCGGATCAGCTGGTTTGGGAAAGAAGAAAAACTGGATATCCGGGGATGGTCTGATGACCATGAGAAGATGACAAAGGGAATCAGCCTTACAGAGGATGAATTCATAAAAATCGCCCGGGCAGGGCTAGAACATTTAGGAGGTAAATAAGATGGCACAGATTACAGTCGTTTATAAGGATTACGCGGAGATGTTGGCAGTAGCAAGGGAACTGCTCAAAGGAGAGGCACTCGCAGAGACAGAGCAGGTCTCAACAGAACAGGAGAATCCTGCGGCTTCGGTCGCGTATGGACAGCAGATCGCGCCGCATTTCCCGAATGCAAATGTGGGGGTGGCACCGGCAAACCAGGCAGCGCCTACGCAGAATGTACCGGCATCAGCACCAGTACAGAATACGCAGACAGCTCAGGCACAGCCGGTCGCAGTCCCGACCAGCCAGCATACTTATTCGATGGATGAACTGGCACGGGCAGCCATGACGCTGATGGATAAAGGCGGCATGGCAGAACTGCAGCAGCTGCTGGCAGGATATGGTTGTGAGACGCTGCAGCAGCTTCCGCCGGAGCAGTACGGAAGCTTTGCGACAGCACTTCGTGGAATGGGGGCGCAGATCTGATGGGACATGAAGAGAGGGCGCATGCCCTGCTGAGTGCATCCAGTGCCCATAGGTGGCTGAAATGTACGAAAAGCGCAAGGCTGGAAGAACAGTTTCCGGATACCACTTCGGAAGCAGCAAAAGAGGGGACATTGGCACATGAACTGGCAGAGCTGAGGGTGCGGAACTATTTCAGCCCTGCGGATGTATCGAAACGGAAGCTGACGTTTGCGATTAAAAAGATGAAAGAAGACCCCTTGTGGGATGATGAGATGCTGGTACATACAGAAACCTATCTCGATCATATCAAGCAGACGGCTCTGAAGCTTCCATCAGAACCTTATGTGGAAGTAGAGAAACGGGTGGATTACAGCCAGTATGCGCCGGATGGATTTGGTACAGCGGACATGATCATGATCCAGGGAAATACGCTGTATGTGATCGACTTCAAGTACGGAAAAGGCGTGCCGGTATCTGCAGAGGAAAACCCACAGATGATGCTGTATGCTCTTGGAGCATATGAATCCTGTAAAATCCTGTATCCGATCGAGCGTATCCATCTGGCGATCGTACAGCCCAGGCTTCCGGATGGGATTACGGAATGGGAGTGTCCGCTTGGAGAACTTCTTGAGTTTGGCGATTATGTAAAAGAACGGGCTGCATTAGCCTTTGCCGGAACCGGCGAGTTCGCACCGGGGGAAAAGACCTGTAAGTTCTGCCGGGCAAGAAAACAGTGCAGGGCAAGATCCGATTATAACGTGAAACAGGCGTTTGATCTGGGGGAACTCCCGCCGCTGATCACAAACGAAGAAGCAGGAAAGCGGCTTCTGGCGATGCGGGATGTGGCAGCTTATCAGAAAGACCTGCAGGAGTGGGCACTTTCAGAGTGCCTTGCAGGAAAGGAAGTTCCGGGATGGAAGGCGGTAGAAGGAAGACGATCCAGAGACTGGACGGATATGGATGCCGCTTTTGAAAAATTGACTAAGAGTGGTGTTGTGGCAGAAGAAATCCTTTGGGAGAAAAAGCCACTGACACTGGCACAGGTAGAAAAGACAATCGGAAAGAAAGATTTTTCGGATGCCGTTGGAGAATTTGTGATCCAGAAACCGGGAAAACCGGCACTGGTGGAGGCATCGGATAAACGACAGGCGATCACGAACAAAGTGACCGCGCAGGAAGCATTTAAGGAGGAAAATTGAAATGGGAATTGGAGAAGCAACAAATGTAACAACGGGAAAAGTAAGACTGAGCTATGCGCATCTGTTTAAACCTTATGCAGCTATGCAGGGGCAGGAAGAAAAGTACAGCGTGACTGTCCTTGTTCCGAAGTCAGATATGGATACCATGGCTCGCATCAATGCTGCGATCGAGGCGGCAAAACAGAAGGGAATTGCTGAAAAATGGAACGGCGTGTGTCCGCCGATCGTGCCGACTCCGGTTTATGACGGGGATGGAGTCCGTCCGAGTGACGGGATGCCATTTGGCGAAGAGTGTAAAGGGCACTGGGTATTTACCGCAAGCGCAAAGGCGGATTATCCACCGGAAGTAGTGGACAAGATGGGAAATCCGATCATCAACCAGTCAGAAGTATACAGCGGAATGTACGGTCGGGTGAATGTTAATTTCTTCCCCTATGCATTTGGCGGAAAGAAAGGGATCGGATGTGGTCTGGGACCGGTACAGAAACTGGAAGATGGAGAAACGCTGAGTGGTGGACATGTATCTGCCGCGCAGGCATTCGGGGCACCACAGGCGGCATCCTCAGCACCGGCATACGGAAATGCGGGAACGCCTCCGTGGACGCAGAATACAGGGGCACAGATCAACCCGATCACAGGACTTCCGATGTAATCGAAGTGCGGAGTCGAAAGACTCCGCATATTTAAAAGGAGAAGATACAGATGAGACATCATCTTTCCATAGATATTGAAACAAAAAGTAGTATAGATATTCAGAAAGCCGGATTGTATAAGTACGCACAGTCTCCAGATTTTGAGGTGCTGTTGTTTGCTTACAAATGGGACGAGGATCCGGTGGAGCTTGTGGATCTGACCGAGGGAGAAGAGATCCCGGAATGGGTATTGGATGAACTGGTCAACCCAGAGACATGGAAGCATGCGTACAACGCAGCATTCGAATGGTATTGTTTAAACCGTGCAGGATATGAGACACCACTGGAACAGTGGCGGTGTACTATGATGCACGGTCTGTATTGCGGATATACCGCCGGACTGGATGCAACCGGACGGGCAATCGGTCTTCCGCAGGACAAGCAGAAGCTGACAACCGGAAAGGCATTGATCCGGTATTTCTGTGTCCCTTGTAAACCGACAAAATCGAATGGAAACAGGACGTGGAATTTGCCGAAGCACGCACCGGAAAAATGGGTGCTTTTTAAGGAATATTGTAAACAGGATGTGGTGACAGAACACGAGATCTGGAAACGGTTGGAGATCTATCCGGTTCCGGAGGAAGAAGAGGCGTTATGGCAGATGGACATCCGCATGAACGCGTTTGGCGTCCGTGTGGATGAAGCACTGATTGACGGAGCATTGTCCATCGATGAGATCTGTACAGAAAAGCTGACGGATGAAGCCGTCAGGATCACGGGCTTGCAGAACCCGAACAGTACGGCGCAGCTGAAAGCGTGGATCGAACAGCAGACCGGCAGAGAAGTTCCCGGCCTGACAAAAGAGAATGTGACAGAGCTGTTGGCTCGAAATGATATATCCGAGGAAGTGAGGCGCGTGCTGGAGATCCGGCAGCAGCTTGGAAAGACTTCGATCAAAAAATATGTAGCGATGAAGACCGCAGAGGGAGAGGGAGAACGGGTTCGGGGACTGACACAGTTCTACGGAGCTAACCGGACCGGCAGATGGGCTGGACGTCTGGTACAGATGCAGAACCTCCCGAGAAACTATCTAAAAACACTGGACGAAGCAAGAAATCTGGTAAAAGCGAAGAATTATACGGGTGTCCGGCTGATCTATAGAAATGTGCCGGATACACTTTCCCAGCTGATCCGGACAGCGTTTATCCCAACGGAGGGACGGAAGTTTGTGGTCGCAGACTTTTCAGCAATCGAAGCAAGGGTGATCGCATGGCTGGCAGGGGAACAGTGGGTAAATGAAGTGTTCGCTACGCACGGGAAGATCTATGAAGCAACTGCATCCCAGATGTTCCATGTGCCGATCGAGAAGATTGTAAAAGGAAATCCGGAATACAGCCTGCGGCAGAAAGGGAAAGTGGCGACCCTTGCCCTTGGGTATCAAGGGGGCACCAATGCATTGATCGCGATGGGGGCTTTGAACATGGGGCTGTCAGAGGAAGAACTTCCGGATATTGTACAGCGGTGGCGGAACGCCAATCCGCGGATCCGGGATCTGTGGTATGCGGTGGAGGAAGCGGCAGTCCAGACCATGCTGACGGCGCAGCCCCATGCGATCTATGGGCTGATCTTTGCGCTGGAGAGCGATCTGGTCTATGGACAGTCTTTTTTGACGGTACGGCTTCCGTCCGGAAGAAAGCTGTTTTACCCGAAACCATTTTTGAAAGAGAACCAGTTCGGGAAGATGGCGATCCATTATTATACCGTCGGACAGCAGACAAGAAAGTGGGAAGTGACCTCGACCTACGGCGGGAAAATGACAGAAAATATCGTGCAGGCGATTGCAAGGGACTGTCTGGCAGAAACCTTGCGCCGGATCGATGCCAGAGGGCTGCAGGTGGTCTTCCATGTACATGATGAAGTGATCGTGGACGCTCCGTTAGAGACTACGGTGGAAGAGCTTTGCGACCTGATGGCGGAACCGATCGGCTGGGCACCGGGACTGATCCTGAAAGGCGCGGGTTTTGAAAGCAGTTACTATATGAAAGATTAGAGGGACGATACATGCAGTATAACAGAACGATGCAGGTCAGCATGGCAGGCACAAGAAAAACAAAACATTGGCCAAAAGCGGAGATCCTCTGGTCCGAGTTTGTGGATAGATTAAAACAACCTGTCCGCAGTACAGAAACGATGGAGGAATATCTTTCATTTCCGAAAGCAAAGCAGGATGAACTGAAAGATGTTGGCGGATTCGTGGGTGGAACCTTTGCAAATGACATCCGGAAGGCTGCCTATGTGACCGGAAGGGATCTGCTGACACTGGATATGGATCAGATCCCGGCAGGGGGCACAGATGCCATTTTGAAACGGGTTGCCGGTCTGGGATGCGCCGCAGTAGTTTACAGTACCCGGAAACATACCGGGTATGCACCAAGGTTGCGGATTGTGGTCCCGTTGGATCAGACGGCATCCGCAGATGAATATGAACCGGCAGCAAGAAAACTGGCATCCCTGATTGGTATGGAATACTGTGATCCGACGACCTTTGATGTGGCGCGGCTGATGTATTGGCCAAGCTGCTGTGCAGATGGGGAGTATCTCTGCGAGCTATTTGACCATCCATTCTGCAGTTTGACCGGGCTGCTCGGAATGTATGGGGATTGGACAGATGTATCCCAGTGGCCGCAGGTTCCGGGTGTAGACGCTGTGGAACGGCGGCGCCTGGCGAAGCAGGAAGATCCAACGACAAAGAGAGGGATCATCGGGGCATTCTGCCGGACCTATACGATCTCACAGGCGATGGAGAAATTCATTCCGGGAATGTATGAGCCGACAGACATAGATGGCAGGTACACCTACACAGGAGGCTCTACGGTCGGGGGCGCGGTCGTGTATGATGGGGATCTGTTTTTGTACTCCCACCATGCCACGGATCCATGTTCCGGCTTATTGGTCAACGCGTTTGACCTTGTGCGCCTGCACAGGTATGGAGATAAGGATCAGGAGGCGAAAGACGGGACACCGGTAAACAAGCTGCCGTCTTTTGTTGCCATGAGCCGGATGGCAGGAGAAGACCGGGCGGTATCCGATCTTCTGACAAGGGAAAAGCTGGATCAGGCAAGGCAGGCATTCCAGACTCCGGAGGGCGAGGAACTGCCGGAAGAGGATCTGACCTGGGCTTCCCGACTGACCCATGACGGAAATGGAAAAGTAGAAAAGACGATCAATAATGCGGTGATCGTATTGCAGAACGATCCGTTATTGAAAGGGAAGATCGTGACGGATGAGTTCGCCAGCTGCGGCTTGATCCTTGGAAAAGTTCCGTGGAGCCGGGAAGAAGGAAAGCGCCGGTGGAAAGACGAGGACGATGCCGGATTTTACAACTATATGGAACTGTTTTATGGGATCACCGGTCGGGAGAAGCTGGACAGCGCGCTGCTGATCGTCAGCAGCCAGAACCGGATCAACGATGTGAAAGAATATTTGTGCCGTTTAAAATGGGACGGACAAAAGCGACTGGATACGCTTCTAAGCGTCTATCTGGGGGCAGAGGACAACGGATATACCAGAGCCGTGATGCGGAAATCCTTGTGTGCTGCCGTTGCCCGTGCGGTGACTGGCGGCGTGAAGTATGATTATATGCCGATTTTTACCGGTCCACAGGGAATCGGAAAGAGTACGTTTTTGAGAATCCTTGGAAAAGACTGGTTCTCAGATTCCTTGACCAGTTTTGAGGGAAAGGAAGCGGCAGAGCTGATCCAGGGGACGTGGATCAATGAAGTGGGCGAACTGACAGCAATGACCAGACAGGAGACCAATGCAGTCAAGCAGTTTTTGAGTAAGACAGATGACATTTACCGCGCCGCTTATGGGCGCAGGACGAATAAATACCCGCGGCGCTGTGTGTTCTTCGGGACAAGCAACGAAGAAGAGTTTTTAAAGGATATGACCGGAAACCGGCGGTTCTGGCCGGTGGATGTGGGCGTCCATCCTGCAAAGAAATCCGTGTGGCAGGATCTGCCGCAGGAGGTGGATCAGATCTGGGCAGAAGCCTATACATACTGGATGCTGGGAGAACCGCTGTATATGACCAAGGAAGAGGAACAGCTGGCGGAAGAGATGCAGGAGAGCCACAGGGAAGCATCCGGAAAGGAGGGGCTGATCCGGGAGTTCCTGAACCGGAAGATCCCGGAGAACTGGGATGCGTTGAGTGTGGCGCAGCGGAAGCAGTTCTTTGCCGGGGGATTGCATCTCCCGGAGGGAACAGATCTGGTGGAACGGAGTAAGGTGTGCGCAATGGAGATCTGGGTCGAGTGTTTTAACGGGGATGTGAAGCATCTGAAGAAGACAGACAGCATGGAGATCAACAGCATTTTGGCATCGATCAAAGGATGGAAACGGAACAAAAGCATGAGGAGATATGGTCCGCATGGGGCGCAAAAAGGGTTTGAAAGGGTGTAAACCAAGTGGTGTAAACATTTATCGGTAGATAGTTTACGGTGGTGTAAACCAAGTAAACGATAATTTTTTAAAAGTTTACATATTTGGATTACGGGAGAATACGCAAAATATAAGGGTTTTCTAATATATGTAAACTATGTAAACCAACTTTATATAGTAGTAAAAAAATATATAAATTAGATAGATTTACCGCGTACCTAGCGCGCCTAAATAAGTAATATATACGCGCGTGAGAGAAAGTTCACGTTTGGGAGGTGGAGAAAATGCGGGAGAGTGAGATCGAAAAAATCTTAGTGGATGGTATCCGGAAGTTGGGAGGCAGGGCGTTCAAGTGGGTAAGCCCGGGGAATGATGGTGTGCCGGACCGGATCGTAGTCCTGCCGGGATATCCGGCAATATTCGTGGAGATGAAGACCGTTACGGGGAAGCTGACATCTTTGCAGAGAGTACAGATCGAGCGGCTGCAGAAGATGGGGCAGGACGTGAGGGTGCTGTATGGGGAAAAAGAAACCCAGACATTTTTAGAGGAGTGTAGGAGGAAAATACAGGATGAAAAATGAATTGATGGGGATAAGGGAGGTGATGCGATATGATGTTCAAACCGCACGGTTATCAGCAATACTGCATAAATAAAATTATTGAGATTAAAAAACTGGGGCTTTTTCTGGATATGGGACTTGGAAAAACAGTTACGACCCTGACCGCGATCCGGGAATTGAAGTACAACCGGTTCCAAGTGAAAAAGGTGCTGGTCATCGCACCAAAGAAAGTCGCAGAGGGAACATGGACGAGAGAAAAGGAAAAATGGGATCACACAAAAATCTTAAGGGTATCCGCAGTCCTGGGAAGCCAGGCAAGGCGGATCCGGGGGCTGAACACGCCGGCAGATATTTATATCATCAACCGGGAAAACGTCTGCTGGCTGGTGGATTACTACCGGAACAGCTGGCCGTTTGACATGGTCGTGATCGACGAATCCAGTAGTTTTAAGAGCCACAAAGCAAAAAGGTTCAAATCCCTGGCAAGCGTGGGAACCCATATCGACCGGATCGTGGAGCTGACCGGTACGCCGTCACCAAACGGTTTGGAGGATTTATGGGCGCAGGTGTATCTTCTGGACGGAGGGGAACGTCTGGGAAAACGGTACACACAGTTCCGGGAACGGTATTTCGATCCGGGCGACCGGGGACAGAATGTGATCTACAACTACAAGGCAAAGCCGGGAACAGAGGAAAGCATCCTGCAGAAGATTTCAGACATCTGTATCAGCATGAAAGCAGAGGATTATCTGCAGCTTCCGGAAGTCACTTACCATGAGATCCCGGTCGTGTTGGATGAGAAATCGAGGAAAGCCTATGCAGAACTGGAACGGAAGATGGTATTGGAACTTCCGGAAGACGAGGAAGAGATCAGCGTGACCAGTGCGGCGGCATTGAGCAATAAGCTGCTGCAGCTTGGAAATGGCGCCATCTATGACGAGGACCGGAATTACCATGAGGTGCATAACTGTAAGGTGGAGGCATTCATGGAGCTGGTCGAATCCCTGCAAGGGAAACCGGCACTTGTATTTTATAATTTCCAGCATGACCGGATCCGGCTGTTGGAAGCGTTTAAGAAAACAAAACTGCGTGTCCGGGAACTGAAGACCACACAAGATGAGGACGACTGGAATGCGGGGCAGATTGACATCCTTTTGACCCATCCGGCAAGCAGCGCATATGGGCTGAACCTGCAGCAGGGAGGAAACCATGTGATCTGGTTCGGGCTTACCTGGAACTATGAGTTATACACGCAGGCGAATAAGCGATTGCACCGGCAGGGGCAGACACAGAGAGTCATCATCCACCATCTGGTCTGTACAGATACCCGGGATGAGGACGTGATGCGGGCACTGGAGAAAAAAGATGACGTGCAAAACTGGGTGATGAAAAGCCTGAAAGCAAGGATCAAAGCGATAAGGGAGGAAGCGGTGTGACGGATCAACAGAAACGGAAGCATCTGGAAAAGCATAAAAGCCCGGTGATCTGTCCGGGATGTGGGAAAACGATTTATCAGGATGATGATCTCCGGTGTGTGGAGTATGTACGGACAAAGCGTAGGACCGATGTGTTTTTCCATAGAGAATGCATGGATAAGGTTTGGAGACCGGAATCGGAGGGATAGTATGAACATTGCTAAGAAGATCATGACAATCGCTGACCACTATGGATATGATGCCCAGAGTCGGCAGTGCATGGAAGAGATGGCGGAGCTGACACAGGCAATCAATAAGTTTTGGAGAGTTTGCGGAAACGGTCAGAAGACAGAGAAAGGTATTCAGGATTGCAGAGATAATCTGGTAGAAGAGACGGCAGATGTGCAGATCATGCTGTGGCAGATGGAATACCTGCTTCTTTCCGGTCAAGAAGTGAACCAGATGATCGAAAAGAAACTGGATCGGCAGTTGAAGAGAATCGAGGAAGAATAGTGGCAACAGGAATTTTGATACTGGCAGCGTTCCTGATCGGAGTGATGGTCGGGTACTGCTGCGGAAAGGATGGATGACGATGGATGAAAAAAAAGAGTGCGATGAAAATAATCGAAGAAGTATGTGAAGATATTTGTAATCGTTACTGTAAGTATGGTGACACAGTCGATGAAGACGGTGAGTGTGAAGTTGGAAGAGGCGGGGAAGAATGTCCGTTAATGAGATTGTATTAAAGGAGCGAGATACGTTGAGAAGATTAACCAAACAGGATGAACAAGGAAACTGGTGTGTGAAAGGTCTGCCGTGGAAAGATACCTATGCGGGGGAGATCATTACAGAAAATACAAATCAAAAGATATACGGAGCGCTGTGCAAACTGAAAGACTACGAGGAGAGCGGACTGGATCCGGAGGAAGCATGCAGACTGAAAGAAAGGGATACGGCAAAGAAACCTATTGAACATATAACAAAATTTGCGCCAATGTATGAATGTCCATCGTGTGGAGACATAGACGTGTATGGACAGAAAAATTGTGATAATTGTGGACAGAGATTGGATTGGAGTGAGTGATATGAGAGAAATCATTTTTAAAGCAAAGAGAAAAGATAATGGAGAATGGGTGGAAGGGTGTTATGTTTATTGCAGGAAACACCACTATATTCTTCCGGTATTAAATAAAGCAATTGGCTTTGATGAAAGAGAAGATGAATGGATTGAAATCGATCCCGACACCCTCTGCCAATGCACAGGACTTACCGACAAGAACGGTCGGAAGATTTGGGAGAATGATATTGTAAAGCACAAAGATTCTCAATGTTTTGGAATCATAAGGTGGTACTGTGGCGATTATGTTGGTTGGTGTGTATATGATGTTTATGACGATGAACAGCAGTTTACTATGGATATGCTTAATGAATGTGAAGTAATCGGAAATATTTTCGATAATGCAGATTTGTTGGAGGTGGAATGATGAACGTACTAGAGAAGATTTTGGAAGAGATAAAAGCAATTGGTGGAATACGATTTTCAAGGTATACAGAACTGTTGATTGCCGTGCAAGATGTGGAGAAAATCATCCGTTCTCACATAAGTGATGCGACAGATGCGAATAACGGTTGGATTCCAGTGGAAGAGCGGTTGCCGGAAGCCAACGAGATAGTAATGGTTACAGTTCACTCATCAGAATGGGTTTCGGATTTTGATACAAGCTTTGTTCCGGAAGAAGAGAAAAAATTTCATCCGGAAAGATACGATGTTTTTGTTGGATGTCTTAGGGAAAATAGAGAATGGATATTTTTTGATGAAAGCATGTCGGAAACATCTTGTGAAAAAGAGTTTGGAAATGACAAGGGATATATTTACAGTGTTGTATCCGCATGGTGCCCATTTCCGGATCCGTACAAGCCTAAATAAAAAAAGCAGATAACGGGAGTCGAACCCGC
>OLRL01000994.1_pt1 | contig 12681 bp, 10 predicted proteins | sample 1643201 | NCBI WGS metagenome assembly OLRL01 (sample SAMEA3136649, study PRJEB25190) | human gut metagenome | biome: human gut; feature: human-associated habitat; material: faeces | place: Austria | collected 2013
TACATAATCTTCTCTAAAGAGCCATTCCCTTTCAATGCCTTAACTTAATGACATTGTTCGAGAGGATACTTCCTTTTTTTGAATATGGAAAAGTTTTCGTTATATCGAAAACTTTTGTTGAAAATAGAAAAATATTAAGTTATACTTTGATAAAAGCGTCATATACTTACAAAAAGGAGGTATACCGTAATGATTAAAAGAGAAGAATATTTGAAAAGAATACGTCCATTTATGCAGAAAGAAATTGTTAAGGTACTGACCGGGATAAGGCGATGTGGAAAATCTGTTATGTTGGAATTGATTAAAGAAGATATGGTTTTACAAGGGATAGAAAAAGAGAATTTTTTGTCGATAAATTTTGAAACAAGGGCTGTATCTTATGTAAAATCTGTGGAGGAAACGTATGAGGTTGTAAGAAAATTTGCAGAGTCAAGAAGCGGAAAGATATATCTGTTTTTAGATGAGATACAAGAACTTTCCAGGTGGGAGAAGCTGATCAACTCTATTATGATTGATTTTGATGTAGATATTTATATTACAGGCTCCAACGCCAAGATGCTTTCCGGCGAGTTGGCCACATATCTTGGAGGCAGATATGTGGAGTTTAAAATTTATCCATTTTCTTTTGCAGAAGTATTGAAAATGCTACCAGATCGATCAGAAGTAGAAGTGTTTCAAACATATTTGATAAAAGGAGGAATGCCGTTTCTGTATCAATTTCCTCTTGATGAACAGAGTACAAAGCAGTATTTATGTGATATATATGATTCGATTGTGTTAAAAGATATTATGCATAGAAATAATATACGGGATGTAGAACAGTTTGGAAGAGTGTTGCTGTATTTTATTGCAGGAATAGGAAATACTTTTTCTGCTACGAGTATGATGAAATATATGAAGAGTGAAAATAGATCCATGTCTTTGGAGACGCTTTATAATTATATTGAATATTGTCAGGCGGCATGTTTAATTCATATGGTGTCAAGAGAAGACATTATGGGAAAGAAACTCCTTAAATTTCAAGAGAAATGTTACATTACAGATCACGGGATGCGAGAAGCGATCTATGGAAACAATATGAGGGATATTCAGCAGGTTTTAGAAAATATTGTGTACATGGAATTAATTCGAAGAGGATATGAGGTTTATATCGGAAAAGTAGAGCAACAAGAGGTGGATTTTGTAGCAAGGACAGGAGCTGAAAAGTGTTATGTTCAAGTGACTTATCTATTAGCAAGTGAAGAAACAGTAGAGAGAGAATTTTCTGTTTTGGAAAAAATTCCAGATAATTATCCGAAGTATGTTGTATCAATGGATGAGATAGAGCGAGGACGTAACGGAATTAAACACATGAATATCAGGAGATTTTTATTGTTGGATGAGTATATGTAAAAGATAGTCTTTAACTTTTCTGAAAGAATTTTATGCAAAATCAGGTATTGACGATTGTCGATAGCCGTGTTAGTATTGTTCGTGGAACAAAATAAAATAAAGAAGCTTTCTCTTATTCAGAGTGGTGGAGGTACAAAGGATCTGTGAAGCCACGGCAACCCCTAAAAGGAAGGTGCCAACCTGAGCGAGTAATCGAACAATAAGAGGATTGATTTATGAAATATAAACAGTCCGCTTGTTGTGGGCTGTTTTTTGGTGTTATTAAAATTGATTTAGCCCTCAACAGAGAAAGTACAAAAGAAAGGAAAGAAAGTATGGAAAAATTATTATTCACATCAGAATCAGTAACTGAAGGTCATCCGGATAAGATTTGTGACGCGATTTCTGACGCGGTGCTTGACGCGCTTATGGAACAGGATCCAAACAGCCGTGTTGCATGCGAGACAGCGATTACAACAGGTCTTGTGCTTGTTATGGGTGAAATCACAACAAATGCATATGTAGATATTCAGAAAATTGTAAGAGAGACAGTTGATGAAATTGGCTACAACAGAGGAAAATATGGATTCGACGCACATACATGCGGCGTGATCACAGCGATCGATGAGCAGTCTTCCGATATTGCTATGGGTGTTGATAAAGCGTTAGAAGCAAAAGAAAATAAGATGTCTGATGAAGAGATTGAAGCAATCGGAGCAGGAGATCAAGGTATGATGTTCGGATATGCTTGTGATGAGACAGAAGAATTGATGCCATATCCAATTTCACTTGCTCATAAGCTTACTCGTCAACTTACAAAAGTTCGTAAAGAAGGAACATTACAGTATTTAAGACCGGATGGAAAGAGTCAGGTTACTGTGGAATATGATGAAAATGGCGTGCCAAAACGTTTGGATGCAGTTGTTCTTTCTACACAGCATGATCCGGATGTAACACAGGAACAGATTCACGAAGATATTAAAAAATATGTATTTGAGCCGGTTCTTCCAGTAGAGATGATCGATGAAAATACAAAATTCTTCATTAACCCAACAGGACGTTTCGTAATCGGTGGACCACACGGAGACAGTGGTGTTACAGGACGTAAAATCATCGTAGATACATATGGTGGAATGGCTCGTCACGGCGGCGGAGCTTTCTCAGGAAAAGACTGTACAAAAGTAGACCGTTCTGCAGCTTATGCAGCACGTTATGTTGCGAAAAATATCGTAGCGGCAGGAATTGCTAAAAAGGTAGAAATTCAGTTATCTTATGCTATCGGTGTTGCACAGCCGACTTCTATCATGATCGATACATTTGGAACAGGAAAGATTTCAGAAGAAAAATTAGTCGATATCGTAAGAGAAAACTTTGACCTTCGTCCGGCAGGAATCATCAAGATGTTAGATCTTCGCCGTCCAATTTACAAGCAAACATCTGCTTACGGACATTTTGGAAGACTTGATCTTGACCTTCCATGGGAGAAGCTTGATAAAGTAGAAGATTTGAAAAAATACTTATAGTAAGTAAAATATATTTATATGAAAAGAAACGGGAGATAGTTCAACGAAAGAGATACTATCTTCCGTTTCTGTGTTTAGGAAAAGTCAGATATTCCTTTTTGATATCATAATTTATAAACTTTTTAGAATTATTTATACAGGCTTTCGTGTAGAGAAAAGGGAGACATGATATAATAAACTAAGAGTGCGGACATAAGTCCGATAAGTAGAAAGGGAAGTGACGACTTGAAATTAAAAACAAGATTAATCACTGCATTTATTACTGTAAGCGTGATGCCGATTCTCCTGACAGGTATTGTCATTTTCGGGATGAGCAGGTATCAGATTGGCGTGATAGAAAAAAATTATGGACTTACGGGAACAACATATAAGAGTTTTACAAATCCTGTGCAGGTGTTTAATAATTTGACGGAAGAGTCTTATCATAAGATAAGCAGAGTGGCGATAGAAGATTCGAAACTTTTGGATGATGTGACGTATTTGGAAGAATTGAATAGCGCTTTGCAGAGGAAGAGTTCTTATTTGATCGTTCGTAAGAATGATAAGATCACTTATATTGGTGGAGATGCAAAAAAAGCAGAAGGAATTTTGAATCAATTGCCTGGTTATGGAGAACGTGATACTACTTCGGAAAATGGAGTATACTACGGAGATGTTCAAGCTCTTGTAAAGCATATTGATTTTGCATTCCCAGACAAGGAATTTGGAAGCGCTTTTATTGTAACTGATGTTAGCAGCGTTATGCCGGAAGTAAGACAGTTTATCTCTGACGCTGCGCTTGCTATTATCTTAATACTTGTAGCGACAGCAGCTCTTCTGATTTTTTGGATTTATAAAGGAATTACCGGTCCGTTAAGTAAAATGCAGAAAGCTGCAAAGAATATCAAGGAAGGGAACCTTGATTTTCAGCTGGAAGCAGACGCGGATGATGAGCTTGGGCAGCTGTGCAGTGATTTTGAAGATATGCGGCAAAGACTAAAGATGAATGCAGAAGAGAAACTTGCTTATGATAAAGAAAATAAAGAACTGATCAGCAATATCTCCCATGATCTTAAGACTCCGGTAACAGCAATCAAAGGCTATGCGGAAGGAATTATGGACGGAGTAGCGGATACACCGGAAAAAATGGACAAGTATATCCGAACCATTTATAATAAAGCAACAGAGATGGATCGGTTGATCAATGAGTTGACATTGTACTCTAAGATTGACACCAATCGAATTCCGTATAATTTCAGCACGATTCCTGTGAGCGCATATTTTGATGATTGTGCAGAAGATTTGTCGTTGGAATTAGAATCGAGAGGCGTAGACTTTAGCTATTCCAATTATGTGGAAGGAGAACAAAAGATTATTGCAGATGCGGAGCAATTGAAGCGCGTGATTAATAATATTGTGACGAATTCATTGAAATATATGGATAAAAAAACAGCAAGAATCAATCTCCGTATCAAAGATGTGGGCGATTTCATTCAAGTAGAATTGGAAGATAATGGAAAAGGGATTGCAGCCAAAGATTTGCCTAATATATTTGATCGATTTTATCGAACAGATGCATCAAGAAATTCTTCAAAAGGAGGAAGTGGCATAGGGCTTTCTATTGTGAAGAAGATTGTGGAAGAACATGGTGGGAAGATTTGGGCTACAAGCAAAGAAGGAACAGGAACAGTTATGTATTTTGTAATCAGAAAATATCAGGAGGTACCGATAAATGAATAAAATATTGATTATAGAAGATGAAGAAGCCATTGCGGATTTAGAAAAAGACTATTTGGAATTGAGTGGATTTGAAGTAGAGGTTGCCAATGACGGAGAAGTGGGCCTGAAAAAAGCGATGGAGGAAGACTATAATCTGATTATTTTGGATCTGATGCTTCCGGGCATTGATGGTTTTGAGATTTGTCGTACGGTTCGCGATGAAAAGAACACACCGATTATTATGGTGTCAGCGAAGAAAGATGACATTGACAAGATTCGAGGATTAGGTCTTGGTGCAGATGATTATATGACAAAACCATTTAGCCCAAGTGAATTAGTGGCGAGAGTAAAAGCGCATCTTGCAAGATACGAAAGATTGATTGGAAGTACAGTAGAAGAGAACAAGGTGATTGAAATCCGAGGGCTTAAGATTGATACGACTGCGAGAAGAGTGTGGGTAAATGGTGAGGAAAAGACATTTACGACAAAAGAGTTCGATCTGTTAACATTTCTTGCGAGCCATCCAAATCATGTGTACACAAAAGATGAACTTTTTAGTGAGATTTGGGATATGGAGTCTATAGGAGATATTGCTACGGTAACGGTACACATTAAAAAGATCCGTGAAAAAATTGAATTTGATACATCAAAACCTCAATATATTGAGACGATATGGGGAGTGGGATATCGATTTAAAATGTAAATCGGTATATGAAGAAGGAGAAGGAAGATGATTACAAGTATTGCAAATCCACAAGTAAAGGAACTTTTGCAGCTTCAAAAAAAGAGTAAAGCGAGAAATGAAAAAGGTGTTTTTATCGTAGAGGGCGTGAAGATGTTCCAGGAGGCGCCGAGAGATCGGATTGAAAAAGTGTATCTTTCAGAGAGCTTTGAGCAAAAAAGGGGAAAAGAGATGAATCTGTCCGGGCTTCCGGTAGAAGTGCTGTCAGATAAAGTGTTTTCTCATGTATCTGATACAAAGACGCCACAAGGGATTCTCTGTCTCGTAAAGCAGAAAAAAGTGGACTTGAGTAAGATGTTAGAAAAAACGCCCCCATTTTTGATGGTGTTGGATAATCTGCAGGATCCGGGGAATCTTGGGACGATTGTCAGGACTGCGGAGGGCGCAGGAGTAACAGGAATCATCATGAGTCGTGATACCGTAGATATTTATAATCCTAAGACAATACGTTCGACGATGGGGTCTGTATATCGAATGTCATTTTTCTATGTGGAAGATATTCTTGAATTTTTGGAAGACTTACGTGGACAAGGAATCCGGACTTATGCAGCTCATTTAGATGGAACAAACAATTATGATGAAGAAAGTTATAAGGAGGCTTGTGCTTTTCTTATTGGGAATGAAGGAAATGGTCTCAGAGATGAAGTTGCAAAGAAAGCTGACATATGGATTAAAATTCCGATGTATGGACAGGTAGAATCTCTGAATGCGGCAATTGCTTCTTCTATTCTTATGTATGAAGTGAGCAGACAGAGGAGAAAATAGGCAGATAATTTCTGAAAAACCTTACATTTGTATTAAGATTTCTCTACTCTTATTGTAAAAAAATAGAAAGTATAGTAAGATGAGAAAACAAATACAATATAAAAAGAAAGTAAGGAGGGGCTTTATGGGATCATATTTTTCAATTGGAGCAATATTAGGAATTATTCTTTTGATAGTAATCGTAGTATTGTTGATTTCCTGTATTAAGATTGTTCCACAGGCTCAGGCGCTTGTTGTAGAAAGATTAGGAGCTTATCAGGCTACATGGAGTGTAGGACTTCATTTTAAGATTCCGATCATTGAGCGCGTGGCGCGAAGAGTGGATCTGAAAGAGCAGGTTGTGGACTTTGCACCGCAGCCGGTAATTACAAAAGATAATGTTACGATGAGGATTGATACGGTTGTGTTTTATCAGATTACAGATCCGAAGATGTTTTGCTATGGTGTTGCCAATCCGATCATGGCGATCGAAAATTTGACAGCAACAACGCTTCGTAATATTATAGGTGATTTGGAATTGGATCAGACATTAACCTCCAGAGAGACGATCAATACAAAGATGCGAGCATCTCTTGATGTGGCAACAGATCCTTGGGGAATTAAAGTGAATCGTGTAGAACTGAAAAACATCATTCCTCCAGCGGCAATTCAAGATGCGATGGAGAAGCAGATGAAAGCAGAGCGTGAGAGACGTGAAGCGATTCTCCGTGCAGAAGGTGAAAAGAAATCTACCATCCTTGTTGCAGAAGGTAATAAAGAATCTGCTATTTTGGATGCAGAGGCAGAGAAACAGGCGGCAATTCTTCGTGCAGAGGCACAGAAGGAAGCTATGATCAAGCAGGCTGAAGGTGAAGCAGAAGCAATTCTAAAAGTACAGCAGGCCAATGCAGATGGTATCCGTTTCTTGAAAGAAGCAGGAGCAGATGAAGCTGTTCTTACAATGAAGAGCTTGGAAGCCTTTGAAAAAGCGGCAGATGGAAAAGCGACGAAGATTATCATTCCGTCGGAGATTCAATCAATTGCAGGTCTTGTAAAATCCGTAGTAGAAATTGGAGAGAACAAATAGAGAAAACAGCGGAAATATGTTGTAAAGTTTGGGGTATGTGAATTACATACCCCTTTTATCATAGAGAAAAATAAGGAGGGAGAAGATGAAACCGGTAATAGATTTGAAAAAAGAATATGCTCTAGTGTTGGACGGGGGCGGCGCGAGAGGCGCTTATCAGATTGGAGCATGGAAAGCGCTTTTGGAAGCAGGAGTAAAGATCAATGCGGTAGCAGGAACGTCGGTAGGAGCTTTGAATGGTGCGCTGATCTGTATGGGAGATTTGGAAAAAGCGGAAAAAGTATGGAGAGAGATATCTTTTTCAAAGGTAATGGATGTAGACGATGCTTGGATGGAAAAGCTGTTTGATGGAGAGAACAAAGTTAGTGAAGTTCTCTATGAACTTTGGAATGTATTAAAAGAAGGTGGCGTGGATGTAACCCCTCTTCGAAATCTGATTCATGAAAATATTGATGAGAAAAAGATCCGTGAATCAGGGCTGGAATTTTGTATGTTAACATTTTCTGTGACAGATATGAAAGAAGTGGACATTAGTATCCACGATATTCCGGAAGGAATGTTGGAGGATTATCTTCTTGCCAGTGCCTATCTTGTCGGATTCAAAAATGAAAAGCTCCATGGAAAGACATATATTGATGGTGGTTTTGTGGACAATGTTCCGATGGGGTCTCTTGTGGATCGAGGATATAAAGATATTATTCAGATTCGGATTTTTGGGCCAGGAAGAGAACCAAAAGTAAAGATTACAGAAGATATGGAAGTCTATCAGATCATGCCGAGGGTTCGTCTGGGGAGCATTATTGAGTTTGAAAAGAAAAAAAGCCGACAGAATATGAGAATCGGTTATTATGATGCAAAAAGAGTGATTTACGGCTTAAAAGGGCGCATTTATTATATTGAAGAAACGCAGGAAGAGTGCTATTATAAAACAAGAATTCAAAAACTGACTGAGATAGAAAGGAAACAGACAGCTTTTGGACTTCGAATGCCACTTGGATGCACAGAAGAAGAACTGTATCTGGCTATGTTGGAGGCAAGTGCAAAACTTCTGCGTGTTCCCAAATACAGAATTTATACAACAGATGAACTCTTTGAGGCGGTCAAAAAGAAATACGAAGAGATAGAGGAGGCAGACGAGCTTCCGGACTTTACGCACCGTCTCATGGACATCGGAAAGGGCGACAGGATGAGAGATGGAGTGAATTTAAAAGGACGTAACTTTTTGACATTGAAGGATTATACAGCAGATGAGATTCTATATTTGTTGGATTTGGCAGCAGAGTTGAAGGAAAAGAAGAAACAGGGAATCCGAGGCGACAGACTAAAGGATAAGAATATTGCCCTTATTTTTGAAAAGCCTTCTACAAGAACAAGATGTGCATTTACAGTTGGTGCAAGAGATGAACAGGGAATGCCAACTTATCTCTCTGGTCATGAGATCCAGCTTGGGGATAAGGAAAGCATTGCAGATACTGCAAGGGTTCTTGGACGTATGTTTGACGGTATTGAGTTCCGTGGATTTGAACATGATTATATAGAAGAACTTGCAACGTATAGCGGTGTTCCGGTATGGAATGGTTTGACTGATGAATATCATCCGACACAATGTCTTGCGATGCTTCTTACACTTAAGGAACATTTCGGACATCTGAAAGGTTTGAAAATCGCATATTTGGGAGATGGAAGAAATAACACGGTAAACAGTCTTGTGATCGGAAGTATTAAGGTAGGCATTGATGTGACGATCGTAGGACCGAAAGTTCTTTGGACAAAGCCGGAATTGGTAGAACTGGTTAAGGAATATGAAAAAGAATCCGGAGCCAAGCTTACACTTACAGAAGACTTGGACGGAGTAGTCGGAGCAGATGTGATTTATACCGATGTATGGTTCTCCATGGGGGAAGAAAAGAAAGAGCAGGAAAGAGAACGTCTCTGCAAAAAATATCAGGTGAACAAAGCGTTGATGGAAAGGACAGGGAAACCAAGTACTATATTTTCTCATTGTCTTCCGGCGGTAAAAGAAAAGGAAGTAACAGAGGAAGTCTTTGAAAGTGAAGCGTCCGTTGTATTTGATGAGGCGGAAAATCGACTTCATACGATCAAAGCAATTATGGTAGCAACGTTAGGAAATTAGGAATATGTATAGAGAAGAAAAAATTGTATTGTGTGCGTCAAATTCGTACGAAAAAAAATATTATCTGAATCCGGATTTTGAAGCACTTCCGGAACAAATTAAAAATGAATTGAAAATCATGTGTGTGTTGTACACAGAAGAAATCGGTGGAATTCTTGCGTTGAAATACGAGGAAGATGGAACATTGGTATTTGAAGTATCCTCTGAAGAGAATGACTTTATGTTCGATGAGATTGGAAGCAGATTGAAGATCAAAGAGCTTCAGCAGACGAAGGCAGAGCTTTTACAGTCGTTGGAACTGTATTATAAAGTATTTTTCTTGGGAGAGGGAATGTAATGGGATTGAGAATTGGAAATGTAGAACTTGAAAATCCTTATATTTTGGCTCCAATGGCAGGGGTAACAGACCTGCCATTTCGTTTGTTATGCAAAGAACAGGGCGCCGGACTTTTGTGTATGGAAATGGTAAGCGCTCAGGCCATTCAGTATAACAACAAGAATACACTATCATTGTTGGAAATCCATCCGGAAGAAAAACCTGTATCACTTCAATTATTCGGCTCAAAGCCGGACGTGATGAGTGAAGTGGCAAAAAGAATCGAAGAACTTCCATTTGATATTTTAGATATCAATATGGGATGTCCCGTTCCGAAAATTGTGAAGAATGGTGAAGGCTCTGCGTTGATGCTGCAGCCGGAACTGGTAGAGGAAATCGTGACGAAGGTATCAAAAGCGATTCAGAAGCCTCTTACGGTAAAAATCAGAAAAGGATTCAATGATGACAATATCAATGCAGTAGAAATCGCGAAGATCATAGAAGCAAGCGGCGCGGCAGCCATTGCGATTCATGGAAGGACGAGAGAACAGTATTACTCCGGAAAAGCAGATTGGGATATCATCCGGCAGGTAAAAGAAGCAGTTTCCATACCGGTTATCGGAAATGGGGACGTAACCTCCGGTGAATCTGCTCTTCAGATGCGAGAGCAGACCGGTTGTGACGGAGTGATGATCGGGCGTGCGGCAAGAGGAAACCCATGGATATTTTCAGATCTTCTTGCATATGAAAAAACAGGGGTGATGCCAAAGCGTCCATCCCCTTCCGAAGTCAGAGAAATGATGCTTCGACATGCAAGGCTCCAGATGAAATATAAGGGAGAATACTGTGGGATTCGAGAAATGAGAAAACATGTCTCATGGTACACGACAGGGATGAAAAATTCCGCGAAAATGCGGGATGAAATTAACCGTGTGGAGAGTTATGAAGAATTGGAAAAAACCTTGACATTACACGGGTTGTAGGTTATAATGCTTTGAATGTGAAATGGGCTGAAAAGCCAAGGAGGTAAAGGAAAAATGGCAGATAAAAAAACAATCCTTACTTATGCAGGACTTAAAAAGTTGGAAGATGAATTAGAAAATCTGAAAGTAGTAAAACGTAAAGAAGTTGCCGGCAAGATCAAAGAAGCAAGAGAACAGGGCGACTTGTCTGAGAATGCAGAGTATGATGCAGCAAAAGATGAGCAGAGAGATATAGAAGCACGTATTGATGAGATTGAAAAGATTTTGAAAAATGCAGAAGTCGTAGTAGAAGATGAAGTGGATTTTGACAAGATCAATATCGGATGTACAGTATTACTTTATGATGTAGAATTTGAAGAAGAGATTGAATTCAAGATCGTAGGTTCTACAGAAGCAAACAGCTTGGAAGGTAAGATTTCCAATGAATCACCTGTCGGAAAGGCTTTGATTGGAAAAAGCGTGAATGATGTAGTGGAAGTAGAGACACAGGCAGGAGTTATTGAATACAAAGTGTTAAAGATTGACCGTTCAGTCTAAATATAAGGATAAATAAGAGGAGTGGAAAAAGTGGCAGAGCAGAAGAACGTACAGGAACAGGATGTAAATCAGTTGAGAAAAGTTCGCCGCGAAAAACTTGCAGAGCTGCAGGCAGGCGGTAATGACCCATTTGTGATTACAAAATACGATATGACACATCACAGCATGGATATCAAAGAGCATTTTGATGAAATGGAAGGACAGTTTGTATCGATTGCAGGACGTATTATGTCTAAACGTGTGATGGGTAAAGCTTCTTTTTGTAATGTACAGGATTTACAGGGAAATATTCAGTCATATGTTGCAAGAGATATCGTAGGCGAGGAAGCTTACAAAGCATTTAAGAAAATGGATATCGGTGACATCGTTGGTATTAAGGGAGATGTATTCCGCACAAAAATGGGAGAGATTTCTATTCATGCGCAGGAAGTGACTTTATTATCAAAGAGCCTTCAGATTCTTCCGGAGAAATTCCACGGCTTAACAAATACAGATTTACGTTATCGTCAGAGATACGTAGACTTGATTATGAATCCGGATGTAAAAGATACATTTGTAAAACGTTCTAAAATCTTAAGAGCAATCAGAACATACTTAGATGGAGAAGGCTTCATGGAAGTTGAGACACCAATGCTTGTATCCAATGCAGGCGGTGCTGCAGCAAGACCATTTGAGACACATTTCAATGCGTTAAATGAAGACTTAAAGCTTCGTATCTCTCTTGAGCTTTATTTAAAGAGATTGATCGTAGGAGGAATGGAACGCGTTTACGAAATCGGACGTGTATTCCGTAACGAAGGACTTGATACAAGACACAATCCAGAGTTTACACTTATGGAATTATACCAGGCATACACAGACTACAACGGAATGATGGATCTTACAGAGAACCTGTACCGTTATGTGGCTCAGGAAGTGCTTGGAACAACAAAAATCGTATACAACGGCGTAGAGATGGATCTTGGAAAACCATTTGAAAGAATTACAATGGTAGATGCCGTTAAGAAATATGCAGGTGTAGACTGGAATGAAGTACACACTTTAAAAGAAGCAAGAGAGCTTGCAAAACAGCATCATGTAGAATACGAGGAGCGCCATAAGAAAGGTGATATTCTTTCTCTCTTCTTCGAAGAGTTTGCAGAAGAACACTTGATTCAGCCAACATTTGTTATGGATCATCCAATCGAGATTTCTCCTCTCACAAAGAAAAAACCAGAGAATCCGGAATATGTAGAGCGTTTCGAGTTCTTCATGAACGGTTGGGAAATGGCAAATGCTTACTCAGAGCTTAACGACCCGATCGATCAGAGAGAGCGTTTCCGTGCACAGGAAGAACTTCTTGCACAGGGCGATGAAGAAGCCAATACTACAGACGAAGATTTCATGAATGCGCTTGAAATCGGTATGCCTCCAACAGGTGGTATCGGATTTGGTATTGATAGAATGTGCATGCTTCTTACAGACAGCGCAGCAATCAGAGACGTATTGTTATTCCCGACAATGAAGACCCTCGGTGGTGTAAAATCCGAAAATGGTGTAAGTTCTA
>OLRL01001020.1_pt1 | contig 12284 bp, 9 predicted proteins | sample 1643201 | NCBI WGS metagenome assembly OLRL01 (sample SAMEA3136649, study PRJEB25190) | human gut metagenome | biome: human gut; feature: human-associated habitat; material: faeces | place: Austria | collected 2013
CAGCTTTCCAATCACCACCACTACCAACAAATGCTCCGATCCCGACTGGTGAAGGCCACGGCATCTGTGCAAGCATCGGTTTGACGATTTCCAGCCGAATGGCAAAATAAGCGAGTGTAGCAGAAGCCATCGGAGCTAAGAAAAACGGAACCGCTAAATAGGGATTGTAGACGATTGGCATCCCGAAAATGATTGGTTCATTGATATTGAATAATCCTGGTACAAGTGAGGCTTTTCCTAACACTTTCAGCTGATCAGATTTCGCGAGGAATGCAATAAAGATGATCAATCCTAAAGTCGCACCTGATCCACCAACGGTTACATAAGAATTGTTGAATTCTCCTGCCAACGGATAATTTGCGCCTTGTGCGTTAGCTGCCATATTAGCTAATACGATCGGGGTCAAGAAAGAAGTGATGATATTCGCTCCATGGATCCCTACGATCCACAATGCATGGATCAAGAAATAAATCACCATGACACCAAGCCATGTATTCGTCAACTGCGTAACAAACCCAAATGGGATAGCAATCATTTTGAAGATATCCGTTCCTAGTGCAACTAATAATCCATTGATGATCATCACCACAAACGCAATGACAAATGTTGGGATCAGAGCAGTGAAAGAACGAGAAACTCCTGGCGGAACAACATCTGGCATTTTTATGACCCAATTTCTCTTGACACACATACAATACAATTCGACCGCAATAATCGACATAATAATAGCTGTAAAGATTCCTGAAGTTCCTAAACGTTCGACAAAAGAGCCCATCCTAATACCATTTACTACAGTTTCTGTCTCATTGATAGAAGCAATCAAGCTGATTTTACCATCAGTCATGATCAATTCAGGGATACACATAAAGAATGCAAAAACAGATAGTAATGCCCCCGTGAGCGGATTAACATTTAATTTTTGTTCATCTCGTTCAATTGACGTTAATTCATAAGCAAACACAATGGCAAAGTAAATAGATAAAATCCCCATCGTCATTGTATTGACGATCATGTACAAGTCACTAACTTTGAAAAAAGTTGCATTAAAAAATCCTTCTAAAAATGGGAACGGTAATGGCAAAATATTTAAAACCAAAAACATCGAGCCTACAATCGTGAAAGGAATAGAAGCCATCCCCGCTGCCATGACAGCCCGAACGATTTTAAGTTGCGCAATTTTCCCCATAGGTCCCATCAGGTATTTCTGCAAAAAATCAAACATTAGTTATTCTCCTTTCCTAAATATAACGCTTTTTCATATTGTTTAATACGGATATACTGTTGGTCTTGGTTGAGTGAAATTTTCTTTAAACGATACTGTATAAATGCACTGGCAAAAATACCGCTTACAACAAGAATGAAAACAAATAACTGTCCTCCATTGTTATTTGCCATAAAAGGATACAAGAATGTAAATCCTGAGGTAAACAACACTGGAATCACTAATAAATTAAAGACACTCTGGAACAAAAAATACCACTTTGTCCATGGAACGTTCGTTTGGTGTTTTCGATAAAGCTTTACTTGTTCTCCTACTGCAGGCAAAATAGCTAAAATCAGAATCATCGGTAAACTACTTCCTAAACTTTTAGCTGATAGAAGCAGAATCATCCATTGCATGTTCATGAAAAAGAAAAAGGCAGTCAGGTAACGTACGATTAGATAACGATTGAAATACATGTTTTTCAAACTAAGTTGCTTTTTTTCTAATTCGATTTTCCTTTTTACTGTATCCTGCACAATGATCCTTCCTTTCTATTTATTTTTTTGATACAAATAATTCATTTCCTGTGCAACTTCCAATAATGTCATCGTCGTCATCAGATGATCTTGTGCATGGACCATGATAATTTCCATTTCTATTTTTGTCCCGCTGGCATATTCTTTCAGAAGTTGAGTTTGTGACTGATGCGCATGAAGAATCTCTTCATTTGCTTGTCGCAACTTCTCTTCTACTTCTTCAAACATCTCTTTACGCATCGAGCGAAATGCTTCATGTATCAGTGTCCGTGCATTTCCGCTATGGAAAATGATATCAAAAGAAGTCACTTGTAGTGTTTCACTGTTTATTTTTTCAGCCATCTGTTTTCCTCCTTATTCGATCAGTTTGATAAATTTACTGCTGAAATTCTCAAAAATAGGTTCAGCTAAGATTTCCTGCTGTACTTTTAGCTGGTCAACTAACCTAACGATTGCTTTAGTCACGACCGTAATTCCTTCATTTTCGACATAAGAAGGCGAAACTAAAAAAACAAAATGAATTTCTTGATATTGATCCCACTGCATCCCAGAAGGAATCAATGCAACGGCTACCTTTGTTTCGATTCCAACTGGAACAGCGGGATGTGGGACTGCCACTGTATCACTGAATATGATTTGTCCCATATTTTCACGTTGCTGGATCTGCTTTCGCATTTCTCTTATATATCCTTCTTCTTCATTTATGCTCAGCTTTTGCAGCAAATCATGAAGAATTTCTTCCTTTTTCGGTTCGTACGTATAAGTCTTGAAAAATTTTTCAGACAACTGTTCGGTGTAAATCTGCTTTTTTTGCTGTAGAGAAAATGCTGGTATCGGTCTATCTGAGGAATGATAGGGTATAGATTCTCCAACTACCTTTCGTATTTTACGAACATCATCTTCATTCAAAAAAATACTGACATGTAAAACTGGAATTTTGAAAAACATTGTCGAAAGATCAATAGAAGAAATAATCAGGTCGATTCCTTTTAAAGTTGTTTCATTGATCTCATAATAGCCTTTTACACTTACCACTGTAATATTTTTACCGAATTCACTGACTACGCGATTCTTTAATAGTTGGGCACTGCCGTAACCCGTTGCACAGATAATCAATGCATGTAGTTTATGCGCAGCTCTTTCTTTTTCCAATGCCGCCATGAGATGCAAAGCCAAATAGGCCCATTCATCTTCATTGATGGTATAGTTTTTCAAAGCCGGCATGTTGCTGAAATGCCTTTTTACTGCGTCAAAGACTTTGGGATTTTCTTTCTTTATCTCCTCAGTCAATGGGTTCTCAATGCGAATACCTCGGCTCAATCGAATCATCATCGGTGACAAATGATCGAGTAGTCCATTGAAAAGCTGGAGATCCTCTACTAATGAAAAATGAAATTCCTGAGACAATCTTTTCAGAACTTTCGCTAATTCCTTTGATAGTTCCTGATCATTTTGATTTTCTTTGTGATTCGACTTAGCCATGAGATGTAATGTCAAATAAGCAATTTCTTCTTCGGGAAACGATACACCTGCGATTACCTCAATACGTTGAACGATCCGCTGCGCCACTTGATACTCTACTCGCTTAGAAACTTCTTGTTCGATGCCTAATTCCTTGATTTCAAACCCTTCTCGGAGCCGTTTGATCCCCAAAGCCAAGTGTAAAGTCAGATTCTGTATGATAAAATCCGAAACTTTTAACTTAGCTTCTCTTGTTTCATCGAGAATGATAATGACTAGCTCTTCAAAACTGATGTCTGGGAAAAAACGGCTTTGCCCTAAATATTCTTTCAATGAATTTCCATAATGGTTTCCAAAAAAAGTATCCATGATAAAATGCCGTCGATTTCTTTCTTCCCCTTCGATCCATGTCCCTTGACCATGCTTAGAAACGATTTTTAGTGAATATGGAATCAATCGCTCCTTGATTTCTTGCATGTCCTTTGTCAAACTGGAACGACTGATATAAAGCTCTTCTGCCAAATCATCCATAAAAAGAATGGCATCTTCCAAAAGCAATTGGTTCAATATATACTTTTGTCGATCTTCGGACTCATAAAATCCTTGCGGTTCTCTAGCATATCCAGGTACTATTTCTTGCCGACTCAAAAACAAGTCAAATGTCAGTCTTTGTAAAATATGCAGTTGGTAGCCATAACCTGGTTTAGCAATGATCTTACCTCCGTTTTTTTCTACTAACTCTTTGATCCGCTGCAAGTAATTACGGATTGTCCGATCAGATAATAACAATTCAGAAGCTAAACGTTGACTGGTGACATACTCCTTCTTGTGATCAATCAAATATCTCAACAGCAATTTTTCCTTCTGTTTCATTATCATCCACTCCTATTCCATCATATGTTCTCTTCGATCACCTCTGCTAACTTCTGGATGCCTGTAGGGATTGGGACATACGCTTGGAAAGGGATACTAACAACAGGCTTTCCAACAGATTCTCCTAATTTTTTGAATTTATCCAAAAACATCGTCGTTTGCGGGCTGATCAGAAATAAATCAAAATCACTATTCTTAATCATATTATCGCCTTCTGTAGCTGAAACTGCATCTACGAGTACCTCTTCTCTTTTTTGCTTAAAGAAATCCGTTGTCTTTGAGGCCATCATCGAGGATGACATTCCTGCCGCACAAATAATCAATGCTTTTTTCATAAATCAATCACTCCTTTTATTTTTATAAAACAAGCATATCTTGTAAGCGTTTTCTATTCAAAATATATATTTCCGTAGCATTGCGGAAAAAATGTGTATCATATCTTGAATAATAATTTCTGGCACCGTGATATACTAGTGATAGAATTTTTTCAGGAGGGGATTTAGTGAGTATCACAGTGAATATTTTGTATACAAGTACAAATGGACAAGCCAGAAAATTTGCAGAAGAAATGGTCGAAAGAAACATTGTCAAAGCGATTCGTGCAGAAGAAGGAAACGAGAAATATGACTATTACTTTCCACTAGAAGATCCAGAATCTCTTTTACTGATCGACCGTTGGAAAGATGAAGAAGCAATCGAAAAGCATCACAAATCCGAAATGATGGCTCAAATAAACGAACTCCGTAAAAAGTATAAATTAAAAATGAAAGTCGAACGTTTCACTGATTTACCGTAAAAAGATACACATGGAATGATAGCAATTTATCATCCATGTGTATCTTCACTTTTTCCTTATTTTTTATTCGATCTCATCTAATGATTCAAACCGTGTTTTTCTCTTATTTTTCGGATAAGTATTTCAGTCACCCCAATATACATGATTCCTAAACATACCCCAAGGATATTCTCAAAAATGCGGATCGTTACTGCTCCTGGAACCCCGAATAAACTGGCAGTGATTGCCAAAGCACCAAAAGAATTAAAAACTGTTTTATATCTATAGGTAGAACAAACACCTAAAGCTAGACCACCTAATATACCGACCCAGTTAAAAGGAATAAATTGGCTGATACCAATAAATAAAACACATCCAATCAATGAGCCAATGATTCGGTCTACTGCTCGTTCTTTGAAACCAATCGACATCAATCCATAGCTAGATACAATAGAAGAAAATGCAAACCCTGCCCACATCAATCGCTGAAAAGGGACATACTCTCCTGCAACGATCAAAAGACTAATGCCAAATGCATAGATGAGCATCCAAATTTTTTCCTGCGAATACATGCCTTTCAAAAAAATCTCTTTAAACAAGCTTTTGTCTTTGTTCTTTTCTCGATGTTTTCTGTAAAGGAGAACTGAAAACCAACAAAAAAACAAAAATAATAAGCTACTTGTTTGTGTAAAGAAATTCTTGTTCAACGAATCTTTAGGTAACGAATAAACAATAAAGAGATATGAAAAGCCGTACAAAGAAGCATTCCCCATTTTGGGATCACTAGCGGTTGCCATTAATATGCTGCTTAGTAAAATAAAATGAATCAACATGCCCATAACTGACCATTTGATCAGCTGGACATACGGTGCTACTAATAGTGAGAACATGACGATTGCTAAACCTATGATCGAATGGGAAATCTTATAACCAAAGTCAACAAAACGAATACTCATCAACATACAGAATAAAACCACAGCGTATGGTTTATGCTTCGATTCAAATAATGTTGTAATTATAATGATAAAACAAATGGCAAACAATACGATGAATAATGATCGTAAAAACAATGAACAAATATACATGCACTTTTCTTTTTTAGAAGCTGCTTCTCGTATTTTTTGTTTTAAAATAAACGGATCTAGTTGTAGAGACTGATAAAAATCCACCTGTTGTCGTCCTTTCTTTTTACTTTTATTTTTTACAGTCATCTATGACAGGTTGTAAATACTATGGAACATCATATGGCGTTGTCATTTTCTTGTCAACTATTTTTCCTATTCATGTTTTTATAAAAAAACATATCGTTTTCTTGTATGATTAAATCACCACAAAATAAACAACTGAGAGAACGATATGCTTTATGAATGGTTCTATCAAAAAAATTCTGAGATCAATAGACAAAAATTTGATGATTACAGAGGTCTCTTACGAAACCTTACAGAAGAAAAAAACATTGATCGTTGCTGCAGTTCTCTTCCCTGCTCCATGTGTCTGTAGAAATTGTGGTTCTGCTGTGGTAGATGGAAATAGGAAATTAATGGTGGTGAAAAACAAGAAGAAGGAAACCATTGTCCACTTTGAATAATATAATCATATGCCAATGGTTATAAGCCTAAAAAAGCAGCACTATACCTGTAAAAACTGTCGAAGCCATTGGAACGCTCAAAGTTATTTTATCCGTCCAAGGCACTCGATTTCAAATCATGTCAGACATAAAATCACTTCTTTACTGACTGAAAAAGTGTCGTTATTTTTTATTTCGAAAAGTTGTTAGGTATCTTTGACAACCGTTATTCGCACATTGAAAGAGTTGAGAAGCTATTTACCAAAGTCTTCCAAAAGAATTCTGTCTTGAGTGTTGAGGGTTGTGAATTTCGTTCTCACGTTTCCGTTGAGGATAAACTGAGTTTTATTTCCGCGGATGGCGAGACAGAAAAATTAATCGAGAAAATTTACCTACACAAAAAATTCCTCGATTAACAAACTATTTCCTTAGCTGCACTAATCCTAAAGAAATAGAATTCTTAGTTACAGACATGAACGCCACCTACTTTCAGCTCACCAAACATGTTCTACCAAATGCGAAATTGGTGATTGATCGATTACTTGGTTTTTCCACGCCTTTCAAGGAGGCGTAACCTTTATTCACGAGTTGGTTGAAGCTTTCCGAGACAAAAGACCCGACTTGTTTTTCTCCTTATTGACAAAGAGCCATTAAAACTAGAGAAAAAATTACAACTGATCGCTGATTATTTGTAGAAAGAAAATCAAAGTATTACCCAATAAACTTGAGTCATTAGGCAAAAAACACTGCGAAACTCAAGAATGATTTTCGCAGTGTTTTTGTATATTTTTTATTAACTAGTATTACTACAAAGGTTTATTTTTCACTTCTCAACGCAGCACAAAATTGTCTTTACTTATTTACTGGTTGGGTTCAACCTTCTCTACTCCGATACTAATATTTGTTTGTATACCCCTTCTAAAATCGGTAGTTTCCATTCAATTGATGGGTACTAGTTGATTTTAAAAACTATGCTTATTCAATTTTTTATTTTAGCTCATATATTTCGTTTCTTTCTAAATTTTATACTGATGAAAACAAGTAGCACACCCAATATTGACAATATAAACTGGCTAATGATGGTTTCTCCAGTTTTTGGAAGATGCTTATTTCCACTGCTTGTTGGATTGTTTCCTCTTATATCTGAGCTATCAGCAACTTTTCTATTCTCTTTTGTTAAAAAGATCGCCACTTCTTGTTCTTTTTCGATCTTGAAAGTTACTGGTGTCGCATCCAATTCATACCCCGTTGGCGCTTGAGTTTCTACCAGCTGATATGCTCCTGGTGCTAAGCCATCTATCGCCAGTTTTCCATCTGCTCCTGTAGTTAAACCGGTTTGTAGTGTTTCTCCTTCTCGGTTCTGTAACTCAAAAACAGCTCCTTGCAGGACCTCACCGCTGCCTTCAGCATGTTTAATTAGTTCAACACCACCCGTATCAAGGATGTTTTCAATGGTTAACGTCACTTCTTCTATGGAGTATTCATTTATAAAAACATCATGTACCGTCGCATCTAAAAGATACCCTTCCGGTGCTTCTATTTCTCGGACTTGATAGCTGCCTACAGGAAGCGGTTCACTTAAAAATTCTCCGTTTTCTGCCGTTATACCTTCTTGTATCACTTGTGAATCGCTTGATAAAATTTCAAATTTTGCTCCTGCCAGCCTTTGGCCATTCTCATCAGTTTTAATTACTTTAATACGCCCATCGATTTTCCTTGTTCTTACAGTACTCGTATTCAATCGATTGTCACTATTCACAAGCGTTGCAAAGTTTAAAATTTGATCGCCGACCGCATACGCCTCTACATTGACCTTAAAAGAGAGGGTAAAACTTGTCGGACCACCAATCGTATTATTCGCACTGAAACGAACTATTCCATTATTGACTTCGGCATCAATGAAAGAGGGAATATCTGATAGAAATGACACAAATTCCATGCCTTCTTCCAAAACATCTTCAATAACAAGCGTATTGCTTGTTCCAGAAAACATCGAGACATGCAGAGTATACGTTAGTTCATTTTCATTGAGATTGATAACATTTTTGTCCACACTTTTTCTTAAAGAGATTGCCGGAAGATTACTTTCAGGGATTCTCAAGCGGTAGTCTCGGCTCATTACCTGATTATTGTAGGTCATACTCGCTCGATTCCGAGAAAACCCATCCTCTTGTCTTCCTTCATTGAACAAGTCGACATCGGTCACTTCAAGAGCATATTCAATAAAATACGATTGACCCTCTGCTAGATTACCAAAGTCCACAACAAGTGTATTCGTTTCCTTATTAAAAGATACTTTGTCCACAAATTCCTCGGAAACATAATGAGTTCTAACGTTTGCTTCACCTGGATTCGTTACTTCTGCGATCCGAACCCCACCTGAAATAGGTTCTCTATTTCCAGTGGAACTCCATGTAGTCGGATTCGGTGCCAAAGTTGTTCCTTGCGGTAGTACATCGGTAACCACTACACCGTCTTTTCGTGATCCTTCATAATTTACCTGCAAAATAAATTTATTACTGTTGGTCACGTCTTGTCCGTCAATCAGCAGATTCCCAAGATTTCCTTGGCTGTCGATTTCTCTAGAGCCATAGTATAATTTCGAAAAAATGGGTCTTGATGAAGGAATAGGTGTAATTGAAAATTCCGTGTTTGCTGCTCGCTCAGCATAAGTAAGACTCACTTGAAAGTCATTATTTGGCTCAGTACCACCTGATTGAAAGAAAGCAACTTCAAACGTGATACTGAATGTATACGACTGAGCGGCTTCATTTAATCCTTCATAATCAAAGGTAAATGGAAAAACAACGTCTGTGCCTTCTTGGTAAAATGCCAGTGGCTTTAAAGGTGAATCATCAGCGACCTCCACTCTAATGAACTCAATTAAGCCAATCGATGCTCTAGGAACTCGTACGACCATCTCCCCATATTCTTCAAGAATATCGCCAGCGCCTCCTTGAATGTATCCCTTTAACGTTTGTGTATGCCTGCTCGGCAAAGTGGGGCGCTCAGCAGAGATGCCGATGTCATAATTCAAGAGCTCCTCTTGTCTTTCAATCTGAGATTCCTGCGTTATAGATGGCTCAGATGATCTCGCTTCATTAAAAGATTCACTTAAGCTTTCTTCTGGTATATTAAAAGATTCACTTGTGCTTTCTTCTGGTACATTAAAAGACTCACTTGTGCTTTCTTCTGGTACACTGATTTCTATTGAGACCGTATTTGATTGAATATCACCGCTTCTTGCGGTCAATTCGTATTTACCTGAATGCTGGGAAGAATAAGTAATCAGACGTTCGTAATCATTGAGTTGCTTCACTTCCCCTTCAATCAAATCCTCACTCTTATCAATGACCAATGCATTTAGCAGGTCTGGTGTTCCTCTGACTCGCAACTGGAACTGCTCACCCAAAGCAGCCTCCTCTTGATCAACTTCGATCGTCAGCGAACGCTCTGGCTGTTCTGCTAAAGACTCAGCTAGAACCGTTATGTTCCCAAATTGATTGATCACAATAAGCATAACTAGAAACATACTTAACAGTTTATGAAATTTGTTCCTCACTATTACTCCCCCTTATAATTTTGACTAAACAACAAGGTACCCGATAATTTTCTAAAAAGATTCCCCAACTCAAAATGGCTGCGTTACCTCCCTCGTATTTTCGGTTCAACTCAAGCGTTGCAATGTAAGCTGTAAACAAAGCTAATGATTGCCGATTGTCTTCTGTTGATTGATTCGATAGCTTTGTATGACTTTTAGTTGTCCGTGTGGCTTAACCATAATTATGATTTCACGATTCCTCCTGCCAGTGCCTTGCACAAGCTGGAGCGTAACCCTAATAGTTATTTTGTTAATGTACTTATATACTTTTATACTTTTCCATTAGAAACAATCACTAAATCGTTGATACCAAGGTCAGACTCTAGAATTTCATCAGTGAGTCCCTGTATTGGTTAACCTTCATCAATCCCAAAAAAATATATCAATGCTTAGCATCAAAATGAATATATAGTTTAGAATACTTGGGATTCATCGATAACTGATCGCTTATTTGGCCATATTATTTGGCACTTGGTTCAACTAAACGCATTTAGGATGTTCCTTCATTCTCGTCATGGATGTTCTCAAACCGTCATTACTAATAAACTGTCCACCGAATCGATGGTTCATTTCTTACATTTTCCACGTCCAATTACTCTTTTTGCTCTTTATTTGGGCGTAGTTTTACTTTCTTAACTTGTATCGTCTTCCATCAACTCCTTAATCATCTTCTTAGCTTTATTGGCTCGGTTTCCTTGTAAAAGGTATCTACAAATAGTGACAATCTGTATTAAATCTTCATCATTTTCTGTAATGTCAATAATTTCTATATTCTGTACCATATATTGCAAAGGGTTTCACTAAGTTCATAACCGAAGCGAATTAAACAACTTTTGTATAGAATAACTACCTTTTCTATTTTTCCATTGGTAATTCTATCTATTAATTGGTTTAATCCTTTTGTTGTAGTTGATTCCACTACCAAGATGATTCTCTCGAATTTTAAAGCTTGAAGATGTATTGCTATTTTTGCTAACTGGCGTATTTGCAACTATTTTTCCCTTCTATTCTTCCTTCATTGATTCCCCTCTAAAATTACTATCCATAAAAAATTGCATAAATGACAATAGTATTTATATTAGTCATACTGCTTTTTAACACAGCAAATTCCAGAAAAACATTCGTTACACATTTGTGAATTTTTCCAAAAAATAACATTTTTATAAAACGACGAAAAATAAATCACTACCAGTCAACTTCTATAATATTACCAAATAACAAACTAACTATCCATCAATAACGTGTTTTCTTTTTAAAAATTTCTATAAAAAAATAATCATTCTTAAAAAGAATATCTAAAAATAACAATAACCTTTGTGATTTTTCTTGTTTGAAGAATGTTAGAAGAAAAATCTCTAAATACTTATAATTATTTTATAAGCAAAAAAAATGCTATCGGTAGTATCACCGATAGCTGAGGAAAGTCACAGTAGGGACTATTTGATTAAAAAATATGTTTATTCAATCCATCTATTTATTTTTGCCTTATTAACATATTGTAATAATGTAAGCAACAATGTATTTTAAGTGTAATGCTTTGATGCACCTATTTAATTTATCATTCTCATCTGACACATTCTCACTCATAACAATATGAATTTTTCTTCTCATTAGTCTCAGTTCACCATGAATTATACATAACACCCAATACAATTATTTTTCCATACTTTTTTAAGAGGACAATTACATCGTATATATCGCTAAGAATTGCAACCATTCCATTTTTAAAGACATATTTCCTCTAAAAAACTAAAATTCTATCTATCCACGACTAATAATCCCCCACATTAAACCCGTAATCGAACCAGAAAATTTTTCTTTATAACTAAAACAACCATCATTTTCGAGTTATCTTAAACACATATTTCCTATTTTTTCATTTCTATCCATGCATGATAATATTCAGTTCTGATATTGTTTTCATCCGTATTCGTCAATAGATACTGGCCGATCACTTCTCCTGTTTTCCATCCTTTTTCATACATTCTTTCTCTGATTTCTAAAATATTATTACGTTCCGCATGGTTCATCTCGGATTTCAATAAGAATCGACGATAAACAGCCGTATCTTTTTTCTCCCAAATCACGTCTTGAGTAAATAAATGTACTTCACTAGGGTCGATAAAAAATCCATACATCGTCTGTGAACTGGAAGCTGGCATACTCATCATCCCAAAGCTTGAATAGTTAGGTAGAAATTTTTTGATTTCCACAATATCTTCAAACTCCGTTGAGATCATACAGTCAAAAGGGATCTCTTCTATAGG
>OLRL01001021.1_pt1 | contig 12283 bp, 14 predicted proteins | sample 1643201 | NCBI WGS metagenome assembly OLRL01 (sample SAMEA3136649, study PRJEB25190) | human gut metagenome | biome: human gut; feature: human-associated habitat; material: faeces | place: Austria | collected 2013
AGCTGAATGACAAGGGATGCTCCGGGGCGCCAGATTGGATTATAGAAGTTGTATCACTGGGCAGCAGACGCATGGATTATTACATTAAACTTTTTAAATATAGGGCTGCCGGGGTTCGAGAATACTGGATTGTAGACCCAGACAAAAACCGGATCACGGTATATAATTTTGATAATGAAGATACAGCAGATTATGCCTTTTCTGATATAGTAAAAGTAGGTATTTATGAGGATTTCTCTATTGATTTCTCTGAATTTGTTTTTTGAATATTGGTTCTTTTTATAGGACGAAAGGATAAAAAATAGCGCCCCTGCTCTGGTAAACTAAGGCGCTATTTTTAACATTTATTTTACCGGTGGCTAGGCTTGTTCTCTGCTTTTTCAAGCTGCTTTTGAATAATCAATAACAGAAATTTCCTGCATTACTTTTTTTGCTGTATCAATAATCTTTTCTAAGCGTTCCACCACATCACCAGTATAGAAGATCTCATTACATTCTGTACATTTATAGCAAGGTACGTTTCTGACAATAACAAGACAACTTCCTAAATCTGTAACGCTTGTTGTAGTCCCTTTTTCGGCGGTTGCTCCACATGCAAAACATTTCATAATTAACGCCCCTTTCTGGTCTTTAAATCACTTTCAAATTTTTCAGAACTCGGATAATATGCAGTTATTAGATGAATAAATTCTTCGTCACTACTCACAACTACATGTATATATTTATTATTGACTGCTATACCCAAAATCAAACAGCTAGGGAATGGCTTATCATCTTCATATTGTTCTATTATTTCCCCATTTGCTATACAGTTTATAACATCTTTTACAGTTATGCAACGTTCTGCAAGCCTAATTCTTGCATGTTCTGTAATTAATATTCTTTCGGGTAGATTTATCACCCTTAAATCTTCTATATTAATCAATTTATAAGCCCTTTCTTTCTATTTTTTCTTCGATTGCGGATAAGATAAAAGCCTGTAATGACATATTAAAGTCATTCTTTGCAATTTCTTTCAGTTCTTCACGCCGTCCTTTAGGAACTCTGATTTTTATATCATCTTGACTTGCTAAGTATCTTTTGTTTCCTTCTCTTTTTGCGTCTGTAGACATAACTTCACCACCTTTAACTATATTATACCGGATCAGTATTCATGTGTACATGTTAAAAATTCACAAAATTCATGTGTACATTTTGTTAATATTGTATATTGATATTCATGTACACATGAATTATAATTATCCCATAATCAAAAGAAACAGCAATACAAAAGCAACAGAAAAGCGGAGGTTATAGGATATGAAAGCAAATGTTTATGACATGGTAACAGAAAGAATCATTGCAGAATTAGAAAAAGGTGTTATTCCATGGGAAAAGCCGTGGACAGGTACAAGATCAGGAGCATACAACAGAGTAAGCAAGAAACCATATTCTATTATTAATCAGATGCTTCTGAAGCACACCGGAGAATATGCAACCTTTAAGCAGTGGCAGGATTTAGGCGGTCATGTTAAAAAAGGTGAGAAATCTGAAATAGTTGTTTTCTGGAAGATCATGGAGAAAGAAGAGACTACAGAGGACGGCGAGAAAGAAATACATAAAATCCCATTATTAAGATACTACAATGTATTTCATATTTCACAGGTTGAAGGTGTTAAACCGCTAACAGAACCCTTTACAGAGGTACAGCCGATTGTAGCAGGTGATAAGCTTATAACAGACTACATCACCAGAGAACATATAGACTTTAGCGAACAGGCAAGTAACAACGCATATTACAGACCCTTAACAGATAGTATCGTAGTTCCAATGAAAGAACAGTATAAAATAATCAATGAATATTACAGCACAACGTTCCATGAGATCACACACAGCACAGGACACCAGAACAGGCTGAACAGATTACAGAGCGGACAAGTTGCAGCTTTCGGTTCAGAAGAATACAGCAAAGAGGAACTTGTTGCAGAAATTGGCAGTGCTGCATTAATGAATCTGTTAGGAATCGAAACAATAAAAACCTTTAGGAATACAGCAGCTTATATACAGAGTTGGCTGAACGTCCTGAAGAATGATAACAAGTTTATCGTATCAGCAGCAAGCAAAGCAGAAAAGGCAGTAAATTTTATTTTAGGTGAATAGGCAGCAGTCCAGTAAAGAGGTTGAATAAACCTCTTTTTCTGTATTACAAAATCACTAATAATAGAGAAACCCACACAAAGAAATCACTTTTTTTTGTGAATATTCTACTTGACTTTTAATGTAGAAATGGTATCATATATTATATAAAGTTAGGCAGGAGGAACCGGAAGGAAATGTTACAATATAAAATTGATATCATTGCAGAGCTATCAAAAGTCGGAATCAATACTACTACTGCTAAAAATACAGGTATTTTCGGTCAAGAAACAATGAAAAAGTTTAAAGAGGGAAATACTAAAATATCACTTGATAACCTTAATCGGCTATGTGCTGTACTGGAAATGCAACCAAGAGATATATTAAAGTATATAGAGACAGATGAGGACAGAGAAAAATATATCTCAAAAATTAGAGAAAATAATTGACAATCACAAATTTTAGTGATATTATAATAATGTCAATAGGGCAAGCGATTGACAAAAAAGGGAGGTTTAGAAAATGGAGGTTAATGAAATGACAGAAAAAGAGATGAATACTGTTAAGATGTCAACGTTATATGAACTTAGATTAATCTTTACCCAAGGTGACAAAAAGGAATATAGCACAGAAGAAATCGTAGAATTACTGGATAAGATAGCAACCGCAAAAGACCAGAAATAACACAAGAAACAGGGGCTTGTCACCCTGTTTTTTTTCTGTCTGCATCCTTAGGGCGTGTTTCACGACCTCACCTATATATTACAGAAATATTTACAGAATCAATAATATATGCTTCACAGGCAGCAGGACGGAAGAGCAAGAGAGAAATTGTCAGACAGTCAAAAATAAAAGTGTACCAATGAAGTAAAGAATTATAAATCATAGATATTGCATATGCTTTTGTAGGGGGTCGCGTTTCACGACATACCTTATTTATTATATCCCTACTGAAGCAAAAAAAGAATTGTCTATATAATTTGTATCGGACAGTAGGAGAACAGTCACAGCTACAGTGTGACCGTGACCGAACACAATTATATAATAGGGGGTACATATAACCTGAAAAGGGCTTATTTTTCTTGCTTATACCCGTATGTGGCATATCTCTACACTGATCGCAATTTGTAGCCGATTACGAAAAATGGTAACAAAAATGTCAGAACAGAAGTCTCGCATAATCCGAACCAGCTCGAATCAACTCAAAACAATCAAATTTAACCACAACTAACTTAACAAAGGGGGTAATTATAACTTATACCCTTATAACTCATACCGCAGCTTATATTATTTACAGCAGTAGGGTATACAATGTCAAATTTTGTATTTTAAGGTATCAAATATAAGATAAAAGTGTTGAATATAAGATAAAAGTATTGAATATAAGATAAAAGTGTTGTATTGTGTAGATAGAAAATATAGTGTATAAACCTGATTCAAACAGAAATTTCATTTTTATTTTGTTATAATCCTCTTAAAATTAATTTAAAGAGGTTTATTATGTCTTGTACCAAAAAAAGTTTACGAAAAAATAATAAAGCAAAGATACAGAAGAAGGAGGCGGAAAATATGGCAGTATTCTCGAAACCAGCAAATTTTTCTTTTCAAGTTGCCGAATCAAAGACAGAAGCTTTTATAAAAAAAGATACTCGCCCGGGCTTTAAGCAGACGATGGAAAAATTTAAAAAACATGGAGGAAAGACAACTCCTATAAAATGACTGAATCAAAATATACATATGGCAAAGAAGTAGAATATACGATAGAAAAATTAACACAAAAGAATATATTTTATACAGAAACTTTTGATTGCGGAAACGAGGAGATTAATCACTATCTTAAACATAAAGCATTAGATGATGATATTGGACTTACTTATTTAGTGATAGATCAATATAGTTCTGTTGTGGGATATTGCACTATAGCTTGTTCTGGTATAACACATAGGTATCAAAACAATATAAGAACAATTCCGTCTATTGAAATTAGATATTTTGCTATTGATAGTAAATTACAGAAGCTTCAATATGATAAAACAGAAGAACATTATTATTTTAGTGATTATGTAATGTCTGAATTTATGTATAAATGTTCAGAAATTGCAGAAAATATAATTGCTGCAAGATATATTATTCTGTATTCTGTAGAAGATGCAATTAAATTTTATACACGTTTAGGATTTTGTGATTTTGCTGAGTTTTTTGAAGCAGATAAATATAGATATATAGACGGTTGTAAACCTATGTATATTGAAATTCCTTAATAAACCAAAGGGCATAGTTGATAACTATGCTCTTTTTGTATCACATTTGCAGATATCCAAGAATAAATCTGATCTATTCTCATCTACATAGCCGCCAGTCTTGCGGATGGTTGGCAGAACTTCATCGAACACCCACCGTTCAAACTGCTCTGCCGATGGCAATTTGCTGTGAACAATCAGGCGGTACAAATCTCCTTCGGGGATAAAAGTCATACTGATTTTGCGGTCGGGGCTTTGTGGGTGAGGTGCGTCGCGTTTCACGACATACCTACAATGGCGGATAATTGCATCGCGGGAATTGCTGTACCCCAGCGCAGCGGCCACATCCGTTCCGCAGAACAGGTATTTGCCGTTTTCTTCGATGACCCGGATACTGCCAAACTCCGGGTTTTTGAAAATCTGAGGTGTGGATGATGTTGCGGTGGAAGTAGTAGTGTTTATTGTCTTAGGGCGTGTTTCACGACCTTTGCTCATTGTTGTTAATTTCAGAGGTGGTAGATGTACACCCTCCGAATATACGCTTATAATTTAACCCATGCCCTGAAACGGGGCATAGGGGTAAGTAAAAAAATACCAAAACGGTACTTTCGAGTAAAGCATGTTGCCATTTTGGGAATATGGTTGTTTGAATCTGAGACGCCCCGTTTTAGGGCGTACCGGCAATGACTGTTGATAGCATTTTGCTATTGAGCCGATGGAGTCACGAATCGTTACCCTATCCCCTCATATCCAATAATTCCACAATAAACTATATTTTTTACATTCGTCATATACAGTACATTTTTAATCACCTACAGACCTGTAATTTTGTCTGCATAGCTTCAATGATAAAATATCCACATGCATCCATAGAAACGATTCTAGGCACGAGTATGAGCGAAATAAGCCACTAATCAGGTACAAGGTATGTACTGCTGTCCTAGGCTGAATGAACGGTAAACGATTCGTTCTGTCAGGTCAGAACATCCCGGCAGCAGGACAGATAAAATAATACACAGAAGTATAGATATCTAAGTCTGTGAAACACCGAGTTAGAAAAAATATATAAAATATAGCGAAAAATTATTTGTCATATACAGTACATTTTTGGAGAGAATATACTCCTAGAATCCACTTCACCTCTCAGATGATAACTTGTCCACCTAATACCCCTGAAATGGATTCTAGGGCTATATACGCTCCTAAAGTCTACTAATCACGTATAAGGTAGAGTGACGGATGCTCTCAGATCGGAGCCACAGGCAGCAGGACAGAAAAAAGTTGACAGCAAATAAATATAGTGATATGCTTCCCTACAAGCAAATAATCCATATATATTCTAAGAAAATTCTAATTCTATCAAATTTCCCAAAAAACGTAAGAATGTCAAAAAAATTATCTTAAAAAAATCCATATAAAATATAAATAAAATGAATATCGAGTTACGTGTGGTATATGAGGGAAACAACTTTTTGGCAGAGGTGTGATTTTTTCCAGATTTCCCGAAAATCTGCACGAAGTCAAAAAATTTAGGTGTATAAATCTATTGTAACAGCTGTGAAAATTTACGATTGCAATTCGTGTGGTATATGAGAGAATGAACTTTTTTCACTGAGATTAAAAGCATCAGTAAAATAAAAGAAGATTTAAAAGGAGTGAATCAATATGAGTGAAAAACCAAGAGAAAGACACAGAATTATGATTGATGTTCCTGAGAGTACGCATAGGAATTTAAAGGTTATGACTGCGTTAAAAGGAATGTCAGTACAGCAGTATATCAGGGGCTTAATTCAAGCTGATATGCAATGTCTACAGGGAATTACAAAGCTTCTTGCAAGCGAAGATAATACCTCTAAATAAATAGACAGAGATTAGCAAGAATGAATGTTCTGATATTAAAAAAGCAAAAATAAAAGAAAGAGGTAAAATTCAATGCTTACAAGAAAAACCAAAGCAATTAAGAGCAGGAGAACCGCATGGTTACTGAGAAAGGCAGGTTATGAAATTATATCAGTTGAACCTAACCGGATGCAGCCGGAATATGATGTATACATTTTTGAGATTGTACCCGGATTCCAAGAGGAACTTGACAAAATTATAAAAGAAACTATGGAATATAAAGCAAGTAAGAAATAATGAAAGGAAGCAATTTACAAGCTATGAATAAAGAAGATTATGTGTTTATAGATAAACATAAAATTCATGATTTCCGCGAAAAAGGAATCAAAAATGGATGGGAATTTATCCTGTACTGTAAGATATGTTCTATGTCAAAACAGAATGGATTTTGTACTGCTACTAATAAATATTTTGCAGATTTCGTTAATACTACAGAAAGAAATATTCAGAAGTATTTAAGTGATCTCAAAATTAAAGGATTTATTAAAAGTTATGAAGGCAAAGCAGGATCATGTACAGATTCCCGAAAAATTTATCCTCAATTGCACAAGGTAAATACAGTGATTAATACAGATAATGAGAATCAAATTATGAATGATTGTTCCCACAACCCATGTCCAACTGTTCACCCCACCCACGAACAAATGGACAGGGGAGAGGTGAACAGTTGGACACCCACCCACGAACAGTTAGGTCATGACCCACGAACAGTTGGGTCACAACCCACGAACAAATGGGTCGTAACCCACGAACAAATGGACACCCAAGTAATAGATAGTAATAGTATAGTAATAGATAGTAACGGAGACGCTGCGGCTGTAGCCTTGCTGGATGTCGCTGACGCTCCAGAACGCTCCGCTTCGCTCGCTCAACATTTACATACTGAAGCTGATATAATGGAATTAAAATTTGAAGGTAATGTTCCAGATAAACATATGCCTGATATTATGAAACGCCAGTATCAGAATCTTTTATTTCGTGTTGCTGATGGTGATATGGATATAAATGATATGAGGGATTCTATGATTCAGGAGTTTACAACTGGATTTTATAAGTGTAAGAGAGAACCAGTAAGTATATATGTGGACTATTTAATCACTCATAATGGACTTACAGAAAAATAATTTTATTGTTTTATATGTGTTTTAGCACAGAAAGGATATATAAATGGCTAAAGTATTTACTTCATGGAGTGCTTTAGAATCTGCTTTACAGAAAGAAGTATCTGACGCTACAGAGGAAGTTATAGACAATTCTATAGATACACTTTTTAAGAATGTAGATATGTTTTATTCTTCTGAAGAAGGAAGATATATCAGACAGGGGCATCTTGCAGCTTCTCCTGAATCAGAGTTTCATGGTGGAGGTTCTGTTTCTTCTGGTGAAATCAGACTGAATACAGGTTACACTTATGTTCCTTCTGGACGCAGTACACAGCAGATTTATAACTATGCTGAAGATAATGGATTGTTAGGTCATGGTGGTTTTTGGAACAGAACTATGACTGCTATTCCCGGATATATCCAGAAGTCTTTTGGCAGCAGATTTAGATAAAAATTGAATATAGAATATACAAATATTATAGAAGATAAGGAGATTTATTATTATGTCAAAAAGAAATTTAACAAATATTATTAAGGATATGAACCAGTATAATCCTAGTTACTCAAAATCAGGTAAATTAATATGGCATGAAATTAGTGAATATAGACCTAAAATTGAATTTAAAACTATTAGTATAGATAAGCTTAAAACATATAGTTATACTATTGACACTGAGCTTTTAAGAGCATCATTAGAACAGTATATGCGTACAAATGAATTGATTCCAATACAGATGCGTTTATATGATAATTTAGTACAATCAGGACATGAACAATTAATACTGGCAGAAACTATGGGGATTACAGAAATTCCGTATATTGGCTGTTATGATGGTTCAATTAATCATAAGCCATATCAAGACAAAACGTGTGTTATTACTGATTGTGAAGGTAATCCAATTTATGTTGGATTGGAACAGTATGAAAAAATCAAAGAATGTATTATTATGTGTAAGAAATTAGGATTAAGAATGGAGATTTTACCTGTATATCGTTTTAGAATTTATAATATTAAAACGGGCAGGCAAATAAAATATACTGGTGGAGAAGAAGCAAGATTAAAATATTTATATAATTTTTTGAAGATTATGCTTGCCGAAAAAGAAGGTAAAGGTGATAATAAATAATGGCTGAAGATTTCAGAGCGAGAGTTACAGGAGAGCTTGACCTGTCAGAAGCCGAGGGCAAATTACAACAATTCTTAAATAACAAAAATAAACTCAAAATAGATGTAGAATTAAATCAAAATTCAGCAAAGAAATTAAGTTCTTCAGCAAAGAAATTAAGTTCTGATATTGAAAAGGGTGTGAAGCAGACAAAGCTTGACACCTCTTCTATTTCAAAACAGTTAGCAGATTCTTTTAACATTTCAGACAAGCATATTATCAATCAGATTAAATCCCAGTTAAATTCTATGGTGGCTACGCTCAGTAAAGCATGGAACGGTACAGACTTTCATGTTACCGATAAAGGCTTTCAGGATTTCTTTGGTGGTATCGAACCGTTAAAAAATACCCTGTCCGATCATGCAAAACTGGTACAGGGTGCTACTGGTATCTATGATAAGTTCTTTGATTATTTCAAGGACAAGCAGATCTTTATATCAGATGCCCTAAAGGATGCGCTAGATACAGATACCTACAAGGAACTGCTGCAAGAGAATATCGGTAAGATCACCCGTGACGCATCAAAAGGTGTGGATATCAGTTCTATCTGGGGTGAGATGAAATCACTGTTTCCTGAACATTTTTCAGATGATATCATCAATCAGGCAGATCAGTTATTACATACGTTTGATCTGGTAAAGAAAGCCCGTGAGGATATGACAAAGACTATATCCTATGCAGATATGGATTCTCAGATGAAACAGTCTGTAGATGATTTTGCATGGCAGCAGGCTTCTGATTCTGCGGAAATGATTATGAAAAATCTGAAGAATAACATTCAACAGGCTTCAGAAATCAGTAAAACAACTATTGACCTTGATGTAAATATTAATACGGATAAGATTACTTCTGATATCAGAAATGCCATTAAAAATGCAGGGAACATGGCAGAAGAGCCTGTGCCGATTGAGTTAAAAATCAATGAGGAGCAGCTTATTTCTTCTCTCCGGTCAGCGATCAACAGACTTGCATCCGGGGATGAACCAGTAAAAGTAGATGTACAGGTGAATAAAGATTCCCTGAAATCAGAACTACAGGCTGCTTTATCTGATGTGGAGTTACCTGTTGATATCAAAGTGGATGCAGACAGTCTGACAGACGAGATCAGGGCAGCAGTCAACAGTATTACAGATCTTGAAGTTGATCTTCATGTAAATACCAATGCTGTCCGGGATGAAGTAGACAATACCGTAAATACAAGTGGTATCACAGTTCCTATGGGACAGGGAAATATTCCGAACCTGTATGCTTATCAGCAGATGTTAAATAACATCAATGCAGCAGGAGCAAGAGGACAGTCGGTATTTCAACGGTTCGGTGGAAGCCTGAGAGAAGCCTTTAGTACCTTTACTATGGCGGATATGCTTCAGGACGGTATTTATAAAATCATAGATGCAGGAAAGCAGGGACTTGAAACTGTCAAAGAGTTTAATGATCTGAAAACAGACCTTGCTATGGCTACTGGTGAGGGAAAAGCTTATGTAAATGACCTGATGAAAAGTTACAATGATCTGGGACAGGAGTTAGGCTCTGTTACCTCAGAGGTAGCATCTTCTGCGGACAGTTGGCTGAGACAGGGGCGTACTATGGCTGAAACAAATCAGCTTATTCAGGATAGTATGGTGTTAAGCAAAGATGCACAGATGGATTCTGAACAGGCTTCAAAAGTGTTGACTGCTACCTTGAATGGTTTTCAGATGAGCGCAGATCAGGCAGGACATATCAATGATGTATTGACAAGCATTGACCTTCAGTCTGCTTCTGATGCCGGGGGAATTGGTGAAGCTCTTTCCAGAACTGCATCTATGGCAAATAATGCAGGAGTATCATTAGAGAAAACTGCTGCAATGATAGCGACCATTAAAGATGTTACACAGCAGAGTGATGCAGTTATAGGTACTTCTATTCGCTCAATTCTTTCCAGAATGAACAACATTAAAGTTGGTAAGTTTGTAGATGATGAGACAGGCGAACCTTTAAATGATGTGGAAAAGGTTCTTGATAAAGTCGGAATTTCCATGCGTGATATTAACGGACAGTTTCAGGATTCCGAGCTTACGATAGATTCTATAGCGGATAAGTGGAGTACATTTGATAAGAATACACAAAAGGCAATCGCTACAGCTGTAGCAGGAACTCGTCAGATTAACAGTTTTATTGCTATGATGGATAACTGGGACAAAGTACAGTCTCTTACAGATGCAGCTTTTCATTCAGACGGTACAGCACAGAAAAAGTTTGAAGAAAACTATATGACTTCTTTGGAAGCTAAGACAAATGCCCTAAAAGCAAGTATGGAGAATCTGGCTACAACAGTGGTATCGGACGATATGTATGCAGGATTCCTTGACGGGGCAAAAGCAGTAACCGATTTTGTAGCCCAGACGGATTTACTTCAGGCATCCCTTGCAGGACTGGGAGCAGCAGGCGGAGCTTTTGCCCTGAACTGGATTGGTGACATGATACAGGGATTCAGTGATCTTTCCTCTGCAATGGATATTGTAAAGGCTACGAATATCACAGATGATGCTTTTGAAGGTCTGTTAAATCTGACACAGGGATTATCAGAATCACAAACAAAACTTGTGTTATCCTCAAAGGCTTTATCGGATGCTCAGAGAATTGCAATCCTTATGGGACAGGGAATGTCACAGGCAGAAGCACAGTCAGCAGTAGCAGCTATGGGACTTGCATCTGCACAGGGAGCAGCTACCGCATCCACGGTGACGTTATCTGGTGCCTTAAAAGGATTATGGGCTACACTGGCTGCAAATCCCCTGATTTTGATTGCTGCCGGGGTAACTGCTGCCGTTGCTGCTGTTTCTGCATACAATCATTCCATTGAGGAAGCGGTATCTTCTGCAAGGGAATCCGGGAACGCATGGGAAGAAAGTCATAGTTCTTTACAGGATAACGTAACTAAGATTGAAGAACTTCGTGCAGCTTTAGAATCTGGTACTTTATCCGAACAGGAAGCGGCACAGGCAAAAAGTGAATTGTTATCCATACAGGAATCCTTATCAGAATCCTATGGAAATCAGGTGGAAGGGATTGACCTTTTAAATGGTTCCTTAACAGAGCAGCTTGCTTTACTGGATAAAGTTGCTCAGAAAGAAGCAGAAACTTTTAAGAATGAGAATAAAAAGGGGATTGACAAAGCCCGGACAGAAATGGAGAAAGACCGCCATACGTATTTAGGACAGTTTACCGAGGATGGTTCTGAACAGTCAAAAGCAATCAAAAAATCAGTGGAAAAGCTACAGGATGCGTATGGTAAGGAAGTTATCAAGCTGTCAGAGGGCATGGAAGGAACCGGGGCAATCCGGATTGATGTGGATGCAGATGCGTCTACTGCAAAAGAAGCCCTGAATGATTTTATGTCAGAGATGGACAGCATCCAAAAACAGTACGGAGAATCAGATGTCGTATCTTCCATGATAAACCGTGCTTCTGGTGGCTTAACAGAAGTAAAAGGGGTTCTGGACGAATATCAGGATCTCTACCAACAGGCGCAGAAAGCAGAGCTTCTTTCGGATGATCGTTTATTTAAAGCGGACGGGAAGAAACAGACTGCTTCGAAATGGCTGTCCGATTATGCCAAATCCATAGAAGCCTATAACAAAGCAGTGGCAGAAGGGGATAATGCTGCAATCACACAGGCAAAATCACAGTTTGATGCGATAGATGCAGCTATGTCAGGGCTTGCAGACGGTAAAATGTCCGCCTATGCCGACCAGATCGAAGAAGTACGGTCACAGTT
>OLRL01001037.1_pt1 | contig 12070 bp, 12 predicted proteins | sample 1643201 | NCBI WGS metagenome assembly OLRL01 (sample SAMEA3136649, study PRJEB25190) | human gut metagenome | biome: human gut; feature: human-associated habitat; material: faeces | place: Austria | collected 2013
TAATTCCCCCATGAATGGGGGATAGGGGGTTGAAGTGTCGAAGACACTTTTTTATTTTAAACGAAAACCTGAAACTTCATGTAAACTCCATAAATCTGTGTTATGCTGTATCTTATAGGAGGAACAGAGTATGGAAAGAATATTGATTATTGAAGATGAACCGGATATACAGGAGCTTTTAAGAAATTATCTGGAAGAAGAAGGAATCAGAGAAAGTACCGGTTGGAGAGATTCAGCCGGTATTTTTGCTGATCCAGAATGGGAAAAGTAGCCAAAACTATTGATTTTATATCTGTGACCGTGTATTATATTTTACAGTCACATACAATTTACAGTTTGGTTTTGTATGTGAATTATATATAATTCAATTCTGCGTATACGGAGGAAAAAGAATGAACCAAAACAATAATCTTCTCAGAATATGGTATAAAAAACCGGCAAAAGACTGGCAGACAGAAGCTCTGGCAGTTGGAAACGGATATATGGGTGCACTCATATTCGGTGGAGTAAAGAAAGATAAAATCCATATCAATGAAAAAACGGTATGGAATGGAGGTCCTTCCAAAAAAATCGATTATAAATATGGAAATACCAACCCTGCAGATACAAAGGAAGAGCTGGATATTATAAGGAAAGACCTGAATGCTCTTCGTAAAAAACTGGATGACAAATCAGAGTATGTATTTGGGTTTGACGGTGATTCCTATCAGGCATGCGGCACAGATACAAAAGGGGAAGCAATGGACTGGTTAAATAAGCTTATGGGCGATTTGACCGGATATGAAGACCCGCAGGATTACGCAAATCTTTATATTTCCACTGACGTATCAGATGAAGCAAAAATCGAGAATTATGTCCGAGATCTTGATTTACGTACAGCTCTTGCAACTGTTTCCTATGATTATGAAGGTGTTCATTATGTAAGAGAATATTTTAATAGCTATCCTGATAAAGTTCTTGCAATTCGTCTGACTGCAAGCGAAAAAGAAAGTATTGGAATTTCTGTGGGGTTAGAAGATTGTACAGGCGGAACAGAGTTATCCAATGTGGTGGATGGAGATACCATTACCATGAGAAATGCACTTTTGAGTAACGGATTAAAAACAGAAGCACAGGTGAAAGTAATTCCGGAAGGCGGAAGTATGACTTCTGACGGAACTCAAATTTGTGTGGAAAAAGCAGATTCAGTTACTTTAATTCTTGCATGTGGTACAGATTATAAGATGGAGCTTCCTTCTTTCCGTGGAGAAGATCCGCATTATGCAGTGACAAAATGTATCAATGAGGCGTCAGAAAAAGGATATGAGGCGCTGAAGAAAGCGCATATACAGGATTATTCTATTCTGTTTTCTCGTATGGAACTTGGTTTTGATGAAGAAATCCCACAGATTCCTACAGATGAGCTTTTACAGAAATATCGAAATATGGTAGAAAAAAATGGCGGTATTCTTCCATCTGAAAAAGAACAGAGGGCAATGGAGGTTATCTGTTATCAGTTTGGTCGTTACCTTACAATTGCAGGCTCCAGAGAGGGAGCGCTTCCGACAAACCTTCAGGGTGTATGGGGAGAGGAGCATTTTGAGTGGGGTGGTGATTACCACTTCAATATTAATGTGCAGATGAATTACTGGCCGACTATGGCAAGTAATCTGGGAGAATGTCTCCTTCCCTACCAGGATTATCTGGATGTTCTTAGGGAGGCAGGTCGCACAGCTGCAGCTTCTGCCTTTGGAATAAAAAGCGGAGAAGGCGAAGAAAATGGCTGGCTTGTGGGCTGCTTCAGTACACCATATATGTTTGTGACAATGGGACAGAAAAATAATGCAGCAGGATGGAATCCGATCGGGTCTGCGTGGGCATTGCTCAATTCTTATGAGTATTATCTTTATACAGAGGACAGAGAATTTTTAGAGAGACTTTATCCTTCTATGAAGGAAGTGGCGAATTTCTGGAACGAGGCGCTTTACTGGAGTGAATACCAGAAAAGATATGTTTCTGCTCCATCCTATTCTCCGGAAAATGGTCCGATTGCAAACGGCGCTTCCTATGACCAGCAGTTTATATGGCAGCATTTTGAAAACACTATTCAGGCAGCACAGATTCTTGGAGTAGATGAGGAACTTGTTCTCAAATGGAGAGAAAAACAGGCAAAATTAAATCCTGTGCTTGTTGGGACAGACGGACAGGTGAAAGAATGGTTTGAGGAGACGCATATTGGAAAAGCGCAGGCGGGTTCTCTTCCTGAAATCAATATCCCTCAATGGAGACAGAGTCTTGGTGCGGAAAGTAATGGACAGCAGCCGCCGCACCGTCATCTGTCACATCTGATGGCTTTGTATCCATGTAACATTATCAGTAAGGATGCACCGGAATTTATGGATGCGGCAATTGTTTCTCTTAATGAACGCGGTCTGGATGCAACAGGATGGTCTAAAGCGCATAAGCTGAATCTCTGGGCGCGTACCGGTCATGCAGGAGAGGCATTCCAGATTATTCAGTCTGCAGTCGGCGGAGGAAACTCAGGATTCCTTACAAATCTGTTTTCTTCCCATGGCGGCGGAGCTAATTATAAGGAATATCCGATTTTCCAGATAGACGGAAACTTTGGCTATACGGCAGGTATTAATGAAATGCTTCTGCAGAGCCAGCTTGGCTATATTCAATTTCTTCCTGCGTTGCCGGAGCAGTGGAAAACAGGTCATGTAAAAGGAATCGTTGCCAGAGGAAACTTTGTAATTGATATGCAGTGGAAAGAGGGAACAGCAGAATCTTTTGCAGTGACTTCACGCAATGGAGGTACATTTACCGGAGAATATAAAAATCTGTCAGAATATCATGTGACAGATTCAAAAGGAAATCAGGTAACAACCGAAAAACAGGGAAATGATAAAATTGCGTTCTCCACACAGCCAGGAGAAACATATTTTATTAACAAATAAAATGAAAAACAAGTCATAAATTCCCCGTTCTCCCGTTAAAATGAAAGTAGAACAGATTTCCGGGAGAAGATTATGAAGGGGAAAAGAATCGGGGCAGTCATAGGCTGGCTTCTGGCAGCGGCGCTGTTTTTGCAGCCTGTCTGCATATGGGCAGAGGATACAGATGAAGCGGCAGAGAGCCAGACTCTTGTAGAAGCGCCCAGTGCAGTTCTTATGGAGGCGCAGACAGGAACTATTATTTTCCAGAAGGATATGGACACCAGAAGAAGTCCGGCAAGTGTCACAAAAATCATGACCTTGATTTTGATTTTTGATGCCATAGAAAATGGGGCGCTGAAGCTTGCAGACTCTGTTACAACAAGTGCCTATGCAAAGTCTATGGGAGGCTCTCAGGTTTTTCTGGAAGAAGGAGAAACACAGAGTGTTGAGACTATGATAAAGTGTATTGTCATTGCGTCAGGGAATGATGCAAGTGTGGCAATGGCGGAGCATATAGCGGGAAGCGAGCAGGAATTTGTCCGCCAGATGAATGCAAAGGCAAAAGAACTGGGTATGGAAAATACAAACTTTGAAGATTGCTGCGGCCTTACGGACTCTCCAAGTCATTATACAACTGCAAGGGACATTGCAGTAATGAGTCGGGAGCTGATTACAAAATATCCTCAGGTGCTTGAATATTCATCCATATGGATGGAGGACATTGTTCATGAGACGAGAAAAGGCTCCAGTAAGTTCACTCTTGCAAATACAAATAAGCTTCTCAGAAGTTTTGAGGGCTGTGTAGGTTTAAAAACAGGAAGTACAAGTGTGGCAAAATACTGTTTAAGCGCAGTTGCAAAAAGAGATGGAATCACCCTGATTTCTGTAGTAATGGCAGCACCCAATTATAAAATAAGATTTAAAGACGCAGCTTCCATGCTGAATTATGGTTTTTCCAGATGCAGTCTTTATGTAGACGAAAAGCAGCCAAAACTTCCGGGAATCAAGGTTGAAGGCGGAGTCGAAGATACTGTATTTCTTCAGTATGAGGGAAAATTTCAATATTTGAGTACAGAGGGAAAAGAGCTTTCTGATATAAAAAAGAAGCTTGTGATTCCAAAGGAGGTAAAAGCTCCTGTAAAGAAGGGCGAAAAGGCCGGGGAGATGCGCTATTATATAGGAGAAGAAAAGCTTGGAAGTGTTCCTGTCCTGTATGAAAAGTCAGTGGAAAAGGCCGTGTATAAAGATTACATAAAACGAATGTGGGAAGCATATCTTCTTTGAAAATAGGCAGGTTTGCCGATGTGAAAATAATACACATTGGAAGCCTGCTTTTTTTGACAAAATCCGGAAGTTAGGGTTATAATACAAAGGTACAGAAATTTTTACATCACGGAGGAAGTTATGGAAAGCAAAGAAAAACAACCAAATAAATTAAAGCTTCTGGCAAGGTATTACAAACCATACAAGGGGCTTTTTATAGCGGATTTATTTTTTGCCATTTTGGGTGCAGCAGTTACGCTTGTGATCCCCCTTCTTGTGCGTTATATTATGAATACTATAGGAAATATGCCCGTATCGGAGGCAAAATCAGCTATTCTTACCATTGGAGCAGGAATGCTGGGGCTGATTCTCGTACAGCTTGGAAGCCGCTATTTTATTACATATTACGGACATATGATGGGTGCATATATCGAGCACGACATGAGAAATGAGATTTTCAGCCACTATCAGAAGCTTTCTTTTACCTTTTATGACAATCAAAAAGTAGGACATCTTTTGTCGAGAATTACAAGCGACCTTTTTGACATCAGCGAGCTTCTTCATCATGGGCCGGAAGATATTATTATTTCGGTGATCAAGCTTGTGGGCGCGTTTCTCATTCTTGTAAATGTAAACGGAAAAATGGCTGCTATCAGTTTTTCCATTGTAGTTGTCATGCTCTTTTACGCTCTTATATTTAACAGAAGAATGAAACACGCGTTTAAGGAAAACAGAGCCCGCATTGCAGATATTAACAGTCAGATTGAGGACAGCCTTTCCGGAATCCGCGTTGTAAAATCCTTTGGAAATGAAAAGAGAGAGATGGAAAAATTTGCAAAGGGAAATGAGCGTTTTGTAGCCGCAAAACGTCTGACTTACCGATATATGGCAGGCTACCATGCAGGAATGGATTCTTTTACTACATTAATTACGGTTGCATCTCTTATTGCAGGGGCGTTCTTCCTTACGGACGGAACGTTAGATGCAGCAGACCTTGTTACCTTTCTTCTGTATATTAATAATTTTACAGAACCGGTAACGAAGCTTGTAAACTTTACAGAGCAGTTCCAGAACGGATACAGTGGATATGACCGTTTCCTGGAAATGATGGCAATTGCGCCGGATATTGAAGATGCGCCGGACGCTGTATCGCTTGATAAAGCGGAAGGAGGAATCGAATTTCAGGAAGTTTCCTTCCATTATTCCGATACAAACGAAGAAGTGCTTTCCCATGTAAATCTTCAGGTAAAGCCGGGAGATTATGTGGCGCTTGTGGGAACATCAGGAGCCGGAAAAACAACGCTTTGCAGTTTAATTCCTCGATTTTATGATGTGTCTTCTGGAAAAATTTTACTGGATGGCACAGATATAAGAAAAATTAAATTAAAAGATCTGCGCCGTCAAATTGGAATTGTGCAGCAGGATGTATATCTTTTTGCAGGAACGATTATGGAAAATATCCGTTACGGAAAACCGGATGCAACAGACGAGGAGGTTATCCGTGCGGCGAAAGCTGCCAATGCCCATGATTTTATTATGGAAATGCCGGCAGATTATGATACAGATATAGGACAGAGAGGCGTGAAGCTTTCCGGAGGACAGAAACAGCGTCTTTCCATTGCGAGAGCATTTTTGAAAAATCCGCCAATCCTGATTTTTGACGAGGCAACGTCTGCTCTTGATAATGAAAGCGAGAAGGTTGTGCAGGAATCTCTGGAAAAGCTTGCAAAAGACAGAACTACTTTTGTCATTGCACACAGACTTTCCACGATCCGAAATGCAAGAAGGATCCTTGTGCTTACAGAGGACGGCATCGCAGAAGAGGGAACGCACGAAGAGCTTCTTAAAAAAGACGGCGTTTATGCAAAGCTTTGTAAGGCAGGGCTTTGAGAAGGGAGTAATTATGAAGGAAATCAAAACAGAAAATGCAGTAGGACACATTCTCTGCCATGATATTACAGAAATTGTAAAAGATGAAAGAAAAGGCGTATTGTTTCATAAAGGTCATATAGTGCGGGAGGAGGACATACCTGCGCTTTTGAGAGTGGGAAAAGAGCATCTTTATGTGTGGGAGAAAAAACCGGGAATCCTTCATGAAAATGAGGGCGCGGAAATTCTCCGCCAGATTTCAGAGGGAGAGGGAATGCACCCTACAGAGCCGAAAGAAGGAAAGATAGAGCTGATCGCAGACAGAGACGGTCTTTTAAAAATAAGAAGAGATGCCCTGAAAGCTGTAAACTCTCTCGGGGAAATGATAATTGCCTCAAGACACGGAGATTTTCCGGTAAAGAAAGGTCAGAAAATTGCCGGAACAAGAATCATTCCCCTTGTGATCGAGGAAGAGAAAATGGAGGCTGCAAAAGCGGCAGCAGGACAGAAACCGATTTTTGATATTCTGGCTTTTCATCACAAAAAGGCGGGAATTGTCACAACAGGAAGCGAAGTAAAAAAAGGATTGATTCAGGATACATTTACTCCGGTCCTTGAAGAAAAGCTGAAAGAATATGATGCAGAGATTCTGGGACATACGACTCCGGGAGATGAGAGGGAACAGATTACAAAAGATATTCTGACGTTTATAGAAAAGGGCGCAGACCTTGTACTTTGTTCCGGGGGAATGAGTGTGGATCCGGACGACCGCACACCGGGAGCAATCAAAGATACAGGAGCAGAGGTGCTCACTTATGGAGCACCGGTCCTTCCGGGAGCTATGCTTATGGTAGCTTATTATAAGAAAGACGGAAAACAGATTCCGATCATCGGGCTTCCAGGCTGCGTGATGTATGCAAAACGAACGGTATTTGATCTTCTTCTTCCAAGAATTATGGCAGACGATAAGATTCTTCCGGAGGAAATCGCAGCTTATGGGGAAGGCGGGCTTTGCCTGAATTGTGAAACATGTACCTTCCCAAACTGTGGATTCGGGAAATAAGATTCAGAAAAAAGGTGTTTCATGAAAACATTTAGAACAAAAAAGTACGAGATTGTTTCGTCAAAAATAAAAGAAGGGGAAATAAAGTTTGCTTTTTTAACCGACCTCCACGGGCTGGAGTTCGGAGAAAATAACAGAGATCTTCTCCGGGCAGTCAGAGAATTTTCTCCGGATGCTGTACTGTGCACGGGCGATATGCTTGTGAGAAGCGAGCCGGACACCCTTAAAACAGCAGAGATGCTTCTTAAAAATCTGGCGGAAGAATATCCCGTTTATTTAAGTCTTGGAAATCATGAATATAAACTGCTGGCATCAGATGTATATAAAAGCATGCGGGAAACTTATAAGAAGTGTGAACTGGAACTGGAAACAGGAGGCATTCATATTCTCCATAACCGCCATATGGAACTGACAGTAAAAGAAAACAGGATTTCTGTGTACGGTCTGGAACTGCCGCTTTGTTATTATGACAAATTTTTTGCTCAGAAACTTACAGCGGAAGAGATAACCGGATTTGTGGGAGAACGAAAGAATGATTTCAGCATTCTTCTTGCTCACAGCCCCAGGTATGGAAAAGCATATTTTTCATGGGGAGCAGATCTGATCCTGTCAGGACATTATCATGGGGGAGTAGTGCGCTTCGGGGAAAATACAGGGCTTGTTTCTTCTCATCTTCGGATTTTTCCGCCTTTTTGCTGCGGAGAATTTAAAAGGGGAGAACAGCATATGATCGTAAGCGCAGGCCTTGGGGAGCATACCGTTCCCGTTCGGTTTCATAATCCGAGAGAACTGGTCTGTATCACAGTAAAATCGCCGAAAGAGGATGTTTTATGGCAATACCGGTAAAATTAAATGTATTTGAAGGACCTCTTGATCTGCTCCTTCATTTGATTGATAAAAATAAAATTGACATTTACGATATTCCGATTGTGGAGATTACAGATCAGTATATGGAGTATATCCATTCTATGGAAAAAGAAGACCTGGGGATCATGAGTGAGTTCATGGTCATGGCTGCTACCCTTCTTGATATTAAATGTAAAATGCTTCTTCCAAAGGAAGTCAACGAAGAAGGCGAGGAAGAGGATCCGCGTGCAGAGCTTGTGCAGAAACTTCTGGAATATAAAATGTACAAATATATGTCTTATGAGCTGAAGGATAAAATGGACGCCGCAGCCAACGTGTACTACAGGGAGGCAGACATTCCAAAAGAAGTGTTAAAATATAAAGAGCCTGTAGATCCGGCAGAGCTTCTTCATGGTATGACGCTTGAAAAACTGAATGCGATTTTTAAATCCGTTATCCGCAGGCAGGAAGATAAAATTGACCCGATCAGAAGCAGGTTTGGAACCATTGAAAAAGAAGAAGTCAGCCTTTCTGAAAAAATGCTGGAGTTAAAGGAATTTGCCGGGACACATAAAAAATTTTCTTTTCGGGCGCTCCTGGAAAAACAGCATTCCAGGACTCAGGTGATCGTAACCTTTCTTTCTGTGCTGGAGCTGATGAAAATGGGGCACATTCATGTAGATCAGGAGACTCTTTTTGGTGAAATAGAGATTGAAGTACTGACAGAGCCGGATACCTGGAAAAATTTAACAGAATTTGCAGAAGAATAAAAGAAACGGAGAATTTCATGAATATAAAAGAAGCAGAGGGAGCCATTGAGGCAATTCTTTTTGCAATGGGAGATGCAGTAGAACTGACACAGATCGCAAAGGCTCTTGAACAGGATCCTTCCACAACAGAAAAAATCATACATAATATGATGGATCGTTACCGGGAGGAAAACAGAGGAATCCAGATTATTGAACTGGAACAGTCGTATCAGATGTGCACGAAAAAAGAATACTATGATTATCTGATCCGCATTGCCATGCAGCCAAAGAAACCGGCGCTTTCCGATGTTATGCTGGAGACTCTCTCCATTATTGCCTATAAGCAGCCGGTAACAAAGGTGGAAATAGAAAAAATCCGCGGTGTGAAATGCGACCACGCCATCAACAAGCTGGTGGAGTACAGACTTGTAAAAGAGCTGGGAAGGCTGGACGCACCGGGAAGACCGATCCTTTTTGGAACAACGGAAGAATTTCTTCGTTCCTTTGGGGTGCAGGCACTTGATGAGCTTCCTGTTCCGGATCCGGTTCAGATAGAAGATTTTAAAGCAGAGGCAGAAGAGGAAATTCAGCTAAAGCTGGACGTATAAACAGAAGGAGGGAATGGCTATGCCGACAACGTATACTCATGATTATTTTGGAAAAAAAGTTTATCAGAAGCTTCCGGAAGAGATGAAACGCATCATAAGAGAAAACGGGGAGCTTTACCGAATCGGGCTTCATGGTCCGGATATTCTGTTTTATTATATGGTGTCGAAAAATCCTGTGACGCAGTTTGGAATTAATATGCACAGGGAAAAGGGAAGGGCGTTTTTTGAGCAGGGAATGGAGACGGTGCGTCGTACAGGAGATCAGGCGCTTCTTTCTTATCTTCTGGGCTTTGGCTGCCATTATCTTCTTGATTCCTACTGCCACCCCTATGTAGATGAAGTGGCGGAAGCGGGAGTAATCTCTCATACTGTTCTGGAAAAGGAATACGATCGTTTTCTTATGGAGGAATCCGGAAAAAATCCGTATATTTACCGGCCTTCTGACTGCATTGTGCCACGGTATCGGTGGGCAGAGAAAATCCACAAGGTCCTTCCTACAGTAAAAACTGTGAATATTTATATTTCCATGAGAATGATGAAGTTTCTCACGAATCTGATGGTATGCGATGACGGAGAAAAAAGAAGAAAAAGAATAGAGAAGCTTCTTAAACTGACAGGAAGCAAAAGCGCCATGTCTCTTCTGGAGCATTTTATGAAGAAAGAACCGGTTCCGGGTTCTTCTATTCCTGTTGCACGGCTCAATCGCCTGTTCTGGGAGGCAGTAGAAGAAGTACCGGAGGAGCTTATAGAGCTTTACAGTCTCTCAAAGGAGAAGAAAAAACTGTCGCAGAGATGGGATAGGACGTATAATGGGTAATGAAAAAACAGATTTGCAGCGACAGGCTTCAGCTTTCCCGACGGAAGTTTCGCTATTGTCACTGCAAATCTGTTTTATTATTATTATTTCGCCTGGCAAACGGTTCAGATCTGTCTGGCAAGTGGCTTTTTAAAAGTGTGGAATACGCCAGTCTGTTCAAGAAGCCTTGTGATTGTGAAGAAAATAATGGAATCAATCGGCCACATGATCAGATTTTTCAGTGCCCTTGCGGGAAGAATTGCCAAAAAGCCTTTTCCGTACAGCATATCCAGCCATAATGTGTTTAAGAGCACGTTCACAATAAGAATTACGACCAGCTTGGCAATCAGGACTCTTTTCAGAGTCAGCTTCTGACGGTAATAAAAGCAGCCGTATATAAAGGCGGCCAGCATGGCGTTAAAGGTAAAGCCAAAGAAAAATCCACCGTCCGGTCTCATAAAATATTTTACAATGTCCAGGATTCCTGCGAACAGCCCTCCTGTAACAGGACCAAAAAGATAATCCACAATCTGATTGGGAATGCCGGAAAATCCGATTTTAATATAAGGTCCAAGGTTGATGGTTGCCACTGAATTAAGAATCAGTGCCAGGGCTGCCAGCATTGCGCTCATGGCAAGTGCCGGAACACTTTTCAGCTCTTTTGCTGAATTGAGAAACATATTTTTTGTTTCTTTCATAAAAAAATTACCTCCTTTCGCAGATATCTGACCACAATAGGAGATAATCATATGTACTTATCTTCTGTTGCAGCGAGATGCAATTCATATACCGCAAGATTTCTCTTTTCGTCTTCCGGCAACTCTCTATCCGGAAAGCACTTTACGCATATGAATCTACTCTGCATGTCTTTTATGGTGTTATTATACTTCGCTATCATGGAGTGTGCAATATCTTTTTTTACATATTTCCCGATTTTTTGATTTTTACATAGATTGCGTTGTGATAAAGTGCTATACTGTAAACATCTATACGAAGATAAAGGAATTGATATAGGAGGGATTACACGGAATGAAAAATATGTATAAGTTTACGACATCAAAAACAATAACTACAATTTTTGTATATTTTTTGCTGTTTCTGGCAGGGGATTTATTTGGAAGCCTGCCGTTTGATTTTGTTTTTTCTTTTATAACATTGCCGTGCAGTGAGTTATATATTATTTTAAGAATGCTGGGCTGTTTTATTCTTACGTTTGTGCTTTTTTGGCTGTATACAACAAAGCATCTTCACTTAAAACTGAGTGATTTTGGAATTACATTCAAAATGAAAAGCTGGGGAATTGTGCTGTCTGTTTTACTTCCTGTGTTTGTCATTGTTGGGTTTTTGATGACAGGAGCAAAAGTAGAAGTGAATGAATTTACGTTTGGCAGAACATTATTGATTGTAGTCGCTTCTGCTATGATTGCTTTAAAATCAGGAATATTGGAAGAAATGTTGTTCCGTGGTTTTATTATGAAACTTCTGGAAAGCAGATGGAATAAATATGTGGCAATTTTTGTGCCGTCTTTTCTGTTCGGTCTGGTACATATTCCCTCTATGGAGACGTTTACTGTGGAGGGTGTGATGCTTCTGATCATAAGTGGCACATTAGTAGGAATCATGTTTTCCCTGGCGGCGTATGCAGGAAAATCCGTGGCAAACAGTATGCTGCTTCATGGTGTGTGGAATTTTGTTATGATAACAGATATTTTGCATATTACAACAAAAGAAGGGATTTACGGAGAACCTCTTTTTTCAATGATCATCTCCTCAGATAATATCTTACTGACAGGGGCTGGTTTTGGAATGGAAGCTTCCATAATTGCCATAGCGGGATATGCCCTTATCTGTATTGTGGCAGGGGCTATAGGGAAACACAAAACTGCATAAAATCAGGAGGATTTAGTGTGAAAGAAAGTAGAGGAAAGCCATAGATTGGCGCACTTGAATAAGCTGTC
>OLRL01001041.1_pt1 | contig 12038 bp, 10 predicted proteins | sample 1643201 | NCBI WGS metagenome assembly OLRL01 (sample SAMEA3136649, study PRJEB25190) | human gut metagenome | biome: human gut; feature: human-associated habitat; material: faeces | place: Austria | collected 2013
TTATCCTCAGATCAGATATTTTTTCTTAAGCTCTTCGGATGCTTTTGGTGTCAGATAAAGTTTTCTCCGCAGAAATCTCTCGATTCCTCCGTTTTCTTTTTCAATGACATCAAAAACCGTATTGATGTAAGATTCCTTCACCTGATAAAAAGCTTTCAGATCTGCAAGTTTCCGGCTGTTTTCCGGCCTGTCTGCACGGTAAAGCCTCCGCATGTATTTCAGTTCTTCCTCAAGACATGGATTCGACCGCATGTAATCCCTTCGTATTGTTTCCTTTGGCACTCCCAGTGCGAAGAGCAAAAGTGCCGTCCCGACTCCTGTCCTGTCTTCTCCCGTAGTACTGTGAAAAACAACGGCTCCATTTTTTACGTGAAGCAGTACATCCAGAAAGCGCGCATACTGTTTCAGGGAATATTCATCGGTAATAAGACTTCGATACCGTTCCTGTATATATCGTTCTCCTTCCCCGTAACAGGACATCACACGTTCAAAAAAACTGTTTCCGTTACTCTCCTCATCACGGATTGGAATATGGTAATACTCTACACCTGCCATAATGTCATCCGGTTTTTTCTTTACTTCCGCTGCAGAGCGGAAATCAATCACTGTTTTTACGTTATACTCTTCTGAAAGGATTCTGGTATCTGCTATGGATGCGTGATAGATTTCACCACTGCGCAGAAGTTTTCTGGGAAGAATATGCAAACCATCTTCGGTCATCAAAGCACCCAGATCTCTCGTATTTGGAAGATTCTGAAGCGGAAGTCTGCTTCCTTTTGGAAAACCAACTGCAAGATCCGGATTCAGTACTTTCAGAAGCCGGAGACAGTCCTGTACTTCCTGTTCTGTCATATCAAATTTATAACGCTTCTGACGCCTGGTTATAATTACCAGATAGTTGATGATCAGCTGTTTTTCACCGGTTTTATCCGCTCCTTCCCGGCGCATATACGCCCAGAGGATATCCTTACACGGAAGACTGTTAAGCATCATATGTCTGGTAAATACAAAAAAGCCGTCTTCGATCCGTATTTTTCCGTATCTCATTTTTTCTTCTCCTTCTCGACCCCTGTGCTGCTTTTTCGCAACATTTTTTATCATACCAGAATTTTACAGTTCCGTATACCTTGTTTGACAATTTTCGCAGATTCGATATAATGAATGAAGATATTTTACCTCAGGGAGGCTTTCTTTTATGGACAATCTTATTTTCTGTCTGAACGTTACCGTGCCTATCTTTCTTACTCTGCTCCTTGGATATTTTTTCCGGAGAATCGGACTTTTTGATGAGGCATTTGTCAACCGTATGAACAAATTCGTATTCGTCATCCCGCTGCCAGTTCTTCTGTTTCAGGATATCGCCAAGATCGATATTTACGAAGCATGGGATTCCAAAATGGTGATCTTCTGTTTTCTGATCACCTCAGTCAGTATCATAATTTCCGTACTCCTGTCCCGCCTCCTCCATCCATCCGATATCCGGGGCGAGTTTATCCAGGCATCCTACCGCAGCAGTGCCGCAATCCTTGGCATCGCTGTTATCCAGAATCTTTACGGAAACGCAGGCATGGCACCGCTGATGATCATTGCAAGTGTACCTCTTTATAATGTGATGGCCGTTGTAGTTCTCTCTGTCTTTAAACCGGATCAGGGAAAGCTGGATGGAACTGTTCTGAAGCGTACTTTAAAAGGCATTGTCACCAATCCCATCATTCTCGGTATTGTTGCCGGTACACTCTGGTCTCTTCTTCGCCTTCCCTTTCCGAAGATCCTGGACTCTACCGTAGGCAATCTTGCCAAAACTGCTACTCCTCTTGGTCTCATGGCCATGGGTGGATCTCTTCATTTTGGGAAAGCTTTTTCCAGGCTCAAAGCATCCGTCGCCTGTACCTTTATGAAACTGATCGGTTATGAAGCTCTTTTTCTGCCCCTTGCCATCCGATGCGGTTTTACAAAGGACAAGCTGGTTTCCATTATCATTATGCTGGGATCTGCCAGCACAGTTACCTGTTTTGTCATGGCGAAAAATATGGGACATGAAGGCTCTTTTTCTTCGGGAGTCGTGCTTCTCACTACATTGTTCAGTGCTTTTACCCTGACATTCTGGCTGTTTCTCTGTAAAAGCCTGGGTCTGATCTGAACACCATCATAATACAAAAATGCTGTGGAAAATGTTTTATGTACATCTCCACAGCATTTTTTATTTTCAGATCAGTTTCAGATATCTCAGCCCATCCCGGATTCCATAATGGAACATATCGGACGTAACATAATCTGCCAGTTCTTTGATCTTCGGGGAAGCATTTCCCATGGCAACTTTTGTTGCAGCGTATTCAAACATGGCAAGGTCATTGTTGCTGTCTCCAAAAACAATGGTATCTTCCCACGGAATATCAAACAGGCGGATCACTGCCGCGATTCCCACCGCCTTATTAAATCCTTTTGGCACAAGTTCAATGGTATTTCCCACAAATGAACTGCTGCCCTCATGACGGATGATATCATAATATTCTGACAAAATGGACAATGCAGCCTCTGCATCACACCCTGCAGTCATTTTTGCGCTGATCTTATTGATCCGCATGCAATCCTCATTTCCACGGATCGGTCTCCATTTATCACCCAGAGATTCCGTGATCAGGCTGGCATACCAGTTCACTTCATCGGTATATTCCTCTTTGTCATAGTACATGAAATCCGCACCTTCCATTACCGGAATCAGGCCGTATTTTCTTAAAACCTCCACGGAAAGTTTTGCAATTTCTGGTGTCATCTCTTTGTTAAAAAGTCTCTTCCCGTCTTTTTCAATGGTGGACCCGCAGGCACTGATCATTCCGGTAAAAGGAATCTGCTCCAGATACCAGGAAACAAAGGCGCGGCTTCTTCCTGTACAGAGCCATGCTTCGTGTCCATTATTTACCAGCGCACGGATGGCTTCAATGGCACTGTCCGGCACACCTTTTTTCATATCGCAGACAGTTCCGTCCGCATCAAAAAATACTGCTTTTCTGCTCATTTTCCTGTCCTCCGATGTCATCTGTAAAATACCTTTACCGCGCGGATCAGGCTTTCCGTATCTTTCACTCCGGCCGTCTCATAAGCGGAATGCATTGCCAGCTGAGGAAGGCCGATATCTACCGTATTCATGGCTGCCTGGGTGTTTGAAATATTTCCCAAAGTAGATCCACCGGCAATATCAGAGCGGTTTACAAATGTCTGATACGGCACATCCGCTTCTCTGCAGAGCTCCTTGAAAATCGCTGTGGAGATCCCATCCGTACAGTATTTCTGGTTCGCATTATATTTGATCACGATTCCACCATTCATCACCGGACGGTTTACAGGATCTGCCTTGTCTGTATAATTCGGATGAAGCGCATGTGCATTATCCGCAGAGATCATAAAGCTCTCCGCAAGGGCCATCAGATAACTTTCCTGATCTCCGCCAAGGGCCAGATTGATCCGGAACAGCACATCCTTAAGAAATGTGGATGCTGCTCCCTGTTTTGTGGTACTCCCCACCTCTTCGTTATCCAGTACACAGTGGACTGCAATATTTTTCTTTTTATCTGCCTGAAGAAAACCTTCCAGCGAAGCGAAAGCACACTGCAGATCATCCAGCCTTGGACTGGAAACAAACTCATTCCGGGAACCCCAGATCGTTCCGGGCATCCGGTTATAAAGAAACAGATCATGTCCCAGAATATCCTCCGGCCGAACCTCCGCCTCTTCTGCCATCATCCGCATGAAATTTCCTTTTTCACCACTGCCACTGTACAGTGGAAGCATATCTTTCTGAACATTGTAATGATAGCCTCCGTTGATATCCCGGTTCATATGGATGGCAAGGCTTGGGATCATGACCAGATCTCTGTCAATATTCACAAGTTTTTCCAGGATTTTTCCGTTCTTGCGGACGATCATCCGGCCTGCAACAGAAAGGGGACGGTCAAACCAGGTAGATAGGATCATTCCTCCGTACCGCTCCACATTCAGTTTCACGTAAGCTCCGTTTACGGACATCTCAGGATTTTCTTTTATTTTAAAAGACGGAGAATCGCTGTGGCTTGCAATGATATGATATCTTCTGCAGTCATTGACAGGAATGGAAAATCCAATGATGGCGGAATGATTTCTCATGACAAAATATTTTCCGCCTTTTTCCAGGTTCCAGCTTTCCTCCTCTTTCAGTTCTGTAAAGCCCTCCTCCAGAAAACGTTTTCTTGTCTCTTCTGCCGCCTGAAAGGCTGTGGGGCTTTTGCTGATAAATTCCAGCAGTTTCTCTGTTGTCTCTTCGTACATAGTATTTCTCCTCTGTCCGGCCCGTATCACCGGTCCGTTTTGCTATTGCCCATTATACGGCAAATTTTTTTTCAGAGCAATACTTTTACCCAAGCGCCTGAAAGATCCAGGATACCACAGGAAGTGTCAGGACTGAACATAACGTAGTAACCACAATTCCTCCCATTGCATAATCTCCATCTGATCCGGAGGCATTTGCCATCATTATCACCGACGACATCACAGGCATGGCAGAAGTCAGCGCCATAGTCATCCGGATATCTGCCGGAATAGGGACAAGCCTCAACAGGATATAAAAAAGCACTGGAAATCCAATCATTTTTATCAATGTGATCCCATAATAATCCGGCTTCTTAACAAAGCTTAACACATCAATGCAGGCAAAAACACCTCCCAGATAGATCATTGCCAGTGGTGTTGCTGTCGCTCCCATCTTCTGAAGTGCCGTATTTAAAACCAGTGGGATCCTGATTCCTGTCAGTACACAGATCATTGCCAGAATAATGGCCACTGTCACAGGATTGATCAGTTTTTTCGGATTAAAAGTTCCGCTTTCTTTTTCTGAGGAAGTCAGTTTTACCCCCAGAGTCCACAACATCAGCTGATCAATAATCGTAAAAACAGCCATATACAGCATTCCTTTTTCCGGATATATGCTGACAACAATAGGAATTCCCATAAATCCCACGTTTCCGAATACAGTCATTGCACGATATAATTGCAGATGTTCTCCATGAAGATGAAATACTTTTCCGGATAAGGTGCCCAGGATCAGCAGACACACATACATCACTGCCGCAATTCCGAGGATGGACAATGAGGAAAAAAATGACTGCCGATCCACCCCGTTTACCGTATTGATAAAGATCATCACCGGCAGTGACAGTTTGATCACAACTTTTGAAATGATCTCCAGATTTTCCCGTGTCAGTACTTTTGTGCGGATCAGGATCACGCCTGTGATAATGTAGATCACGAACATTCCGATCTGTTGCAGTAAAACTGTTAATGTGTTCATTTTTTTAGAACCCCTCTCTTAAAAATATGTAGTGTAATCCCTGTTAAAGCAGACATTCACATTCATTTTTGCAATTTACATTCAAAAAAATAATGCACCCGGTTATCATAACCCTGCGATGCATTATTTCCTGTAAGATGTTTTCAAAAACACCCTGCGACTATTTCCTTCATATTATCATATCTGGCATATATTTACAATGCGGTTTCTCCTGATCTGCCATCAGATTTCCGCTTTTTTCCGTACCCACATATACTGCGCGAATTTATCTCCAAGCTTATTCAGGATCATGGTATAAGCTGCCCCGAACACATTGGCCCCGATACGCAACAGCACAGCTGCCGGCATTCCAAACAGTCCTGATGCGATGGACAGCGCTCCAAATGTATTAAATGCCGTCTGCCACGCATAGCCTGCGGAATATCCCACACCGATTCCTCCGATCATTCCGATGTAAGGGTACATGGACTTTGGAAGCACCAGATAAAGCACCACAAACAGCAGGCATCCCACAATGTTGAACATGCCTCTTTTTCCGGCTCTGACTTTACAGTCCTCAGTGAATGGCAGGCACACCGACATGCAGGCAATTCCGGCCCACATTGCTCTTGGAAGTCCAAGAAGTGACATGATCAGCATGGCGCTGGAAACGATCAGTGTCAGCCGCAGGTACCATCTGCCTCTTGCGGAATGCAGGTCAAATTCCCGGAACAGATCCAGAAATGTTCTGCGATACGGACGATTTTTCTGATTCTTATAAAAGATCACCATGCAAAGGAACATTCCCACAAGAAGGCCCTCCACGCGAAGCAGATACGCTTTTCCAGTTACGTCATATCCCATCAGAAGCAGATAACCGAGGACAAATGTGGAATGATTATACATAATTACATTGTGGCATCCCAGGATCATCAGCAAAAGGATACTTACAGCGTTTACAAAAAATGCCGGCACCGGTGAAACCATATTGGACAGTCGCGGTCCTATGATCAAAATACCAAAGATTCCGGCAATGGACAGCAAGCCATGTGTGGTCCGGATCCCGAAATCCGCCTGTCTCAAAACCAGCACTGCCAGAAGTACGGTTACTCCTACAACACTGTTATCATTGCCGGTTATCTTACTGTACAATGTCACAACCGCCACACAAAATGCCATGACAAGATATACTTTAAAATTATAGATCAGAATGTGCCTTCGTTTTTCTTTTTTGTCTGTGGTATTTCGAATCAGCTGTTTTGATCCGGTTGAGCTTAACTGTAGTTCCTGATAAAATGTCATTCTCATCGCTCCTTTTGTAAAACGGACATTCTCATTCCGCTTTATCATATGTTCATAAACGCAATTGTTTTACAACGCATTTAAAGATACAAACAGCCATTATACTTGGTTTATTCAGAAACGTCAAACACTTTTTTCAAATTAACGCAGTTCCGCGATCCTGGTCACTGCCACATAAATTTCCTGAATCTTATACCAGGTTGGATAATCCACCACTCCGGACGTGGGAAGTCCAAATACATTCTGAAATTTTTTCACAGATGCCGCAGTAGCCGGGCCATAAATACCGTCCACAGTTACTGTCGGAATGGCTGGATAGGCCTTTGCTATGGCATTGAGCTGTTCCTGGATCTGCTGTACTTTTTCTCCGGTGACTCCAATAGTCAGGTCATATCCAGGCCAGGATGCGGGAATCCCGGAAACTGCTTCCGCCACATTGATATACATATCGTTTCCATAGAAACTCCGCAGGATCTCAATCGCAGAATATCCCTGGTCTCCCAGCGCCTTGCTTCCCCACTGAGTCATCCATCCCCTATCCCTGCACTGCACCTGACGCCCGTCACAGTACTGGGTCAGGATTGGCTGACGCACATCCGGCCTTGAAAGATAATTTTCAAAAAGTTCGTCTACGATCCGGTCAATACTCTCAAAAATATTCCGGCCATTGATCCATTTGTGGTCGTATGCGGTAGAGGATGTGATGGTATAATCATAGCCTTTGTTCCGGTACCATTCCGTATACACCCGGTTTAATGTAAACGACATGATCGCCAGGACATTTGCGCGTATTGTATCATCCGGCCAGGTAGCGTAGATCTCGCTGCTGGCCACATTTTTGATATAATCTTTGTAACGTACATAATAGTTCTGCGCATTAGTATCTCCTACCGGTCCATCATGGACTACGATATACTCCGGGATCACCACCCGGCTTAAAACAATCTCTCCAGATTCATTTACCGGCTTGATCTCAGCCTCAGGATTTTTGGGCGGATACTCACCAAACAAGGTGTGAGGGCCGATCACAATGCGTTGATAATCCTCTCCTGCGCCTCTCTGTCTCATAAGAGATGCCGGCTGCTGTGCGATCACCTGGGGAAGAACTTCCGTTCCTGCCACTTCTTTTGGTTCAAAACCATCTGCACTGATCTGAACGGTATATTCCGCATAAGGCTGCTCTTCCACCGGCTTCATGCTGTATTCCAGAGGAGGAGCTGCCAGATCCAGCATCGGTGTTTTTCCGGAAGAATCGGTGCGGACTTCCTCGATCACATTATCCGGTACTCCCGTATAAGAAATCCGCACTCTGGCATTTTCCACAGGGCGGTTATTAGCTCCGTCCTGCACCGTCACCTGCAGCCGTCCCTGATCCGGGGTATCCTGCTGCATGGAAAGATAAGAATGATTTTTCATAAACAGAGACTCCTTTTTGTGCCTGAAAACACACTGACTCTCTGCCAGTATATGCACAAAATCGAAAAAATGCCATATATCTTACTGTGCTTCCTCCCAGTAATCTTCCGCATCCTGAATATCATCAAATTCATCTGCATGATCATAGTAAAAATCTTCCGGATCATCGTAGTCCTGCACATCATACATATCTTTTCTGGTATTATTCCTGCTGGTATTTCCACTGTACCTATTTTTTCTGGATGCTGTGGACGGAACAAACTCAACTACACTGCTGACCCGTCCGTTTCTGCAGACTGCCATGAATTTTTTTGTTCCGTTGCTGTTATACCACATATATCTGTACTGAATATCCTGTGTCCTTTTTCCCGGTGTATCCCGCCAGTAATGTTCTGTTCTTTTCTCTTTCGCCCTTCCCAGAAGCGTAATATTTATATATTTTTCTTTCATTCCTTTATATGGCTCATCTTTCTTCCTCATTTTTTCCTCTTCTTCTTTTTCTTTCTGTGCCATATATTTTTCATACTGTACTTCTGTATCTTCTTTAACCCTTTTCATTTCTTCTGCATATTTACCACTGTACTTATCCTCTTTCGGAAAATTCCATATGAGTTTATGCAGCTCCTCAATTCCTTCTTCGTTCTGAACAGCTTTGCAAAACTTTGCATACCGGATAATATATTCTGCATCCTCATAATTTCCCGGAAGTTTTTCAAGTAATTCTATCGCTTCATCATATTCACCTGCATCCATGCATTCTCCCGCTTTTTCATAACATACATTATTCTGTTTTTCCTTAAATTCTGCATTTTTTATCTGGATTGCCTCATCCGCTTTTATGATCAGAAAAGGTACCGCCAGAACAACTGCTATCAAAGCCGCCAGTATTAAAATATTCTTTTTCAAATTCCCATATCTCCTTCTCTTTTGCTCTGATATCTTCATTATATAATAAATATCTGCACAGAAAAAGTGCTGTATCATCTTCTCATAGATCATACAGCACTAAATATTTGCCTTATTTTGTCAGATATCAGAAAATCTTCAAAATATCATTATACATAACCACAACCATCAACGCCATCAGAAGCATCAGTCCCGCAAAATGGATCATGCCTTCTACCTGGCGATTTACCGGTTTTCTCCGAACTGCTTCTACCACCAGAAATACCAGCCTTCCCCCATCCAGTGCCGGAAGAGGAAGCAGGTTCATCACTCCCAGGTTGGCCGAAAGCAGAACTGCCATATTCAGCATGTTCATCCAGATCATCAGTGTTCCTTCGCTCTTGGACTGTTCGTAAGTATCACCGATGGCATCCACAACACCAACCGGGCCGCTTAAGTCTTTCATTCCAAGATGACCGGTCACAAGCTCTTTCAGACTTAAGATCGTAGTGCGGATCATGTATTTTACTTCCACCGCACCGTATTTCAGAACATTGAAACCGGAAGTCTTTTCGCTGTATGTGTTATATCCGAAACCGGAAACCGGTGTCCTGTATTCTCTTGGTGTAATCTCCGCCTCATATTCCAGCCCATTTCGTTCATAAGTGATCGTCACAGGTTCATCAGACAGTGGATGCTCCTCGATATATTTTTCATATGCATTTCCATCCGGGACTTCCACACCGTTGATCTTCGTGATCACATCGCCCGCTTCCAGACCTGCTTCTTCCAGTGGCATTCCCTTGATCAGAGATTCCACTGTCATGGAATTTACATCAGAACGGTTGAAACCAAGGAGATACCGTACATTCACATCCGGCTTATAAGAGATCTCCTGTTCTTTTCCATCACGTTTTACCTTCAGATGGATGGTCTCTCCCTCTTTCAGTTCATTGAGATACGAATACACATAGAGATCTTTTCCCAGGTCAATGTGATATCCCTGGTACTCTGTGATCACATCGCCTTCTTTCAGGCCTGCCTTTTCTGCTGCGGAACCTTCTGTTACCTGCAATACAGTTGCAGGATCATAGCCAATACAGCCCACAATGATCACAGACAGGACAAAGGCCAGCAGAAAATTAAATACCGGGCCAGCGGCAACCACCGCGATCCTGCCCCACGCAGGAGCGGAATTAAAAGTCCCCGGACTGTCATCTTCCGCATCTTCTCCCGCCATGGCACAGGAGCCGCCAAGAGGAAGCAGTTTCACAGAATAGCAGGTGCCACCTTTTACCGTGCTTATGATCCTCGGGCCCATGCCAAGAGAAAATTCCACCACCTCAATGTGGTTCTTTTTTGCCAGGAGAAAATGTCCCAGCTCATGGATCAGTATCACAACGCTGAAAATAATCACAGCAATCACAAATCTCAATTTACCACCTGCTTTCGATCCACTGGTAAGTATCCTGCTCTACAGAAAGGATCTCATCCAGATCCGGATGTTCGATTTTTTTATGTCTTTCCATAGACTGTGCAATAATCTCATAAATATCCAGAAAGCCAATCTTTTCTTCCAGAAATTTCTTTACCGCAAGCTCGTTGGCCGCATTAAAGACAGTCGGCATGCTTCCGCCTTCCCGGGATGCCTGGATCGCCATAGGAAGTCCGCGGAATGTCTCCATATCCGGAACCTCAAATGTGATCTCACGGAGTTTCGTGAAATCAAGACGATCTCCATCCAGATAACGTCTGTGTGGATAGTACAGAGCGTACTGGATCGGAAGTCTCATATCCGGAGTTCCAAGCTGCGCCATGATCGCACCGTCTTTAAATTCCACCATGGAATGAATGATACTCTGCGGCTGCACCACCACCTGGATATGATCCAGATCCATATCAAACAGCCATCTGGCTTCCATAACTTCCAGGCCCTTGTTTACCAGGGTCGCGGAATCTACGGTGATCTTCCGTCCCATTACCCAGTTTGGATGTTTCAGAGTATCTGCAACCGTGACATTTCGAAGCTCTTCTGTAGTACGTCCGCGGAACGGGCCGCCGGATGCCGTGATCAGAAGTTTATGGATCTCTTTGTTTTCTTCTCCGTGGATAGCCTGGAAAATGGCGCTGTGTTCACTATCTACCGGAAGGATGGATACACCATATTCTCTTGCCATTGGCATGATCAGATGACCTGCCGTGACAAGAGTCTCTTTATTGGCCAGGGCAATATCCTTTCCGGCACGGATTCCCTCCATGGTAGGACGGATCCCGATCATTCCCACGATCGCAGTGACCAGGATATCGGATTCCGGCATGGACGCAAGTTCCAGAAGCCCTTCCATTCCGCTGACTACCTTTGTGTCAGTATCCGCAATACGTGTTTTCAGGTCCCGGGCTGCCTTTTCATCCCAGACCGCTGCCAAAATCGGGTGAAATTCCCGGATCTGCTCTTCCAGTTTCTCCACACTTTTTCCCGCACTGACTGCAACAACACGAAGGTCTTCGTTTTTTCTTGCCACATCCAGTGTCTGGGTTCCGATGGAGCCGGTAGAACCTAAGATTGCAATATTTTTCATTTCAATATCTCCTAAATTCCAAGAATGATTTTTGCAAGATAGTAAATAACAGGAGCTGTGATGATCACGCTGTCAAAACGGTCCAGGATTCCTCCATGGCCCGGGATCAGCTTACCATAGTCCTTGATGTTCTGATTTCTCTTGATGGCAGATGCTGCCAGATCACCTACCATGGAGATCAGCGCTCCAACTGCACAGATCAGGGCATACTCTGCCATTTTTCCCTGTGTGGCCGCTGCATAGATCACTCCAAGAAGCGCCGCTCCCACAACACCGCCTACTGCTCCCTCGATAGATTTCTTAGGGCTTAAAACCGGAGCCATCTTATGTTTGCCAATGAGCATTCCCACACAGTAGGCACAGGTATCACAACCCCAGGAGCATAAAAATATCAGCCATACCAGGAATTTTCCATCCGGAAGGTTTCTGGTAAGATAGATAAAGGAAAGCATCACCGCAACATACACCATTCCGAAAAATGCTGCCATCACCTGTTCCGCACGGTATTTCGGATAACCGAATACATAAACAAACAGGATCAGGATCATACTGATGAT
>OLRL01001049.1_pt1 | contig 11899 bp, 10 predicted proteins | sample 1643201 | NCBI WGS metagenome assembly OLRL01 (sample SAMEA3136649, study PRJEB25190) | human gut metagenome | biome: human gut; feature: human-associated habitat; material: faeces | place: Austria | collected 2013
ATCGGCTGGTAAAAAATTATATTATTTCATTGTCCTCTTGACGGAGAGCAGTTCAGTGAAAGTGTCCTTTTTTACTTATTGTTCTTCCGCGCTTTTACTTATTATCTCTTTTCTTACGGCTATATATTGCTATACTGACAATGCCCGCACCGGAAATCGCAAGTATCACCGTCCAAAGAAGAAGATTGCTCTGATCCCCAGTTTTCGGTTGATCTGATGGGTTCGATGGATCTGCCGGTTGTTCCGGATTCGTTGGCTTCTGCGGATTCGTTGGTTTCTGCGGATCCGTTGGTTTCTGTGGATCCACCGGTTGCTGCGGATTCTCCGGCTTCTGCGGGTTCGTCGGATTCTGCGGGTCCGTCGGTTCGGAAATATCATCATTCGTAATCGTCCAGATGTTCTCTTTTTGTGAAACAGTAGAAGTAAATCCTTCTGGTACGTCAACCTCAACAACAGACCATTCATACTGACCATCCAGTTGTTCCCAAGTATATTGCCAGTCGTTTTTCTCATTAAGTTCCATTACCACATACCGTTTTCCATCACGGAGCAATTCTACCTGCACAGACGCGGCAGCTTTTCCTCCATCATCTAACGTCCAGACTTTTTGTACCGTCAAATGTGTGTGATCTTCATTGTCTCCGCCACCCGGAATATCGTTTTTTGTATTCGCAATAGTAAAACCATTCTTATCATCTCCGGTAATCTGTGTAGCATAACCGGGAACTGCCACTTCAGATACCGTGTAAACATAAACTTGTCCATTCTGATCCTCAGTTGGCAATGCTCCAAAAGTATAGTGCCAATTATCTGCCGCCGTCAACGCTGCTGTATCAGTCACCCGATCATTACAAAGCAAATTCACTGTAATAGATTCCGGACGCTCTTTTTCGTTGTCCCCGAACCAAACCTTGTTTACATCTACGGAAGTAACAGCTTCTGTTCCAATGATAACACCACCATTTGCTGCTATACCTCCGCCCTTGTCCGAAGTATTTCCTGAAATGATCAGAGCCGCCTCTTTTTCCGCCACATCTTTACACTCCTCAAAAATCGGAACGGCTTTCAAAGCCAGACATTCCTTATACTCGGTTACTGTTATCGGATTCGTATCAGCGCCCTCCACACCATAGCGTGGAACTGCCTCATTCGTAGTAGGGTATACGCCGGTACTCGGCAGATAAACGCTTCCGTCTTTATACCATTGGACAGCGCCTCCTCCCAACATGCGGTTTGCCAACGTAGCCGGGTAGTTATCCGCCGAACGAGCCGCAAATACCAAATCATCCCCGGCTCCTTTTTGCCCATCAGAGTCTTGCGCAATATTATCAAAAATTGCTGCTCCACCTGTCGCGTAAACATTCGTTTTTCCTGTGGCACAGAACCACATTCCACCACCCTGTCGAGCAGTGTTTCCTGTTATCAAAACATTCGTCAAATGCAGGGTACTGTAATAATCGTAATTTCCTTCGCTATATATACCGCCGCCCATGTTAAACGCAGTATTATCGATAATTTCTCCGGCTTTCAGTTCTACTCCATTGGAATAGGAATAAATACCGCCTCCGATACCTCCTGTATTTTTAGAAATCGTACCACCTTCCATAATAAAAGTTGTATTGTACTCCGTCTGACCTTTTTGCAGGTTATCGTCTACTACACAGACTCCCGCTCCATTTATCCCTTTGTTGTTAGAAATAGTACCGCCATTCATTGTAAATGAAGCATTGTTCTCCACATGCACTGCTCCAGATCCCTTTACTTTTCCGACAGATGTGCAAGTATTTCCAGTAACAGTACCGTTTCCGGACAACGTAAAGGTCGTACGATGATCGTCATCACTGCCCCAGAGCATCACGGCACTGCCTCGATGTCCGGTATTCCCGCTGATAGCACCGCCGCTCATTGTACCGTTTGCATTACCGTACAGCAATACACCGGGGGAACAATTTAAAGCCGCAGCTGCCGAAGCGTTATTTCCTGAAATCTCACCTCCGGTGATTTCCACCTCAGCTCCATCGCTGACTCTGACAATTCCACTGTAAGATACTGCTCCGCTGTGTAAACTATTCTTTGTAATCTTACCTCCGGACAACTTGAATGTCGTCCCCTCGCCGCGACTATCAATGATTCCCAGACCACTGCCATTGATTCCATTCGCGAGATCATTCGTGATCTTAGAGCCGGTAACTACCGCATCTCCGGTCAGTTCCAACGTTCCTTTGTTCAAAATGATGCTGCCGCTGTTATACCGTCCAAACAAAGTCACTTGTCCGCTAATAACTAATGAAGCGCCATTCTCCACTACGAAAAGATTTTTCAAATCTGTCGCTGTTTTCGTTCCTGCGATTTGATATTCCTGCTCTGCGGTGATCATAACCGTCTGCCCCGCCGGAACAATAACTGCTTGATTTAATTTGATATTCTTTTCCAAAGTTATCTGACCGCTATTACCGGTCTTTGCCGCTTCATTTACCGCTTCCTGCAATGTAAGTGCGCCCGACGCGCCGGAAATTGTATCGCCCACATCATCCGGGATAGACTGCTGTGTGTACGTAACCTTAACAGCGTCCGGAAGTGTTCCTGTGATCGTCACATTATCTTGGCTGTTATCAAACACAATTTCTTTAAGAGCGTTATTCCCTTCAAACACATTACCATTCACGCTCTCCACACCACTGCCGATTTCAAATTTTTCCACCGCAGTATCACTAAATGCATAATTACCAATCGATGTCACACTGTCCGGAATCGTGACCGTACCACTCAGTTTTTTTGCATTCCAGAATGCATAAGTTCCAATCGATGTCAAAGTCTCCGGAAACTTGATTTCCGAAATATCTGTATACAAAAATGCCCATATTCCAATCGATGTCAAGTTATCGCTTAAAGTCACAGAATCAACACTTGTATAACTGAATGCTTTATTCGGAATCACATTTAATTGGGTAAGATCCAGTGCTCCTGTCAGCTTTTGGCAATTATAAAATGCATATGTTCCCACCTCTGTCACATTACTCAGATTTACCGGACCAGGAAGCGCACGACATTCATTGAATGCATATGATTCAATCTTTGTAACTTGACTCAAATCCGGGATTGTCTTCAACACCGTACACTCATTAAATGCAGAAGAACCAATCGATGTGATCGTTCCTTTGGCAATGACACTTTCCAAACTGGTACAGCCGCTGAAAGTACTGGACGGAATTTCTGTCATAGAAGCCGGCAGTTCTACACTAATCAAAGACGTACAGTCTGAAAACAAACTTCCTTCCGTAACCACAAGTCCCTCCGGCAACGCAATGCCTGTCAGGGCAGTAGCGCCACTGAAAACTGCCGGCTGCGTAATACGTTTAAGAGTTTCAGGTAAGTTTATTGTCGTAAGTGCCTCACAACCATTCAGCATAGAGTTTGCGGAAATTTCTTCAACCCGTTCACAAAAAGTAATGGTTTCAAGTTTACTCATATTCTGGAAACTTCCGGTAAAATTTTTAACACTTCCCGGAATCGTCATCTCTGTCAGATCCGGAAATTTATAAAATGAAGTAGAATTTACCGTAGTTAAAGTATCCGGTAAAATCAGTTCTGTAACATTTTTACATTTACTCCATTGTGAAAAAGCGATTTCTGTAACCGGATATTCCTCATTCTCATACATTACGGAACTTGGTAATGTAACCGTAACAGGAGCTGCCGGATTTTTCATCTGCCATAAATACGCCCAACGGTTTATTCCGTCACTATGAAGGTCAATCGTATATGTAATCCCATCAATCGTAAACTCTTCATTTTCCTTTACCAAAGTCGAATCTGCAAGTAAAGCCTTATCCTCCTGCTCTCCTGCTGAAGCATCTCCGTTTTCATCACCGTCTGCCCCCGAACCTGTCTCATCCAAAGCGTCTTTCACGATTACTTTGATTTCAGGAACTTCCACTCCATCTGCAAGTACATATTTCTCCGGAAACGTAGGTGTATAAATATACTCCCCTACTACTTTCTGATCGTATTCCGACGCCGCTGTCCAGATGATCCCCTCAACTTGAACCGCCTGCGGTTCTTCTTCCATCTGATAAGCCATTGCCCCCAATGTCTCCGGCAAGACCGGCTCCGTTTGTTCGCTTCCTTCCACAAGCTGCGGAACAGTCTGATTCATCACCGCCTCATCCAAGGCGCTCATTTCTGTAATTATCCATTCCTCGTTGTTCTCTTCCGGTAAAGATTTTTCATCCTCTCCGGCAGCAAACGCACTCCCCGAGCAAAGAGAGATAAGTATAATCAGACTAAGAAATATACTCATAAATCGTTTTCCTGTTTTCATTTTTCTTTCGTCCTTTCCCCCAGATTTTATCTTAACAATGATACATTCCCCTCTTTTGAAAAATAAACAGAATATATCTCTTAAATTATAACAGAATTTCGGAAATTTTTACAATAATCTTTTGATTTTCAAAATAATTTTTCAAAAAAATGCCAAAAAACTCCCCAAAACCGAAGTCCTGAGGAGTTCTAAAATCTTTTGAAATTGTACGTTCCGAAAACGTATGATTAACGTTTAGAGAACTGGGAACGCTTGATTTTACCAGGTTCTTGAAATGTGGTGTTACAAACACAGGGCTTCTCATTACTCTTCAGAACACCTCATAGACTTCAATTAAGATATCTGACAGTAAGTTCCTGAATAGCAAGTATCGGACCTTGTGCATATGTTTCTTGGGGATACATTCTTTCCAGACGTTCTGTTTCTTTCATCAAAAAAGGAATCATTTCTACATCTCCTCGAAACCCAATTACTAAGCACAACATAGATTTTAAATACTCATTCCGGATATTAGAGTATTCTTTCATAAGCCAATCGCAACAGTTTTCTTCACAGTGCAAGAAAAAATAAAGAGTATTTTCTATAAAGATATCCTGCCCGTTTTTCATAGTTTTTTCTTTTATGCATGGCATCATCACTGTTTCGTATTCCAGTAATTTTCCTCTTAATCTACTTCGGTTCCCTCCCGATAAAGGCTTTCGCATCAATTTCAACAATTCTTCCGTTGTTTCTGCTTGTTCAATCATTCTTTTCGAATGCAAATCCTCTTCAGATTCATCGAGCATTTTTTCTGAAATCGCATTGGCATATTCAACTGCTTCAGGCTCAAGATATAAACTATATTCAAATTTAGCTGCCGAAAAAGGTATATCCGGGTGTTTATCTAAAAATTTATGTACTTCTTTTTTACTAATGGTTGTCATAATGTTTCACAACCTCCTCCAGCAATGGCAAATCGCAACATCTTTCTTTTATTCTCTTGTCATTGCCATTCAATTCTTCATCTTTCTTAAAAAGAAGATCTCTTAATCTTTTTGCTGTTAACTGAATTTGTTCCCGATCAGCTTTAATACACTTATATTGATTTTGAAACAAACGCTGATATTTTGAATCTTCCATTTTTATTATCTGCAACTTTTGTATCATATTTTTTCAAATAATTGATGTATTCATCTTTGATATTATAAAATTTCATTTTTCCTCATCTGTCAAAAAAAGAGACGACTTCACTCGCCTCTTTTTCAGGTTCTCTCTTTATGGTGGAGACTCACCTGCTTTTTTAGGTTTCCAGTTTATGGTAGAAACTCACCTAAGACAATTCTTTGTCTATAATAAGTATATGCAATTCGCTCTAAAAAATCAATATAATTCTATAATTTTACAAAATATAAACCTCCCAAGACCAAAGTCCTGAGAGGTTGAAAATTCTTTTTGAAATTGTACGTTCCGAAAACGTATGATTAACGTTTGGGTAACTGAGAACGCTTGATTTTACTGGATTCTTGGAATGTGGTGTTGCAAACACGTTACAAACACAGGGCTTCTCATTACGCCTCACCACACCTCTAAACTATCAAAGAGGGAGATGACTCAAAATAACAAATGTGCATCTTCCTCTTTTTTTCTCGCAATATTATTCCCACTCGACAATCACTAATCAATTTTGTTTAGAGATTATTTGTTGCCGTGTTCCTATTTCTTTTGATTATTTGATTTATCCATATTATCCTGCCTATACGGGCTAATGTTATCATTTTGTTATCGGCATTGATAACACACGCTCTGTAACTGTGGATAATAGCAATATGTTCCAACTCAAATTATAAGCAGTTTTGCTTAGAATATCTAGAAAGAATACTATTCATCAATGAACAACGTTATATAAGATGCTTTCGATAATCAATCGTGTCAATTCCATAAACCTGTGTATCTACACATTCACATAAATCAGGGTCAAACAATGCTAAATTATACCCTTCACTATGCATTACACTTTTATACTCTATACCAGCATACTCTGCAACATCATCATGTATAATACTTTTCACAAAATCTGTAATATATTGAGTTGGAACATAATCCAAAGCACTGTCGCTCCTTCTCATAATTTTACTCATTTCATCATTTATCTTATTCAAATGCTCTTTATTAATTGCATATTCCAAACAATTCAATCCTTCTATAAATGGACTGATTTGATTAATTCGTTTTAAATCAACAACAATAATGTCCTTTTTCAATTTAAATTTCCCTACCGTCACAAAATCATATGCACCAGCTCTTGCCTCATATATTGTAGTCTCAGCAGTATCACCCAAATACAAACACCTAATTCCTTTTGCATTAGCTCTACCATCTGTAGTCTTATCAATTGGCGGTGCCCCCATTTCCTCGATAGGAATTCCGTCTTCCGTTGAAATTCTACATCTATAAAATAATTCTCCTTCTTTATATGGCTTACGAATATACGAGCAAAACCGCTCTAATAAATTCAAATCTACATAATGAGTATGAAAACGATTCTTTATTTTTAATGCCTCTACAAAATCATCCCAAGAATTTGTTGTTAAAAGTGAATGACTCGATAAATACTCTTGATCATATAATTCCTGAACACCAACTGGCTGATCAAACAACTCTGCATTATATTCATACTTTTCTTTACATACTGCAGTAATTATGTAATATACCTCTGACTCACTTTTTTTATTAAATATATTCCAATTATTAATTAACTCACTCTTCAACAGACGAGTATCTGATTTCGGATATGATTCAGACAACATTGAAACCGGTGTATATATACTTAACAATTCATCAAACATCATACCCAAATCTTCATACTTATCTGTATCATATATATGCACCTTTTTACTTTTACATAATGGACAATCCCCAATCTCTGCTTTATTCCGAATAACAGAGATAACTTCTGTATCGCAAAAGCATTTTTCGCAAATTATCATAAGCTACTCCTTATCCAAATATCTTCCTATCAGCTCCAAATGATGCATAATAGATAGTTTTTTCACTGTTCCTAACCCCGGATAAGCTTCTCGATGATATAAATCTTCAAACTCTTTCATTGCCACTGTATCAAGTTGTTTTTCTTCATTCCATTCTACTAGTTTTGACAACGCTTCTTGAAACTTTCCAGCAGGGTCACTTATATCATCATTTGAATCAGACACAAAATGTTTTACACGCAAACTATCATCTGTATTAAAATATACAATATGAATTGCGACTGCATACGGTGCAAATCCAGTTTCATTATATTCCTTACCAACTATAGAATAATCGGAAAAACCTACATATCCATCTTCCAAATAATATAAATGATCTTCCGAAAAAGGTTCGTCATCAACCTCAACATAATCATTATTTCTATCTTGTTTATTGAACTTATCTGCCAAAAGCACCCTATTTTTTCTTATTTTCCTTCTAAATCCACTTTCATCCGGTATTAAATTATACTTAACATCCTTGGCTGCAAAGTATGCTTCATATATAGAAATTGCGTCTTTATCATCACAGATTGTCCCCATATTATCTGCATATCTTTCGATAAATTTTTCTGGCTTCGAATTTGCTTTTAGTAAATTCATAAAAAGGAGATTATGGTTCTCCTTTAAACTTGCAGAGAAATTTTCCTTTAACTTCTGATTTTTTTCTTCTCTTGCATCACTTTTAAAACTCCCTACCTTAGGATTAGTAATTATAGCAAGCTGTTTATTATGCTTTCCATATGTTTCTATAGTTTTAACAAGCGTAGCAGACAATTTTACAGGTTCAATAATAGGCATAATTCTACCGCTCAAAACATCTTTTTCTACTAATTCACGCAACGCAATCAATTCAAATTGCCTTCCTCTTAAATAAGGAAAATACATACTACACACCTCCATATTGATGGTCTAAAAATATTTCCAGTTTCCGATAATCATCATATGACAACTCCATAAAATATGCCAAGAACTTTAACTCATATGGAATTTTAACAAACTCCTCTTTTTCTAGTCTCATTCTCTTTTTTAATATTCTCAAAACAAGTAAATATGACTCTTCTATCGGTATTTGCAAAAACATTTTTTTACAAGTAGAATAATATTTAAACTGCGTAACTTTTGGTAAATAGCCATACTGCTGAGTAATTATGTCTTCATATTCACTTTTTCTTAATAATTTAAAAATAATTTCCTTCTCCAAATCATCTGTGTAGCTTTGTGGTTTTCGAATTGTACCTAGTTTTCCATTTTTTCTCAATATGTAAATACCCACAGGTTTATCAATATTATCCAGCACTTTATATAATCGTTGTAAATTTTTCTCATAAGTAACTACCGCTACATGATCAAATGCCTTATAATAATCATCAATCTGAGAACCTAATCTCTCTAAATTATCCAATTCTGTCTTTATTTCATATACAACAGCCTTTCCATTTATTAACACAAAATCTGCTTTAGATTTCCCAATCACTACTTCTGTTAAAGCAACTGTCGTATTAACACTATGTACACCTAAAAGCAATTTATTCAACAAAGTATTTTTATAAAAATATTCATTTCTATAATTATCTTTTAATTCGCAATAGATTTCACTTATAAGTTCCCGATTATTCTTTTGGACATAATCACTTGTATAGCGCTTTACTACTGACGAATATACATTATCCTCTTTCCCACTTATAAAATGGCGAAGCATATTACGAGTAAATATTCTATTCAAATTACTTATTTTATTTGTTCCCATAAACTTCGCCTCCTTCCACTTCCCAGCTTTTTTAACATCATTTTTTATTATCAAAATCAGTATCCGAAACATTCCTATTACAAATAATAACTATCTATTCTATACAAAATTATATGCGATTTTACTTAGAGATTCAATAGACATTGCTACTTTTACAAACTATCCTAATTTTTCTAAAGTTCCTTATTGCTAATCAAACTCTACAATTTCATTATTAAAATAAAAACTTGCAATTAACTGGTTCATTTTGGCATTAAAAATATTATCAAACTCTGTCTCAACAACTTGGATTAATTCTAAAACTGAAACTAAATATTTTGCAATACAGTGCTCATTTACAAAAATCAAATCACCTTCTAACATATCTGATACACGTGAAAAAGTTTTTCCATTCTTAAATTTTTCATCTACCATGCCATTATTATGTACAATAACATTTCTCAAATTAACTAAATCAAGTAGATTATCTCTACTTTCAGACGAAATATACTCTTTGAGATTAATATTTAATCCTTTCTTATAATGGTCATTTGCCTTATCAAAATTCATAAAATCATTATTCGTGCTTTTTTGAATGAGCAAATCTATATATCTTATCCCATAGCTTCTATACTTTATATGAGCTATATCCATATAGAAATCTCTTAGTGCCTTTTCAAGAATACTAGCTAATTGAACTAATTCCATTTGCATTATATCATAAGTAATAATTCGCATATCATCTTTATTATATTTATTTGAAAGTGTACTATATCCAGCTCTATGCACTTCCTGCATCCTTATCAATGAGCTTAACTGGAAAAATATATTTATTGAAGTAGATTTCTTTCCGCACTTACTACAATATTGTAATTGCTTTTTAATTTTTGAGAAAGATTCCGTTCTTATATCTATTCTAATTTCCCCACAATATGGACAACAAATCTGTATAAGTTTAATTTTCCTTCTTCTTGCATTTAGTATAAATTTGTCTATAGAAAGTTTTTTCACATGATACTTATTGCAATACTCCTTATAAACCTCATAATACTTCATAAGCATAAAAGCCCCTTGTTTTTCTCCAAACCCCCTCAAAAAATTTTCATCTACCAAATGATAGATATCTGTGCTTTTTTCTAAATATTTACCAACAATACTTTTTGACATATTTTCTCCTCATAGGTAATTTATCTTTCACCATCCATCTTCTCTACAAACTGAGATATATTTAGTAACTAATTTTTACATATTTGTTGTATTTATCTGCATAACACAAACAATAGTACACAATAATGTAGCAATATTGATAAAAATATTACTAATCTTTTTATTCTTACAAAGAGAGCCAATGCTGATAATGATAAATATAACACTTAAAATCAGAAAAAACAAATGCCATAAATTCATATGATACATAGAAGTACCTTTTATAAATCTTGACACCAAATTACTAATATCCCCTAATAAAATAAGCACAGTTAAAGTTATATCCGCAATATACGATATAAAAGCAAATCGTTTAAACTTTTTGTAAGACCATATAGCCCCCGACAAAATCAACAATAGGACAGGAAATGAATAAATAAAAATTAAAACCCACATTAACTTTGTTGATGATCCTATTGCGTCCATTTATACTCCCCTTTCCTCTAAATATAAAATATTTTTACTCTATTATTTTTAGAGCAATCTCTTGGGCAAGATTACTCGAAACCCGTTCTTTTTGCAAACTATCTTCAAGATATACAGCAAAATATTCTCTTTGTGATCCCTTTTCAATAAAACCTATAAACCATGTTTCTCCATTTGTTCCAGAACCTGTTTTCCCATATACTTTTTTCTCTTGCTCATCTTCAATTAACATAACTTTCTTTAATATTTCAACATTCTGACTATCATAGAAACTTTTACCTTCAAAAATTTTTGATAAAACCTGTACCTGTTCATATGGCGATATTTTTAAAGATGAACCTAACCAAAATCCGTTTAATTCTTTGTATGGATTTATATTACTTCCTTCCCATGCAGAAACATCGCAATTACCATACTCCAACTCACTTAGTTCTTTTTTTACTTCTTGTTCCCCCACACTATTTATAATCTGATGAAAATACCATATACAAGATGTCTGAAACGCTTTTTTCAAAGTCAAATTCTCGTTCCATTCCGTATTTGGATATTGAGTTCCATTATAGTTCATAGTGGAAGTTTCATCTTTAATAATATCGTTGTGTAATCCTACTAATGTAGAAATAATTTTAAAAGTTGAATATGGGGATACTTCTTGTTTTGCCATATCTTTATTGTACAGAGAATACTTGTTTTCTGACGGACTATATAAAACTGCACAGCCCGTAACACCATTAAAGTTGCTACTTAAATCAAGTATTTCTTCTTCATTGCTCTCGCTCACTTTTTCTTCCGTTTTATCATCTGTTTTTGATTTTTCTAATTGATTTGTTTCTATCAATTCCACTTTTTCTTCTCTAGATGAACACCCAGATAACATTATAAAACATATTACTGAAATACAAGTAATCTTAAATAATCTTGACATACTTTCAATGCTCCTTACAACTTGCAATTTATCCCTTTATCATAATTATATACATCAGCCACCTACATTGTAAAGCGAAAAGCAAGCCATTTTAGACTTGCTTCCCGCCACTCTCATTCCTTATTGATAAATCATTTCTTTATCCACAATCTCCCTTGCACACGATTGTATATTGTTCATTCTCGCTACCCATTCCATCTGATTTTCTGCCTTTAACTGTTCCGTGATCCCATGTGCCTGTTTCATCTGCTCTACAACCCTTTCAAAGCGTTCCTGTGCCTGTTCTT
>OLRL01001055.1_pt1 | contig 11881 bp, 12 predicted proteins | sample 1643201 | NCBI WGS metagenome assembly OLRL01 (sample SAMEA3136649, study PRJEB25190) | human gut metagenome | biome: human gut; feature: human-associated habitat; material: faeces | place: Austria | collected 2013
GCAAGATACATTTGCTGCCATCCATGACCGCAAGTTCGTCCCGGCTCATCAATTCTTTGCCACAATGTCAAGTGATGAATTCAAAAAAGGGTAAAAAAATACCTCATCTCAAATGGAGACGAGGTTGATTGAAGTGAAAAATTGTGGTTTTTAATTTTAATAGTGCAGTTTGTGTTACACAAGACAACATAGAAATCAGAAGGATATTGCTTCTTGTGCCGCCAACTGGAGGGCGGCGAAATGGAGATTATGATGAAGAATATCTGCCATCCCTTTACCAGTTTTCTTCATCAAAACAAAGCTCACATCTTTGGGCGATCTGAAATGTTTGAAAATACCGTTCTTCTAATGGAATCCATTTCTGTTGAAAATCCCTCACTTTGTCAGCTCCATTGCGCACCTGGATACGGCGCAGTTGCTCGTCCAGTGAAATGGTCAGGAAGATATGGAGGTTATAATTGCCCCACAATTCCGGATGGCAACTATAAGAGCCTTCCACTACCGTAAGTCTGTCCGGTATAATCCGGACAGACTCCTGAAAGTCTCGTACATGACAGTCGTAGGGACGATAGGAAAAGGGAGTGCCCCGTTGGAATGGGGTCAATACTTCTTCCCGGAAGCGCTCCCAATCCACATTGCCTCCTGGTTGCCGTAATCGTTCCTCGGTCCGTTGCTCCGAGCGGAGAAAAAAATCGTCCATGTGAATAACATTACAGTCCCATTCCTTTTGCATCTGCGCTGCAAGGGTGGTTTTCCCGGAAGCGCAGCGACCGTCCACAGCAATCAAAGGTGCTGCATAGGCTTGAAAAGTCCTCTGAAGTTCATTCTGAATGATGTTCAGTACCTGCCGCTTCATCTGAAATGCTCCACAGGAACGGCTGCGGGCTGTGTATGGCGAAACCGGACAATCCCTGTTCGGTTGAGCGCAACCATCACAGAAGGAATAAGGATTAACTGTACAAGGATGCCGGGAATTGCATTGAGGAATGCTTCTGCCAGAAAAAACTGCCAGGTAAGAGCACTCCCTGTTAAGCCAAACTGAACCGCCTGTACAATCCCCCATACAACGCGTCCGGCCAGCATCGCTGTTATCAGACAGCGGTACAACGCACGGATGCACTGCCATTTGGAGCGACTGTAAAGCAACCCCGCAACCAGGCCATAGGTCATCAACTCAAAAGCCATGGCTGTAGCTGTTGGAAAGAATACCGGCATTCCGAAAACAGTAGAACGCAACAGTGGAAGAATCAGACCAATGCTCCCTCCATACTGCCAGCCACAGATCAATCCACATAAGAATACAGGGATGTGCATGGGTAAAAGCATGTTGCCAATCTGCGGAATCTGTCCTGTAAATATAGGCAGTACCAATCCAATAGCCAAAAACATCGCTGCCGAAACCATATTTTTTACATTTCGCATCATTATTGTATCTCCTATATGTAAACGCCATCCGTTACCGATCTTGCTTACTAAATCCAAATGTGGGGTTCTGTTCTGTTTCCACATGTCCTCTGTGTCCATAGACGGTGCATGCATTTAGCGCAGATTCCAATGCAGCAAATTCATCCTCTGTCAGGGAGACTTCACTGGCTTTTAGATTTTCCAAAATCCGCTCCCGATTTTTGGAACCGGGAATGGGCACCACATTGGGATATTTATGAAGCATCCACGCCAGAGCAATCTGTGCGTTTGTGGCGTTCTTATTCTGGGCAAACTGAGAGACTACCTCCACGATAGGGCGGTTTGCTGCCAAATTTTCCGCACTGAGCTGGGGCACAAATTTCCGCACATCGTCTCCCTCAAAACGTGTTTGCTCGGTCACTTTTCCCGAAAGCAGGCCGCTGGCAATGGGGGAAAACGGAACAACGCCAATCCCATGCTCCAGGCAGAACGGGAAAATGTCCTGCTCACAGTCACGCTCCACCATGGAATAGATATTTTGTACCGCCGAAACCGGCGTGACAGCATCCGCCCGGCGCAGCATCTCCCCGGACACCTGGGAAAGACCCCATCCGCGGATGACGCCTTCCCGGATCAAATCCCCCATCACAAGAGCGACCGCCTCCAAAGGCACCGCCTCGTTGACACGGTGAAGGTAATACAGATCCACATAGTCCGTTTGAAGATTCTTGAGGGAATGTTCCAAATGCCGCCGGATTACCTTGTTAATTTCTTTCTGCTCGGTTGGCATCTCGTTGCGGAAATGGAACTTGGTTGCCAGCACGATCTTCTTCCGGAAGGGACGGATGGCTTCTCCCACAAGCTGCTCGTTATGACCGGGATAAAACTGCTGTGTCCCATAGGTTTCTGCTGTATCGAAAAACGCACAGCCATACTCATATGCCTCCTGAATAGCCCGGATGCTGTACGCCCGCTCCGGGGCATTGCCATATCCGTGAGAAAAACCCATGCATCCCATCCCGATTTCTGAGACTTCGATTTGACGTAATTTCCTTGTCTTCATAAGACTTCCCCCTTCGCATGTACACCATTATTTTACATATTTCCCGCAGAGTCAAAAATAATGTTTCTCTTTTCCTATCAGATCCATAAGTAAACCTTACTATTCATCCAGAGAGATAATCTCATACTCCCGGTTCCCCAGTCCGTGCTGCGACGCTGCTTCTACTGTGTGGATACCATGACGGGAATCCATTCGCTCAATTAGCGCTTTCTTACCCGGATCAGGGGAATGTACTACTGCGTCATAGCAGGCTTGATCCACTGCAACAGGATCAACCGATGCAAAGATTCCAAGATCCGCCATCTCCGGCTCGGCGGGGTGGGAGTCGCAGTCGCAGTCCACGCTCAGACGGTTGGCCACGTTGATATAGACCATGTTCTCTGCACCCTTGTAGTCGATGACCGCCTTGCAGGCGTCAGCCATGGATTCCAGAAAGTGATCCTGAGGCGGCAGGTGATTGAACAATTCCGCTGCTTCTGTAGTCACACCTGCTGTATGGATATAGGTCTTGCCGTGGGTGGATCCAATGCCGATGGAGATGTTCTTCAGGGCACCGCCGAAACCGCCCATGGCGTGACCCTTGAAGTGGGAGAGCACCAGAAGGGAACCGTAATTCTTCAGATGTTCGCCCACGATGTCCTTATCCAGGTGGAATCCGTTTTTCACGGGAATGTCTATCTCGTCGAACTCGTCCATAATGTCGCAGGGAGCGATGACCTTGAAGCCGTGTTCCTCGATGGCCTTCCAGTGCTCCTTGGGGTCCATGCGCCGCCCCTCATAGGCGGTGCAGCACTCTATAATAGTGCCGTCCACATCCTTGACCAGCGCCCCAATCAGTTCCGGATGCAGGTAGTTGTGCCCGCCGGGCTCGCCGGTGGAGATCTTCACGCCTACCTTGCCCTTGAGATCCACGCCAAGAGCCTTATAGATCCGAACGAGGCTCTCCGGGGTAATTTCTTTTGTAAAATATACTTTCGCTTTTTCCATTACTTATATCCGCCTTTCCTAGTTTTATATTCAGGATGTCAGCAGTTCCAGCCTATTTTGTCCTTGTCAATCCATATAGGTTTGATAGTTGTTCTTCACATGATAGGCAACGGCTTCCTGCGCCGCGTCCGTGACGTCAAACGCCCCGCCAATCTTCTTGGTCTGGGCCGCATAGTCTCCCGTCTCAAAGGCCAGATCATAGGCACTGCGGAAGCTCTTGTAGTAGTTCAGCTCGGCGCAGAAGGTGGGGTCGGGCTGGATCAGCATGCTGTTATACGCCCGGATAATGCCGGACACAGGTACGCCGTAGGTATTCTCATCTAAGGCAGACCAGTCATCGCAACGGTACTTCCAGGTCGCCTGCCAGGCTTTTTTCATCTCAGCCAGGGCCTGTTTTTCCCCATCTGTGAGGGGCTTGAAGTCCTGCATATATCCGGTGTTGTCCTCCACCTGGGCAAGATTGCTCATACCGGAGAGGACAGCCAACACTCCATCCTGTGAGGCGGCAAAGCGGATTGCAAAGCTGGCCGGGGAGGAGTCCGGGGCAATGTCCTTCAGGATATGTTCGGCGCCGTCCGGGACTTTGGCCAGCATGCCGCCCTTCACCGGCTCCATGACAATGACCCGCTTCCCGTGCTTGCGGATCACCTCGTAGCACTTTCTGGACTGGATGAAGGGTTCCTCCCAGTCGTAGTAGTTCAGAACAATCTGGACGGCATCTACCTCCGGATGCTCGGCCAGGATCTGATCCAGATGGGCGGCGTCATCGTGATAAGAGAATGCGATGTGGCGAATCTTGCCCTGCTCCTTCCACCGCTTCATGTGGTCAAACAGATGGGCGTCCTGAACTTCCGTGGCATAGATGTAGCGGTTCAGATTGTGGAGCAGGTAGTAGTCAAAATATTCCACCCCGCATTTGTCCAGCTGCTCCTGGAAAATAGCTTCCACTTTGTCCTCCGCAGGCATCTGGAAGGTGGGGAATTTCGACACCAGCAGAAAGCTCTCCCGCGGGTGGCGCTTGACCAGGGCTTCCCGGATTGCGGTTTCGGAAGCGCCGTCATGGTACACATAAGAGGTATCAAAGTAGGTAAACCCCCGCTCCAGGAAAAGGTCTACCATCTGTTTGAACTGTTCCAGGTCGATGTCTGTTGCATTGTCACTTTTCTGGGGAAGGCGCATCAGCCCAAATCCCAATTTCTTGATCTCACTCATTGTTGGTTCCTCCTGTTCTTCATTTTTCGTTGCTATGTCTATTTTCATGATTACTCTCGCTGATATAAGACTTCATCATGGCCGGTAAAAACAGTCTGCAAAATTCTTTTGTGCGTTCCTCAAAGCTGTATGCCCCGCCGGACATATCCCAGCATAGCATTTCACCGTAGATCACATCTACAAGTGCATTGGCGAGCGCGTCCACTGGCGTGTTTTCTTTCAGTTCTCCCCGGTCAATCCCCTTTTCAATCATTCCCTTCATGGAATCAATATCCACATGAAGCTTGTCCTTATCGTATGGTGTCTCCACGAGATCAGGATCTACAGTGTTCCGCACCCATTCCTGACAGAGCTTCAGTCCGTCCCGTTCAATGTGTCCGGAGAAATTCACCATGTAAAATATCAGCCGTTCCATAAAAGGACCGTCATAGGCTTGCGCTTCCTCATAAATTCCCTGATACATCTCCTGACTTAGTGCCAAAACCACATCTTCCTTACGTTTGAAATAGGTATAAAACGTACCGTTTGAAACGCCACAGGCTTTTGTGATCTCTTCAATGGACGTGTTGACCAGGCCTTTTTCACATACCAGCTTTTTCGCCGCCTCCAACAGCTTGCGTCTGGTTTCCAATGCAGCAAGCTGCCGGTTTGTCATTTTCTTTGTCACGCTATCACCCCCTTTGCGATTTCATTCAGAGATGAACAAAACTCTATTTCGACGACAAGAAGGCGCAATATATAGTGTACGAGATCCCCGAAGAGTTCTATACTGAGCACCTATATCGTATGCCGTGATTTTGTAAAACGTTTATTTCACCCATCTCTAGTTTCATTGGCATCCTTTTGAATTGAAATTCTGTATATTCTGCCGTCTGCCGGTTAAAGGCACATTCTGTAAATTGCTTCCACATCCCCGGGCATAAGCGGTTTGAAGCCATACAGCGTACCGCCGGCACAAGCCTTTTGAGCCATAATAGAAAACTTGCTGTCGTCAATACCAATTTCGGTAAGCGGGTTCTTTAAGCCAAGCGTATTGGAAAAGAAATTGGGAAGGGCCTCTATCGCGACATTCGCGCCATCCATATCCGAAAGGGAACGATCCACACCAAACACATCCACGCCAACCCTTTTTAACCTGCGGGGCTGTATCCGCATCCAGCACATATTTAAGCCATATTGGGTATGTTTTCCGCCTTTGCCACATTGTGCATTCTTTCAAAAGCCGATCGAACCCGCACCATCTTTTACTTCGCAACCTCATTGTAACACATTCATTGAATTAAAATCAACGATTTTTAATCAATTATTTTTCAGACTTAAATTGTACATTAGAAGAGTTTCATGCTTAAGGATAATTCTCATTGATTTGTCGCAAAAAAGCTGAAACACTATTGATTTGTACTTATACGGATACTGAAGCTAAACGGAACGCGATTGAAAGCCATGGATGCATTTTTCTGGGCTTGTAAAGATACAACAGCAGAGTTTATTTATATGTTCTCGGACGGATGGAAGAAAACACTGGTAATTGAATACTGAATGAGAAAAGCCCCATCCCTCAATGATTGAGAGATGGGGAAAACTGTTTACGCTGCAATCTCCGGGATTTCCCCGACAAAGTTATAAACGATCCTGACTTCCTGCACCTTCTGGCCGTCCACTTTTTTGACCTCGCCGATCAGAATGCGGCTGATGAGACGGTTCAGTACCGCCTCGTCCAATTCCTCAATGGCGGCATAGCGCCGGATTTCCTTGATAAAGGTACGAACTTCGCTTTCCTGTGCGTCTGCCCGGCTCTGCATCACCGCCAGATCGTGCAGGCGCTTCTGGTTGGCTTCCTGTTCCTGTTCCAGCGCCGCCGTCAGCTTCATAAATCGCTGTTCGGTCAGGACGCCTTTGGCCTTATCCGTGTACAGGCTTAAAAACATTCCGTCAATTTCCTGATTCCGGGCTTCCAGCCGTTTCCGTTCCTTCTCGGTCTGGGAAGCGTCCACCAGATACCGGCGCTCCATCCGGCTGCTGAGCCGCTGGTAGAACGCATCGGCGTCCTTCATAGCCTGCGCCGCCAGTTCCTGAATATCTTTCAGCACCAGATTGTACAAATCCCTGGCCTCGATCTTGTGGCTGGAGCAGACCTTGCAGCCCATCCGGTTGTAGGTCTGGCAGATATAATACGCCTTGTCAATCGGCTCCCGCATCTCGCCGGTGAATCGGTTCTTCCCAGTCCGGCCCACCTTTTCATACCGCACCTGCATGGACTTCCCGCAGGTGGCGCAGTAGACCAGCCCGTGGAACAGGTTATAGAAGGGGCAGGCGTTGCCTTTCATAATGGTGGGCCTGCGGTCAATGATTTCCTGCACCTGTTCCCATTCCTCCGGCGTCACAATCGCCTCATGGCAGCCCTCAATGACCTCCCATTCCTCACGGGGGATAATGTCATAAGTATTGGAGCGGATGCCTTTCTGGTGTGTCCGGCAGACAAGATGTGCGCCCTTATAAAAGGGATTCCGCAGGATATGGCTGATCCTTGCGCTCCCCCATGAATAGTAGTTCACGTCACATTCTGTATTGCTTTTTACTCTGGTGATGGGGATTTTATCATCCATAAGCTGCTTTGCGATCCGCATACAACCCCAGCCGTCCAGTGCCAGATCATAGATTTTTCGGATAACCGGCGCAGTCTCCGGGTCAAGGATCAGATGCCCTTTGTCCTCCGGGTCACGCATCAGGCCAAGAGGCGGCTGCCCGCCGCAGAACTTTCCCTGCCGGGAACGGGTCATGCGTCCTGCCAGCACCTTTTTGGAAATATCCCGGCTGTACATATCGTTCAGGATATTCTTAAAGGGCGTGATGTCCATTTCCTGACGGGTCAGGCTGTCCACGCCGTCCGTGACGGCGATATAGCGCACATTGTGTTTGGGGAAAAAGATTTCGATATAGCTTCCAGCTTCAATATAGTTCCTACCAAGCCTCGATAGGTCTTTCGTGATGACGCAGCCGATTTTCCCCGCCTCAATGTCAGCGATCATGCGCTGGAAGGCAGGGCGGTTGAAATTGCGGCCCGTATAGCCGTCATCCACATAATACTCATACTGGAACATCCCATGCTTTTCTGCGAAGTCCCGGAGCATGAGTTTCTGGTTGCTGATGCTCATACTCTCGTTGTCGCCGCCGTCATCCAGAGAGATACGGCAGTAGAGAGCGGTGATTTTCTCATAGACTTGTTTTTTCCTGCTCATAGCGTTCTCCTTCTATGAACAGGGACACGATACCATTATAGTACCATGTCCCTGTCCCTGAATCAACCGTTTTTACGCAGCTTTTTCTGCCATTTCCCGCTGATGACGCCATTCCTCGAAGTGTTCGCAGGTCTGGCGCTCAATGAGCTGCTCAAAGGCTTCCCGCATGGACTTCTCCCCGGAAAACTCCCGCACCACCACAAAACGGACTTTATTCTTCTGATTTTTGCTTTTTTCCATAGGCTACCTCCATAGAGAGACAGGCCGGACGTCAGCACCGGCAACGAAGTCCGGCAACGAACCTCCAAAAACCTGTAAACTACCGTCTGGCCTGTAAATCTTACTTTGTGAATTTTCTTGAAAAATCTCGTTGCTTTCGTTGCCGGAGATAATGATAAATATCAAAATATCCCTTATTTACTGGCTTTCCCCGTATCCAGACAGGGAAATCCCCGGCAACGAACCCGGCAACCAAGCGGCAACCATCCCGGCAACAGACTGCCGTTTTCAGGCGATCCACTCCTTCGGAAGCTCCAACTGGCGGCATTCTTCCTCGCTCAGTTCCACAAATCCATCTTCGTTGCCGGGCAGTTCGTTGCCGGAAACGTCCCGTTCCCACCCCTTCTGCCTGCCATATCCGGCGAACATCCTCGGATTGGAGAATGGCTTCCAGCCTGTCACCACGGTGTTCATGATCTCGTTGATATTGTGAAGCTGCCACCGCTTCGGCTCGTCATAGGTGTGCCCCAGTGCCTCCTTGAAAAGCTGTTTGGAACAGACCATGCTGCCGGTGTAGTGTTCCAGAAAGCCCTGTATCTGCCCGGCCTCCGTGTCCTCCGGCATGAAATCCTTCTGCACCTCCACAAGCTGCCGCTGGATGGACTTGCTGAATTTCATGGAGTAGCGGCCGCTGCGGTAAACCGTCATGGCCTCTGCCCAGACCTGCAACAGGTAGGCTCTGGAGGCGTCCTCATCCTCCAGAATGTGAACCTCCGCATTCTCCGGGTAAATCATGATCGGCAGGAAACGCCGGTTCCCGGCCCGGTCAAGGGGCAGGAAGTCCAGCGTGTTGGACGAACCGCCGAACACACACTGCCGCAGCCGGTCTTTGGGCTGGGCCTCATAGGGCGTCCGGTAGGTTTCCTTCTGGCGGCTGATGAACGAGCGGATTTCCTCAATGCTTTTGGCGCTGCTGGTGGCCAGCATCTCCGACATTTCGATGATCCAGTGTCCTTGCAGCTTCAAAAACACCCGGTCATCGTCCAGCTTTTTCAAATCGTCAGAAAACCACTCGTCCCGGATTGCCAGCAGGCGGAAGAAGCTGGATTTGCCAGCCCCCTGGCCGCCCACCAGACAGAGCATTTCCTCGTATTTGGAGCCGGGGGAAAACACCCGCCGGATCGCGCCCAGCAGGAAGTGCTTCAGCATTTCCTCCACATAGTCGCTCTCGTCCGCACCTAAGAAATGATGGAGACAGGAGCGGATGCGGGGCGTCCCGTCCCAGACAAGGCCGTTCAGCACGTCCTGTATGGGATGGTAGCAGTTTTCATTCGCCACGATGGACAGGGCCGCCGTCATCTTTTTCTCACTGGTCAGGCCATAGGTCTGCTCAAAATAGAGAAGCAGATACTTCACATCCGTATCCGTCAGGGCGCTGGTATTCCTGCGCCAGCCCAAATCCCGCACAATGTCCACCCGGTCAGTCAGGAGGTTCAGTCGTATGGCGTCCCGCAGCAGCGGGTCATGGCAGAACACCGTCCGGCAGTTACCGATGGTGTTGGCGGGCTGGCCCTTCTCCGTGACGGAAAGGCTTTCCCGCACCTCGTCAACGCTCTGTTCCGGTGCTAAGGCTTCGGCTGCGCTCATGGCGGCCTGCCGGGTGGCTGGCGGTAAACTCTGATATTCGCTGCTCAATCTTCCTCACCTCTTTTCCATACTCAGCGACCACGCAGGCCCGTTCCTCCATACTGCCGGACAGCAGAATATCCAGCAGATACTCCGTGTACGGCTTTTTTTGCAGGGCCTCCACAAACAGCGGGTTCCATGTTTCCTCCGGCGTCTGCGGGGCATATTCCTTTTCCCAGCGTTCCAGCAGATGCAGGTAATCGCACAGCACCCGGAAACATTTCTGCTCCGCCTGCCGGTAGCGCAGTTCCTCGCTGATTCTCCGTCTGACCGGCCTCCTTCGGGGCGGGTCATGGCCTTTGGCGTCATAGCGGACAGAGAAATCCTCCGCCAACTTCAGAGCCGCCTCCTTGCTGTTCAGGCCGAACAGACGGGCGGTAAAGTCGATCACATCCCCGTCCGCCTGACAGCCGAAGCAGTGGAACCGGCGGTCAACCTTCATGCTGGGATGTTTGTCATCGTGAAAGGGACAGCAGGCCATCCCGTTCCTGCCGACCTGCACACCGTAAGATTCCGCAGCCTGCCTTGTGGAGACAGCCTGCTTTACCGCTTCAAACACCTTCGATTTTCTCACCTCCAGACAGAGAAAAAGGCACCCGTTTCCGCAGAAAAACAGATGCCTCATAACTCCATATCCTGTTTCTTTGCAGGGGCAATCCGTCCCTCCCGTTCCCAACGCTCCCGGTTCTCCCGGTCAGTGATTTGTTTTGCCTTTGCCAGCTTATCCATAATGGATTCTTTGGCTTTCTTTTTAATCTGCTCCTTACCGGCCTTCTTGACCTCCGGCTGCATAAGCGTTTTCTGGATTTTTGCCAATGCAGTCTGCATAACATTTTTAATCTTGCTAATCACCCCATCCAGCCGGGCGGCGGCGTATTCACGCTCCTTCTTCGGGGCCTTCCGTTCCGGCGAAAGCACCCATTTTTTTGTTTCCTCCACCAGACGAATATCTTCCTTGTGCGTCTCCAGTCGGACGGTATCGGCCACCACCTCCACCGCCTTGTCATAGGCCGCATCGGAAACATCGTCCAGCAGCGTCTCCACATCCTCGATTTTCAGCGTCAGTTCTTCCAGCTTCTGCTCCTGGGCCGCAAGCTGCTCCTTCTGCTTCATCAGGATATAGTCCTGCTTTTCCAGATACTCCCGCCCGCCGTAGGACGGCTCCTGATCCAAATGCAGCCCATGCCTGCGGCAGATGTCAAAGAGCAGGGTCCGGCAGATGGCGTCAAAGGTCTGTTTCCGGTTATTGTGCCTGCCTTTTGGCTTTTCCGGCTCCGGGAGAGGGACGCCCAGTTCCTCCAGCGCCTTCTCCTGCTGAGGACATAGTTCCCCGTAGCGGTTCTCGCAGTCAAAGACGTGCCGCTCATGGATATGGGGCGTGGCCTCATCCAGATGGAGCGCCCAGTCAATGATGTGGACATGGGAACCGAAGCGGCGGTCAAATTCCTCCTGAAATTCCCGAACAACCTCAATCAGTGTCTCCGGCGGAACGGATTGTTCCATCGTTCCGATCTGGTAGAGCGTTTCCTCCGGGCAGGTCTTGTTGTTTTTCAGCAGGTCCTCCACGGTGCGGTTGCGCTCTGTGTGGCGTGTTTTCTCATTCCGGACGTTCTGGGCCTCCACATGGCCGCCGTAATGCTCGTAGTAGTACATCCGCTCGATTTCCTCAAAGCTGAAATCCGGTTGCTCCGGGTTCTCCCGGAAGTCATGTGTCGTAAAGCCCCGGTAGCAGTCCCAGTAGACATTTTGCCTTGCCCGTTCTGCGTCAATGTGTTCGCTGTTGGCCACATCGAACCGGCGGTCATTGTGGCGGGGATTATAGGCGCCATGCTTGCCGGAGCGCCCATTGTGTCGTGTCAGTTTCAAACAGTTTTCCTCCTTCCTGCGAAGATGTTGCGGGGCCGGGGAAGGGCGGCGAAGCCGTAAATCCTGCGAATGTTGCGTCAGGTAATACCCAGTACGAGTTGACGCAGGCATCAACTCTCCCTGGGCAAAGCGTTTCACCCTTGACCCGATAATGGCTGCCGCCCTTAACCCGCCAATGGGCGTTGCCCCTTGACCCCAGCAGTGC
>OLRL01001059.1_pt1 | contig 11833 bp, 15 predicted proteins | sample 1643201 | NCBI WGS metagenome assembly OLRL01 (sample SAMEA3136649, study PRJEB25190) | human gut metagenome | biome: human gut; feature: human-associated habitat; material: faeces | place: Austria | collected 2013
AAAGCAGAAAGTGCCGCTCAATCACCTATTCCGGTGATTTTGCGACACTCCCTTTTTTTTGCAACAAATATGTTTGAGAGTTGTGTTAGGATAATATAAAAGTTAATCAAAAACAAGGGGGACATAAGATGAAAAAGACAATTTTAAGCATCGGATTTGGGCTGGTATTGGTACACATTCTTTTCTGGTTTACGGTTAATGCTGAAACACCTGAGGCATTTTATAATTATCACTGGTATAATTATATCGTTCTTGTACCAAGCGTATTTATTGATTCGGTAAAAGCAGTGGCTCACGGAGAATTAGAAGCATTAGCAGAAATCAGTTTTGTAGTAACTGCATTTATTGCAGGTATTATGGCAGGTGATAGAAACGGCGGCGTGTTAAACACAATGTGGCACGTAGTAAAATATATGCTTGGATTATTCCTCTTTTGGGTTTTAATTGTAGCGATTATCCTGATTATGAAAAAAATTTACGAAGCATTCATGGATATTGACCTGATTAAAGTTGGAATGTTAATCGTACTATTTGGGTGCTTTGCTCCAGTAGGGAAAATTGTTGTCATTTTGTTAGATGATTAATGTAAGAATAGCCCGGAGAAATCCGGGCTATTCTTTTATTTTAATAATCTTTTGGTTTTCCGCATCTTGAGCATATTTTCGTAAAAACTCCTCTAAAAGTACCGCCGCAATGCTGACATAAATTTTCCTGCTTTCTTTTTTTTCTCTGCTTAAACCACGCACTTCCCTCAAGTATATTTTCCCAACTGGCATTTGGTAAAATTACGTCATATAATTTATCACAATCTTCAAATATTAATGGAAAAAACGATGTTTTTTGTACTGCGTTGACATTTGTTGGCATCTTGATTTTTTCAAGATTATGGCAACATGAGAAAGCACCGTTTCCAATTGTGGTTAAACTATCAGGCAGAGATACTTCACGTAAATTTTCGCAATCTGAGAAAGCGAGGGCTCCAATTGTAGTTAAACTATCAGGCAGAGGCACTTCGCGTAATTTTTCACAACCGTTGAAAGCGAAATCTTCAATTATAGTCAATGTATCAGGTAAAGATATTTTTTCTAAAGATTTACAATTACGAAAAGCTCCCTGGTTAATAGCAGTTACCCCTTCTGGAACAATAACTTCGGTTAAACCGTAACAATCTTTAAACGAATAACCGCCAATAAAACTAACAGTGGTTGGTATCGTCACCTTGGTTTCTGATCCATTATATTTCTCTAAAACCCCAGCACGAATAACAAAATCATCATTTTCCTTGCTATATATATTTACTGTAGAATTGGAAATATTATATGTATTATGAAAATTATTAATCGCTTTTTCTACAATAAAAGGGGTGTTGCAATACGGGCAAATCATACAATCTTTCGTATCGTCTGCAGTCAGCGTAGCTCCACATTGTGTACATATTCCTGGAATGAGTGCCATATTCTTTTCCGCCTTCCTCTATTTAGTATTTTTTATATGCAAAATTATAACACCAGGGAAAAGGTTTGGCAATTATGCAATATGACCATAGAAATGTCGAAAAATGTCATATGAAATCGTTTGCAAAAAATCTCATCTGAACGTATAGTAGAATTACAATTATGTGAATTGATGGGAGATACAAATGATGATGAATGAAATTGAGGTTAGCATTGGCGGAATTGTGGAGGCGCGGCGAGTGAACACCATGAAACGGATCAATTCAGAGGTGGAGTATGTAATTCAGGACAACAGTGACCTGGAAGATCTGCAGCTGCTGTATGAAAAATTACCATTATCCAGACACGACAGGGATATTATAGATAGCATTTTTTGCTGCATGCAATCCCGGAATGAAATGCTGGAGAAATTGGCATATTATGCTGGAATGTCAGATGCATTAGAATTTTTGAAACAGTAGGACCGGGAAACCGGTCCTTTTCCAACTTTTAAGCGTCAACTTTTATGTAAGCAGACGTTGCACGCCTCTAGTACAAAAGATTGATCTAATGCGATTAAAAGTTATAATTCCAGGATAATAGTTGATACTTTAAATAATATTAGTTGATAAAATAGTGATAACTGATATAAAAATGGGCGGTTTACGTGCAAAAATGGGACTTTTCTGGAAAAAAGTTAATATCAACTTTTAAGAAAAGAGGATATTCATAAAAGTTAATATTTAGGAGTCTTCTATTAAAATAAACACTTTATAATGATATAAGCCCAAAGATCCCCGCTAGTAAGGAAAGGTTATTCGGGATTATGTCGTATGTGACACAATCTAAAAGCCATTATGTCATATGTGACATATCTCAAAAAGCCTATTATGTCGTATATGACATAATAAAGAGTCGAAAATGTCGTATGTGACACAATGAGAAGGCTATTGTGTCGTATATGACATATTTTAAGGAATGAATTATGCCGTATATGACATAATCGAAAAAACATTGTGTCGTATACGACATATTTGGAAAATGATTGTGTCGTATGTGACATAATTGGGATAGCGACAACTGATGTTCCCGACATATATGTCGGGAAGAAAACGGTTTTGCGCTGATATTGATAGGTTTTGAGACGATTTTAGGGGTTTTTGAGGTGATTTTGATAGATATGGTATGGAAAAGAGACCCGGAAACAGGTCTCTTTCTGGTATGCTATTAAATTCGCTGTTGCTCCTCTTTTTGGGCAATTTCTCGTTCCCTTTTCAGATTTTCAAAATACTCATCAATTTCTTTGCGATCTTTGCACAGGTTGCAGACTGCCTGAAAATACAGAGCCTCGCAAAGATCACTGCAGCTGTAGTTAAATATATTTTTCCTATACAGATCATCTATATAAGAATATCCCTTTTTGTATTTGTGCTGCAAGTAAGCCAGATCAATTTTCTTGCCGTCCTCCGGTCTCTCCAGGGAGAGCAGGTTCTTATCAATATTTTTCTTTCGTTCCTCCTCTGGTAAAAGATCTTTTGATTGGAGTAATATTTTCTTTAGTTCATCTGTATCAATAGTTATCCCATACCATTCTCTGAGTCCATCCATAACATAATTAACAGTGCAGCCCTGATTCAGGTGTTCAATGGCCTTTCGGATAGCAGCGACCCGATTACTATAATCCAGCTCCTGCAAATCATGCCTGAATTTATCGACGATGTTTTCTATGTCCATATCTGATTTTATACAATAAGCCAGCTCCTCGGCGATTTTTTCTTTATTTTGACTCATCTTTATTCTCCTCTCTTTTCCAAAGTATTTCCCCGCCACGGAGCATGTCGGCTACCGGATCGTGCACTTCCGGATTAGCCACAGGATCATAATTGTATTCGATAATGGTTAGTGTACCTGCCTCATACATATCATTATATTTTCGTTCGATATCTTGACGCTGCTTGTAAAATAATGCACGTTCATAGTCGTCAAGATCATTGCGGGTCAGTATAGCCAGTGGGATATCCGACAAGCTTGCCTTGTACTGAACTATTTGCATAATATAATCCCCGTACAGACTGACTAACTCCGGTATGAGAGTATTCAGAATATAACGTTTGTCGGTCCTTTTCCAAAGTACATTCCTACCTAAATACCAATCAAAAAAGCCTTCGTCTGCTAGTTTTCTGTACACATCCTCCAAATCAATTCCATTGGAGGAAAAATAATGATAGCGATTTAGAGTAAATATAAACGGTATATAACCCTGCAGGTATCCAACATTGAAACCATGCTCCCATGCACGCTGAAAGATTTCCCACGGCTCACTCATCAGCGCGCTCCGTTTCCTTACGGGTCCAGATCGCATTACCGCTTCGCGCCTTGTAGAGGTGCGTGCTGTTCTTTTTTGAATCATGCACGTCATTATACCTACAGTTAATTATAGTAATAGTAGCAGACCCGTATTTATCATTGATGGCACGCATCAACTTACGGCTTTTTCCGATTTTGGATTGATGCATAGTTAATGTATAGGAGTCATCAAATAGGACAGCCAGGTTAATACATGCAAGATCATTTTCAAATTGAATAATTTGGATCACATGCCCTTTGTATAATTTGATTAATTGGGGGATGATCTCATCCAGGATCTGTTGGGGAGAAATATCAGTGGCAAGGCGCCTATACGCGATTTTATTTTTGATGATTAATTCTTGCGAAATTCTCATGACATCTATAGTGTCAACAGGTTCATATGCTTTTTGATTTGACATTTCCAGGCCTCCCTTCAATCGCGTCAGCAGCCTTGGCAAAATTTTCTTCAATTTCTAATTGACCTACCAGATATTTTATAGAAGAATTTGATAATTCTACGCCAAACCACTCCTTAATACTGGCCTGAGTAGCGGACGGATCCATACCAGCGCGTATCAGGCGGAGGGCAGTGCTTTTTGCATGCTCTTCTATAACTCTTTGTTTTTTCTCCTCTTTTAAGCATTTGTTAAACAACTTTTTCATCTCGTCGATGGCTTCTCTGGAAAATCCTGCAGCGCTTAGATCGTTATATGCATCAGTCATTGTAATATCGCCGACCTTTGCCTGTAATAGCACAGGAATGATACGGAGCGCTTCTTCGCGACCTTCCATACGCGCGTCTTGGAACAACATTTCCAAATCTTTCATTCGTCATCCTCCTCATCGTCTTGAGATATGAGAATCCTTTGAAAAAGACTGCCTGTCATAATATCTGCACAGGCCTTAAAGCCCATCCAGAATGCCCAAATGTCAGCGGCACCAGTGGCGGTCATTAACATATCTCCGATCCTATGTTCGTCCATAGACCTGTCAGCCGCTATTATATGCGCTGCATTATCAATATTGCATTGAAGATCATCCGGATAACCCTTGTTGCAGTAATAAGCGTAGATAGTTCTTTTTAGATCCTCATTGTCCGCAGGAATAAAATCAGAATCATTCCTACCATATAAAAGAAAATTAGTCATTTTGCACAATACCTTCCTTTCTATATTTTTGTAGTAAAAGAGTATCATAAAAATCTTTGAAAGTGCAGTGCTTACAGTGATTTTGAGTATTTTCGTCACTTTGTATTTTGCGAATAGATTTACGAACACTTATTTTTTATTTAGAAAACTAAATATTTGATTGTGCAAAATGACGAAAAATAAAATGACGGATTTTTGTGAATGTTGCAATAAAATATGGTGGCGTCAGATGCGATGAATTGTGCAAAATTTCGAAAAAGATTTCTTATAACTTTTTTTGAACCGTTTTCTGAAAACAGGGAAAATAGTTGCAGTTGTCATGAAAATAGCTTTGGTTATTACGTCAATAGACATTTCCGAACACATGATCTACAATTAGCATATAAACAAGACATCGTGCCTCCCGTACCCGTCCAGTTGGGAGGTCTTCAATAAATCGTGCTTCATATTTTTTCCATCAAAACGCCCCACACTTTCTCCTTTCTTCGGGGCGTTTTTGATTTGGAGGGAATAGTCAGTGGCGGCGGGAACTATACCTGTAATGTCGTAGATTTTTATGTTTTTCCCTGGCTCATAATTTTCAAATCTGCCATTAAAACCCGCTAGTATGGAAAACGCCAGGAACACTAAAAACTGCTAATTTATCTATGAACTGGTATTTTCGTGGGAAACAATACCATTTTTACGGGAAAGATTTTCCCATGAAAACTTTAACTGCCTAAAGCAAGTATTCATATTTTCGAGATAATTAACTATAATGTCTGATAATACGAATATTACACCTTTAATTATACAGTATATATAGTTAATTGCTTCTAAGTTATTTTTTCAGGTGACAAATCTACTATATATATAGTTAAAATGTCACCTGTAAATATAAAACTGTTAAAAATTATGAGTTTTTAATAAAATCACGAATTTGTAGAAGCTTTTGGTTTGGCATACTAGCGGGTGTTTAGATTAGTAAAAAATACAAACTATTAAATATATTAATGATTATTAATTATATATGGTTAGTTCCGCCCGTGACGACACAAAGGAGGACGCCTATGAATGAGAAGCTTCTATATTATAAGTGGTACATAGACACATAACATATTTACGAAGTTTGCAATAGCAATAATATTTGTAAAAGTCCATTTCTCCTATAATAGGAAGAATGGCCGGAGGGTACTCTACAATACATACCGCAACAATCCAAAGTACCGCCGATCACACATTACAGGAGGTTCTATAGGTCACAATTCTAAAAACAAAAATACATATTATTATGCCGACGTAAACAACACGTCTGCGCAAATTGAGAAATTCCGTGCTATGGGAGCGGAGGACAATCAAATCATCACAGATCCCGTCCATGCAAGACTCTCCAGAAGGGAGAATTACCAGAAGTTAAAAAATGAAATACTGCAGTCCGGAGACACCCTCATCATTTGCAGTCTCTCCGTACTAGGCAGCAAGTACGCCGCCCGTCCGGAGTTGATACACTACCGGGATCATCATATCCGGGTTAAAGTCCTGGATATGCCGGCGACCATGCAGGATTTTCCAGAAGGTCCGGGAAATATCTATGATATTGTCACCGATGCCATAATACAAACGCTGGCGACTGTGATAAAACAGGAGCAAATTCGCATCAAACGCCAGCAGCGGCGCGGCATTGAAACCCTAAAAGAGTCTACCGCCTGGGAGGATTATGGACGTCCGGCTATTACGCTACCGAATAATTATATAGAAGTCATGGATCGATGGCTGGACGGTAAAATTACGGCTAATGCTGCTATGGGGCTGATGGGACTCAGAAGGACTACATTTTATAAACTTGCTAAATTGTATAAGGAAGGAGATCTGATTGTATGAAACGAGAAATTACCTATTACACGTTACCAGAGTATCCAATAACAATAATCGAGGATACTGAAGAAGGTGGCTTTACGATTTCGCTTCCAGACTGTCCGGGTTGAGTGACCTGCTGTGAAAGATGGGAAGATATCCCGGCAACCATAGCAGATGCGCAGCGGGAGTGGCTGGAGGCTGTAACAGAAAATATAACGCCACCGGATCCGGATGAGGAAGAATTTGATGATGAGGGGGAATATCAGGGAGAATTTAAAGGGGCGCTGAATTACTACATGAGCCTGGATTATAATATTGTTGTTATTAGGAAGGGGCTGAATTGTTACAGGGTTGCATTAAGAGAAATCCCTAAGGTGTCGGCATTTGGTCCGACACCAGAAGCAGCGGTGGAAATGCTAAGGCGCGCCAAAGAAAATTGGTTGTTAGACGCGTTTGAGGAAGGTATACCGATACCGCTGCCGCAACAGGATGGATCAAAGGTTATCAATATTAGTTTTAATTAAAGAAGTTATAAGAGGGGCGGCGGCAGCTGCCCCTCTTATAACTTCTCTTGTCCAAATACTGGTTCCGGGATCGGTCTACCAGCTGCCTGAGCTGTCTCCATCCATTCCCTCATCACAATTTTTACATTTTCATAGGCCTCGTTCGGGCTATGACCGTCCGCCATACATCCAGGCAGATCTGGAACAGATACAATATAACATTTATCTGCAGAAGAATATTTTAGCAACATACAATAATCCAATCAAAATACCTCCCATATAAAATATCTATAGATATTATACCACGGAATCAAATTGTTATATATCGTAATCTAAATAAAATATTTAGAAAAATGAATATTTGTGAGATAAATTGAGAAAAACGTAGAAATACAGAGATAAAATTGCTATCTGCCAGTCAGAAATAACATATTAATACCGACAATAGAAATTTAAACAGATTGGAGGTTTTAATATGGCAAAAAACAGTGAAGTCCCGCTCTGGCACAGGTACGCATTAACATTAACAGAAGCAGCCGCGTTTTTTGGAATCGGAGAACGGAAACTGCAGCAGATCGCAGAAGAAAACCAGGATTCCGGGATCGTGATTTATAATGGCGTAAAATTACTGTTTAAAAGGGAAAAGTTTTCCGAATGGTTAGACGAAACAAACACAATTTAACGATGACAAAAAGGACACCAGTATGATATTATAATCGTGACTGGTGCCCTTTTATTTTTGAAAGGGTGTTTTGATATGAAAAATGATAGCATAAAAAGAAGGGATAGTAAAGGGCGCATTTTGCGCAACGGCGAAAGTCAGGCCCCGGATGGGAGATACCGTTACAGTTATTATGTAAACGGAAAACAGAAAAATCTGTATTCCTGGAAACTAGAACTGCACGACAAATTACCAGCTGGAAAAAGACAGTGCAAATCACTCCGGGAACAGGAAAAGGAACTGCAGCTGCAGCAGTTTCAGGGGATCCGACAGGAAAATATGACGGTAATGGAGTTAACAGAACGTTATGTAAAAATCCGGGATGTATCCCTGAAAAAAACAACTCAGGCAGGACATAAAACAGCACTACAGTTGCTAAAAAGATATCCTTTTTGCAACAGAAAAATTGGCGACGTGACCATGTCGGAGGTAAAAATGTTCTTTCTGAAATTACAGGAGGAGGGCAAAAAGTTTGCCTCTATTCGGTCTGTACGTGGGGTTCTTCGTCCGGCATTCCAGATGGCGGTGGATGACAACCTGATTTTGAAAAATCCGATTGATTTCCCATTGAATTCGGTAGTTATCAACGATTCTGTTACCAGGGAGGCAATCAGCAACAAAGACATGTTGCGGTTTCTGAGATTTGTCGAACACGACATTCATTTTTCCCGGTATTACGAGGCGTTTTATATCCTGTTCCATACCGGCATGCGTATTTCGGAATTCTGCGGACTGACCGTGAAGGACATTGACATGAAGGAGCGGAAGATCAATATTGACCACCAATTAATTCGTTGGTCCGACATGAAGTACGGGATTGAGAGCACAAAAACAAATGCTGGTACGAGACAGCTCCCCATGACCGAGGACGTTTACAGGTGCTTCAAAACAATCCTGGAAAAACGGGAAAAACGAAAAATCGAACCAGTAATTGACGGTTACCGTGGATTTCTGTACATAGATAAGAACGGTATGCCGATGGTTGCACTCCACTGGGAGAAGTACATGCAGCACGCCAGAGAAAAATATAACGGTCTGTTTAAGATCCCGTTGCCAAAGATCACCCCTCACGTATGCCGCCACACCTATTGCAGCAACATGGCAAAGGCTGGTATGAATCCAAAGACCCTGCAGTATTTGATGGGACATTCGGATATTGGTGTGACCCTGAACACCTACACGCATCTGAAATTTGATGACGCCAGGGATGAGGTTGAGAAGATGGCGAAAAATGGCTAAAAACAGTCCATGTTATGAAGTTTTAATTTAACATGATTTTTAACATGAATGACGTCAGAGATATGCAGAGATATACAGAGTTGTGAGGAGTTAGAGTAAAATACCAGAAATCCGGAAACCCGCGTAAATCCTGCATAAATCCGCATAAGTCAGCATAAGGAGGTATAACTACAAAATGATAAAAGTATTATTTATTTGTCACGGCAACATATGCAGATCAACTCTTGCCGAGAGTGTTTTTACTTACAAAGTGAAGGAGCTTGGTCTTGGAGAGCAGTTTATAATTGACAGTTTTGCGACAAGTACCGAGGAGATTGGGAATCCGCCGCACAGAGGAACTGTTAATAAACTTCGTGAAGTAGGAATCCCACTGGTTCCGCACAGAGCGAAACAGATCACATGGGCGGATTATAATAAATTTGACTATATTATCGGTATGGACACTGCAAATATACGGAATCTGAACCGGGTGCTGAGAAATGATCCGGAAGATAAGATTTATAAATTTCTCACTTTTTCAGGATCTGGACGTGATATTGCAGATCCGTGGTACACGGGAAATTTTGATGAAACTTATGAAGATGTGCTGGAAGGATGTGAGGGATTTCTGAAATATCTGAAGGAACATGGAGAAATTCAGTAACAGGACATCAACAGGATCCTCTGATGAGACATAAATGTGAAATAATATAAAAGATTTGACAGTAAAAGGCAGCGAAAGCTGCTTTTTCTGTCGATGAAAACTTCTTTACAAATTCAGAAACTTCTCTTATACTGTTCTATACAGCAGACAACTCAAAGCTATATATTTATTCTATTCATTCAATAATTCAATTCAGAGGTTGCCGACCTGTTGAGGGCTGGCACCATCAAATCAGGACATTCGTCCGCATTGTTTCACAGAAAGGAATTAAATATGGAAAAAGGCTATGAAATGTTTATCACAGATCTGAGGAGGCTTCTTCTTGCTGCTATGGATATGGAAGAGGAGAAGATTTACTTTGCAAAAAAAGGCGAAAAGTATGGCTGCACAGGAGACAGGCTTTTTGTGGAGTGCGGAGATATTGAAAAGTCGCGCCAGATCTGTGGATTACATACGGAAGAACTTTATGAGCGGTACTGTAAAGAGCACAAACTGGAAAATATCATTCATGACTGTGTATGTGAAATAAAAAAAGCCAGAGAAAACTGTGTTATCTGTGACATAGAGCAACTGGAGAATTACGAAAAAGTGAAAGGAAAACTTTTTATCCGCCTTCTTAATGCAGATAAAAACAGAGATGTCCTGAAAGATACGATCCATCATAAAGTCGGGGATATAGCGCTTGTGCTTTATTATATGGCAGGAGAAAAAGACGGATATATTCTTAGTACAAAAGTAAAAAAACATTTTCTGGAACAATGGGAAAAAGATCCGGATATAGTTTTTGAGGCAGCACTGGTAAATACATATTTTATCAGTCCACCCAGAATATATCACTGGGAAAAAATGCTTTTTGATAAGGAATACAGGGGAGATAATTTTATGGACATATTGGGATCCTATCATCCGAATAAAGGGATATCAGGGAATTGTCTCAGCACAGAAAAACGTACTAATGGAGCAGCAGCAATCTTTCTTCCAGGTGTAGCCCGACGTCTTGCAGAGCTTCTGGAGTCTGATCTGTATCTTGTGTTTACCAGCATTCATGAAGTAATGGTACATAGCACAGATAAAGTTTATCCCGAAGAGCTGAAAGAGGTTCTCCTGGATACAGTCAAAAAAGCAACTCCGGAAGAAGATTATCTGACATCGTCCATTTACCGATATAGTCGACGTACCGGGGAGTTTTCTGTAGAAGTGAAATAGAAACGTAGATAAACAAAAAAGAACCAGGATGGAAATCCTGTCTGCAGGAATAAAATCCATCTTGGTTCTTTCTATATAGATTCTGCAGAAATTTTAACTGAGAAGAGCAGAATCATTGGAAAATTCTTCGCCGCTGGCTTCTTCGAATTTATCAAGAAGATCTTTAACGGTAAGTTTTTTCTTTTCTTCACCCTGGATATCCAGAATGATTTTTCCCTCCCACATCATGATCAGGCGGTTGCCATGAGTGATAGCGTCACGCATGTTATGAGTAATCATCATGGTTGTCAGGTGATCGCGGTTTACAATCATATCAGTGATCTCAAGGACTTTGGCAGCAGTTTTTGGGTCGAGAGCTGCGGTATGTTCATCCAGAAGAAGAAGCTGAGGCTTTTTTAAGGTTGCCATCAGAAGAGTCAGAGCCTGGCGCTGACCGCCGGAGAGAAGGCCGACTTTGGAAGTAAGACGGTCTTCAAGGCCCAGACCAAGAATCTTCAGAAGTTCATGATATTCTTCCCGTTCCTGACGAGTAATACCTGGGCGGAGAAGCCGGGCCTTTCCACGGCGTTTTGCAAGAGCAAGGTTTTCTTCGATTCCCATAGTAGCTGCAGTTCCGGTCATAGGATCCTGGAATACACGGCCAAGATAAGCAGCTCTTTTATATTCGGAAAGTTTTGTGACATCAGTTCCACCGATGATAATCTTTCCGGAATCTACAGGCCAGGCACCTGCAACTGCATTCAGCATAGTGGATT
>OLRL01001065.1_pt1 | contig 11716 bp, 6 predicted proteins | sample 1643201 | NCBI WGS metagenome assembly OLRL01 (sample SAMEA3136649, study PRJEB25190) | human gut metagenome | biome: human gut; feature: human-associated habitat; material: faeces | place: Austria | collected 2013
AATACAATTTTTGATACCATTGGAAAAAAATCCTCCGGCACAAGAGGAAACAGCGGAAATCTGGTGCTTAATCTGGGACAGGGAAGTTCTGTTGCAAAACTGTCGGCAGCCAGCAACCTCATTGTAAACGGAGATTTAAAAATTGCTAAGATTGCCGTAGATCAGACGGTGGCAAACTTTGTTGTAAATGCACCGGCAGAAGAATTAAATGTATCTCAGCATGCAGCCGGCTCTCAGATTACGGTAAATAACACAATTGAAAATGCTACATTAAACGGTGAAAATTCCACAATCAACGGAAGTGGAAAACTGGATAAGGTACAGGATAACGGAAACAATCAGGTTGATGTGGAAATCGGAGAAGACTTGTCAGCAAACGAAATTCTATCCGTAGAAGTACGGGGTATGAACCGTATGATTGTCACCCTTGCAAAACCGACAAAAGAAGCGTTGACTGTGGACGATATGACCATTCTTTGCCACGGTGGAAAAGATATGACCATTTTAAAAACAGAAACAACCGACAAAAAAGTTTATAATGTTACAACTTCTATTTTTGCAAAAGATGCCACCTATACGTTCTCTATGGAAGTAGAACCGGGCAAAATTATTCAGAAAAACTTCAGCTACAAGGTAGACTGCCCGACAGTGAGCAATGCAACTGTGCTGAGAAGTGAGACAACAAGAGCAGAGTTTGACCTTTTTGACGTGGACGAGGGAGGATATGTGTATGTATACATTCCTGGCCATTCACAGGTAAGCAGAGCAGGAGAAGCAATTCCATCTGTGGAAACCGTAAAAAAAGGCTATAAACAGGACATGAAGACAGGATTTAATAAAGTAATCATCAAAGGATTAGAGGAAGGCATTTCCTATCCGTTGTACTATGCGCTGGAAGCTTATGACGGAAGAACTTCTGACGTTATGGGACCTCTTACTATTAATGGAAGCGTGCAGGAAGACCCAAATATTTCTACTGAATATGAAATTGTATCGGTTAGTGAAAAACCAAGAAATACCATTACCATTCAGCTAAATAAAGCACCGGCAGAAGAATTGACATTAGCTAATTTTTCCTTTATTTGTCCAAGTGATTCTGAAATTACAATTGATAAAGCAACATTAAAAGTAAGCGCAGACAGACGTACTTATACCATTGTTATTCCGGAGAATTATGGTCATAAAGACAATCAATATACTGCAAAGATTACGTTTTCAGATGGAACTGTTGCGAAGAAGACTTTTGTGGTAGAATTTAATCCGCCGGAGACTACGCTTCATAAAGTAGAGCGCATTGCAGAGGATAGAGTGCGTTATACATTTACATCGGATAAGGATGGTGTGTTCTATTTCGGAACTTATAATTTTAATGACTCATATAACTGGGAAAACAATACGCCTACACCAGAGCAAATTCTTAATGGAGAAGTTTCCACTTTGGCGAAAACGATGTACAAGGGAAATAACTCTGTGGAACTTCCGTATAATGGAACAGATAAAGACTGGTTTGCCATTCACGTAGATAATCTTGGAAATTATAAAAACTTTACCGAGCATGACAAGATACCAGCATATATACCGCCAAAACCGGAAGAGACCGAATTTGCAATCGAGTCAGTGGTATATAACAAAAATTATTCTGACAGTATGAGAACTTGTCTTGATATTACATTTACAGCGCCGATTGATGAATTGCCAATGCAAGACCTGATAAAGTTTGAGGTTATAAGCGGTAGTTCGGTAGGAAAATTGTTATTGGAAAGAAGTTTTCTGGATACAGAACAGAAAGTTGTGAGAATTCGCTCCTTAAATGCGGCATTTAAACCCGGAACTTATAAAATCAATATGTATGTTTATAAAGATGGAATGCCAAAGAAAGTATCAAAAGAATTTGTAATCGACTAATACAAAAAGGACTTGGGAGAATTCTGCCAAGTCCTTTTTGCCAAAGAAAGGGAGTAAATATGCGTTATAAAATTGCAGGGTGCATTACAGAATATACCCCGATTTATGAGATGCTTAGCAAGAAGATGGAGCCTTATCTGTATGAAGGGGAAGGGGAAACAGATATTTGCCTGAACTTGACAAAGAGCTTTTGTGAAACAAAGCAAAAGGAACAGCCTCATTTAACCATACCACAGTGTGAATATATATTTGTAGGAAGCCAATTTTACAGGAAGTTTCTTTTACAAGGAGGATTTATGCTCCATGCTTCTGCCGTAGAGGTAGAGGGAAAGGCATATCTTTTTTCGGCTGATAGCGGTACGGGAAAGTCCACCCATACCAAACAATGGCAGGCTTTTTTCGGAGGGGAGAGAGCCTTGATTATCAACGATGATAAACCGGCTGTGAGGAAAGAGGTAGGGCAGTGGTTTGCTTACGGAACACCTTTCAGTGGAAAAACAGATGAAAATTTAAACAGAAAAGTTAAGCTTCAGGGAATTTGTATGTTGGAACGGGGAGAAATGAACCAAATTAAGCAGATTGATGCGGGGGAAGCTATTGCACTTTTGATGAAGCAGACTCTTGTCCCAAGAGAAAGCGAAGGCGTTGGAATGTTGTTAAACTACCTTGACGAGCTTTTAAAAGAAGTTCCAATTTATCGTATGCAGTGCACAATTTCTGAAGAGGCTGCAAAAATGGCATATAGAACAATGAGAGGAGAAATGTAAAGATGAAAATTAAAGATGGATTTATGATGCGTGAAGTAGCCGGAAAATATGTAGTTGTGCCAGTTGGTGCTGGGGCAAATACATTTAAAGGCATGATTCAAATGAACGGACTGGGTGCTTTTTTGTGGACAAAGTTAAAAGAAGAACAGACAAAGGAAAGCTTAACAGAAGCAGTGTTGGAACACTATAATGCTAGCCCTGATCAGGTGGAAACGGATGTGAAAAATTTTCTTGTACAGCTTTTAGACGCAGGAGTTTTGGAAGAATAGTATGGGTGAATGTGTAGAAAAGACAATGGAGCAGACTTTGAAAGATAATGGAGAACTTCTGACTGTGGCATCGGGTATTAGTATGCTGCCCTGTATCAGACCACAGAAAGATATTTTGCATCTTGTACGTTCCACAGAACCTGCTTGCCAATATGATGTGATTTTATATCGGAGAAAAAACGGCAAGTTAATTCTTCACAGAGTTATGGAGTGCCAGAATTCCCGGTACGTTCTCTGCGGAGATAATCAGTCTGTGTTGGAGTATGGTATAGAGGAAGCACAGATTTTGGGAGTCCTACGGGGATTTTATAGGGGTAATCACTATATTGACTGTGAAACAAATCCTATATATGAAATTTACGTAAAGGTTTGGTGTTCTTCACTTAAAGCTCGTAAATGGTTTCTGTGCTTCATGAATTTAGGAATAAAAGGATGGAAGAAAATTACATGGAAGAAAAGAAATTAAAACCAATACAGTGGATTTATGGATATTGCAAGAAGCACCTATGGACAGTATCTTTGCTTGCGGGTTTCAGCGCATTGATTGCCGGAAGTTTTATTTTGCTGGCGTTGGTTTCCAGCCGTATTTTAGATATAGCATCAGGGAATTCAGAAGGCTCCTTTCTTTTCTATACTGGAATGTTGGCTGTGATTATTGCTTTTCAGGCGGCATTGAATATTTTAAGCAGCAATTTAAAGGTGCGGGTTTCAGGAAAGCTTGAAATGCAATTTAAACAGGCAATTTTTTCTTCTATTTTGAAAAAATCATATTTGGAAGTTGCAAAGCTGCATTCCGGAGAAATTATAAACCGATTAACCAGTGATATTGATATTCTTGTAAATGGAATTGTGGGGATTTTTCCGCAGATGATTTCTTTAGGGACAAAATTGATTGTTGGTTTACTTGTTCTTTTTCGGATTGATTTTTCTTTCACATTTCTTATTCTGACAATAGGAATGTTGATGTGTGTGGGAAGTAGGATTTACAGCCGGAAATTTCGCTATTTACATAAAGAAGTGCAGGAAACATCAGGAGTGGTTCGCTCATTTTTGCAGGAATGTATTGAAAATTTAATTGTGATTAAATCTTTTTCCAATGAGTCTTGGATTGGAGAGCAGCTAAGCGCCCATCAACAGAAAAACTATCAAAAGAAGATAAAAAGAAATACTATTAGTAATCTGGCGAATACTACCATGTATGTTATGTTCACTGCGGGGTATTATGCGGCTTTGGTATGGGGCGCTGTGCAGATTTCAAGAGGGATATTGACTTTCGGTACTTTAACAGCATTTTTACAGATTATCGGACAAATTCGAGCGCCTTTTCGAAATATTTCAGGCTTAATTCCGCAGTATTACAGCATGCTTGCATCAGCAGAGCGTTTAATGGAGTTGGAAGAATTGTCAGATGAACTGCGTCAGAATGAGATTTCTCATCCACATTCTTTTTATGAGAAGATGCAGGCGATTGTTTTTGAGAATGTGTCTTTTTCTTATGAAGACGGAGCTATTTTAAAAGACTTTTCTGTTCGTATTGAAAAAGGCAGTTTAAACGCTGTTGTAGGAACATCAGGAAAAGGAAAAAGCACCATGATGAAGCTTTTGCTGGGACTTATTTCCTGCGACAAAGGAAAGATTTATTTTGAAAATCAGGAGGAAAAAGTTTTACTTGATGCAGGGAGCAGAAATTTATTTGCCTATGTGCCTCAGGGGAACTTTATTCTTTCCGGCACTATTTGTGAAAATATTACTTTTTCTAATCAGAAAGCAACAGAAGCAGATATTATTTCGGCTGCAAAAACTGCATGTATCTGGGAATATATCAAAGAGCTTCCAAAAGGGCTGGACACTATTTTAAAAGAACGAGGATCCGGTCTGTCAGAAGGACAAATTCAGAGGCTTGCTATTGCAAGAGCTATTTTAAGCGACGCTCCGATTTTACTTTTAGATGAGTGTACTTCAGCTTTAGATGAAGAAACAGAGAGAAAAGTTTTGAAAAATTTGAAAAAATTACATACTAAAACAATACTCTGTATTTCCCATAAAGCTGCGGCAATTCATTGCTGTGATACACAGATTAGCTTGTAGCTGATTATGCTCCTGTATCTTTGTAATTCCCGATAATAAAGGTTTCGTGATGGGCAGAGCCTTATCTTCTTTTAGAACAAGGAAGAAAAGGCTGCCCTTTTTTGTATGCTGTTTTCATGATGATGGAAAGCAGAAATTTTAAAAGAATGAGAAGCCAGTATGATGTAATTTTGTTAGGTATCAAATAATAAAGTTACATTTGAAAACATGGTAACAATATAAGTAATGTTAAGTAATAAAAATATAATGTTAGCTGAAAAAATGAGAAACATTTTTAAGCGAGAAAAATTAAAAAATCATAATGAACATAAGATAAAAAATAGACAAAAAAATATTGTGAAATATATATAAAAATAGAGTGTAAATTTCTGTATTTATAATGAAAATAATAAGCGGCAAAAGAAAAATATTGCCAAAAGGTATTAAAAGTGTATAATTATAGGAAAGGTAACAAAATAAATGTTAAGTAAAGGTTGCCAATATTAAAAGCATAAAGAAAGGGGACAACAATGAAGAAAAAAATCTTGAAAAAGACCATGGCTACAATGTTAAGTGGTGTTTGCGTGGTGTCAGGGGTTGTAATACCCACAGATACAACTTACGCCGGTGCAGGACTTGGATATTGGCCGGAGGATTTACCTGTTCCGAACCAATATTATTATCAAAATGAGTCTTTGCAGCCTTATGGCACATGTCTTCAGGTAGGAGAATTGAAGAACTGGAGCCCGGACAATGACCCGGATGCACGTTATAATCGAAGCGCAATTCCGCTTCAGGAGCGTTACATGGGACCGAATGTCAATCCATTAGCTTCCAGAGATGCGAAAATTATGCCGCTTGCCATGTCAAATGCAAGAGCCAGTGAAGCTCCTTCACAGGGAGGCGACGGAGATTTCGTATATGCTTTCAATAACTTCCAGTATGTGGATACTTATAACTTCTGGGGAGGTTCTTCCGCGGAAGGTCCAATTGCAATTCCTTCACCGGAGCACATTGACTCTGCTCACAGAAACGGTGTTATGGCAACCGGAACAATTTTTATTCCATGGGGAGATGAAGCCTATGGAAGTCAGTTTGTTCGTGAACTGACAGAAAAGGATGCACAGGGAAATTTTCCATGTGCGGACAAGCTGATTGAGATTGCTCAGTACTACGGATTTGACGGATATATTTTTAATGCAGAGTCCGGTACAGGGGTTGCGGGATTTAAAGAATTTTTGATTTATATGCAGGAGAAAGCGCCTGAAAATTTCCGTATCAGTTGGTATAACGGTAGAGGCACTTTAAATCAAGGAGATATTCAGTCATGGATGCAGGACGGTGAAGACAGAATTACCGATGAATGGTGGCTGGATATGTCCGGTGCAGGAGATGTGGACAGCACCATTGATGTAGCTTATGGCGCTGACAGAGATAAGTGGGATATTCATTCTACATGGGAATATATTCCGATGGAAGACGGGGCAAAAGGTGGAGATTATCAGGCAAGACTGGATGAAGACGGAAAACTGAAAATTTCTTTGGGTATTTTAGCTCCTACTTCTACACTGACACAGTCTAAAAATTCCGATGACTTTATGAATGTACAGGATCAGGAACTTTGGGTAGGACCGGATTTGGATCCATCTTCCACCAACAGACCGGAAGATGAATTCTGTGGTTTTGCTAATCTGGTAGCAGACCAGACACCGATTATCGGAACAGATTTTGTCACACACTTTAACCCTGGAAATGGATATAAATTCTATGAAAACGGAAAAGTGACAGGAAAAGAAGACGGTTGGCACAACCGTTCCTTAACAGAAGTTCTTCCTACATGGCGTTGGATTGTAGACGCAGAAGAAGGCGCTTCTAAGGTAACGCCGAAAATTGATTACGAAGATGCTTACTGGGGCGGAGCTTCCATGAAAATCAGCGGAGATTTAACAGCAGGAAAACCAAACCACATTAAGCTTTACAGTACACAGCTTGACATTCAGGATAATTCTGCTTTTGAACTTGTGTACAAGACAAAGAAAAATGCAGATGTGAAATTATCCGTAGGCTTATGCTTTGGCGATACTTATGACGAAGAAAACTTTGAATTTTATCCGGTAGAGGTAAAAGGAAACGGAGAATGGCAGGAAGCATCTATTCCGCTGGCAAATAAAGCGGGAGAAAAAGCTATTGCAATTTCTCTGAAGCTGGAGTCTGCAAAAGGCGTCAAGGACTATGATATCAGCATTGGTAAATTAGGTGTTGTTACAGATAAATCAAAACCGGAAGCACCGGGTGAAATTGCTTTAGACGATGTGATTTATCCGACAGATACAACAGCAGAAGCCAGAATTTACTGGGAAAAAGGAGAAAACTCTTTTATTGATATTATCCATAGAGTCGGACCTGACGGAAAAAAAGAGTTTGTAGGGGCTACACCTTCTGACGCATTTTATATTCCAAAATACAGAAAGCTGGAAGGAGAAAAAGAAGCTACCTTTGAAATTACTTCTATCAGTGAAAACGGTGTAGAAGGTAAATCCAAACAGATTAAAATTCAGTGGCCTGAGGAAGTTCCAAACGGCTATGGACCGGAAGCAGATTTGGGAACAAACCTTGCACTTCGTGCACCGGCTGTTACAGATGTTTCCTGTGCGGCAGACGGACCGGTAGATAAGATTAATGATGGCGTTATTCCTTCCAGTAAATGGTGTGGATTAAGCACAAACGGAAGCGCTTACCTTGACTTAGGAAAAGAAGTGGACATCAGCCGCTGGGTTGTATACCATGCAAACTGCCGAGGTGCAGGAGAGGGTGTCAGCTATAATACTGTTGATTTTGAACTCCTTTATGCAGGGGATGACGGAGCGGAAGTTTTAGACCCGACAGATGAAAAAGCAGCAGAAAGAGTGAAAAACTTAGAATATAAAGAAGCGGATACAGTAAAAGGAAATAAGCAGAATATAACAGACAGAAACTTAAATGAGCCTATCAAAGCACGTTATATTAAGCTTCATGTAACAAAATCCGATAACACACCTTGGTCTGCAATTCGTATTTATGAATTACAATTATACGAAAATGCAGGAGAAGGAAGCGTTGCAGTTTCTCCGTCACCGCTGGAAAGAAACGTAACTGTTTATAACAATAAAGGTGAGCAGGATAAAGTGATTATTGACAATGTAAGCATGCTGTATTCTGAAGGAACTTATCCAAACGGAAGCGTAGATGAGAAAACGGGTGTTGTTTCCTTATACGACAGTATGGATGCAAAAGAACCGATTGCACAGGTTCGTGCAGAACAGCCTGACAATGTGTATAAACAGTATGCAATGGGTGTTGCTGCTTTCGATAATGTGAAGTTAAATCCAAATGGCGGCCGTCTGTGGTATTCAGTACAGGACGCATCAACAGGCGAAATTGTAAACAGTCAGAGAACAAGTGTTGCATATCCACCGGAAGACGGTGAGAAAATTCCGCAGGGCGAGGCAAAAGTTTTTGCAAGAACAGGTGGTGTAAATCTGACAAATCCTTATGGTGCATTGGAAATTACAGGACTTCCAAAAGATGCAGTGGTAAAAGTATATGCAGATGAGAATGCAGAAAAACCGATTTTGACATCTGCACCGGCAGGAGAAGATCAGACAGTTGTTTTAGAAGAAGTTCCTCTTACAGAAGCAGGCGGAAAAGTATTCTATACTATTCATGCACCAAAGAAACCGGATACAGAGCGTTTGGCGCTGGAATACGGAAAAGTTTCAGAATTGTCGGCTTACCAGTCAGACCTTGTAGAAATGGTAAATATGTATGAACGCAATTTTGATGAAAATGATTTTATTGCTTCTACATGGGGTGCATTTGAAACAGCACGCAGCAATGCAGCGGCTTTAATCGGAAAAGATGTTACAAAAGCCCAGGCAGATGCGGCAAGAGAAGTATTAAAAGATGCAGAATGCGGACTTTTAAGAGATGCCGATAAATTACGTATCTTAGAGGTTTGTGCAGAATATGAAGCAAATAAAGACCATTACTCAAAAGAAAGCTGGGAAACATTTAAACCGGTACTTGAAAGTGTAAGCGCTTTTGCAAAAGACGATGCACAGACAGATAAAATGACAATCCAGACAGAGAGAGTAAAACTGGATAAAGCAGCCAGAGAGTTGGTTGAAATTGAACCGTTAGACAGCACAGTTATTCCTGATGAAGCTCTTTTAAATGCAGTTAAAGAACAGACAGGAGCTGCTTCTTTAGAAGAAGCTGTAAAATATGACGGCGAGCTTGATTTAACAAATCTTGAGGTAAAAGACCTTACAGGTCTGGAAAAACTGGAAAACTTAAAAGGACTTGTTTTAACAGGAACAAAAGTAAAAGAAGTAAATGGTAAGAACTTACCAAAAACTTTGGAAAAATTAAATATGTCAGGTTGTGCAGAGCTTGAAACTATTGATTTAAGCGCAGGCGGATTTGCGAACCTGAAAGAAGCTGATATCAGCGGATGTGAGAAATTAGTTCTTGTGTACATGAATTCCTTAGGTCTGGAGAAATTGGATGTTTCTAAAGACGGTAAATACGAAAAGGTATATGCAGTTGATTTAAGCGGAAACAAATTAGATTTCAGCAAAGAAACACCGGAAGGTAAATTTGTAAATAAAGTAGAGGAAAACTTAAAGAAAAATCCTCCAAAGGCTTTATACAAATGTAACAATGTTTCAACAGGAAAAGATATTGCTGCAGATGAGATGGCAGGACGCCATGAAGATCCGAAGGTTATGGTAGACGGTAACAAGGCACAGTTGTCCGGTGGATATTATTTGGATAACAAAGGAACTGCAACGATTAATCTCGGAAAAGTTGAAGATATCTCCAAAGTAGCTGTTACTTATAAAGAAAAAGAATTTGCTTCCGAATATAAATGGGAGTATTCCGAAAACGGAAAAGATTTCAAAGAACTGGTAACTGTATCTGACAATGAGAAGCCAAATGCAGAAAACGTTCTGGATAAAGCGGTGAAAGCACAGTATTTGAGATATACAACTGTGAATAAGGGCAAAGGTGAAGCTGTTATTCTGGAATTAGAAGCTTTCACAGAGGAAGAAGTAGAAAGTGGAGTAAAATATACAGGACAGTCTCCTTTACTTACTGCTGATTATAAAGATATTCCAACAGAAATCCAGCTTGCTCAGGGCAGCGATGCAGTGAGAATTCAGGATTACATGGATAAATGTTATAAAGAAGCAAAAACAGTAAGAGGCACAGCAGCTTCTGCATTAAAAGACCAGAAATGGCTTGCTGAGGATTATGACATTGACGCTATGACAAAAGTACCGGAAGGTATGAAGGTTGTAATCACAGATGCAGACGGAAACGTTTATGAAGATCCGTTTAATCCGGAAAAGGCAGGAACTTATACTGCAAAATTCATGTCACAGGATGAAACAGTTCTGGCAACTATGACAATTAACGTAGGTGAAGATACAGAAGAAAAAGAAGGCTGGGTTGAGACTGAAAACGGTTGGTTCTACTATGAAAACGGTCAGAAAGCAACCGGTTGGAAAGTCGTTTCCGAAAAATGGTACTACTTCAATGAAGAAGGAATTATGCAGACCGGTTGGGTGTCCGTAGATGGTCACTGGTATTACATGGATCAGTGGGGAGCAATGTGCACTGGCTGGGTATCCGTAGACAATCACTGGTATTACATGGATCAGTGGGGAGCAATGTGTACCGGCTGGGTATCTGTAAACGGTCAGTGGTATTATATGGACCAGTGGGGAGCAATGCAGACCGGTTGGGTATCTGTAAACGGTCAGTGGTATTACATGAACGAGAGCGGAGCGATGGCAACGGGCTGGGTATCTGTAAACGGTCAGTGGTATTACATGAACGAAAGCGGAGCAATGGCAACAGGCTGGGTATTTGTAAACGGTCATTGGTACTATATGGACCAGTGGGGAGCAATGTGCACCGGTTGGGTACTTGTAGGTAATGACTGGTATTACATGAATGCAGACGGAAGCATGGCAACCAGTCAGTGGATTGGCGGCTATTATGTAGACGCATCCGGAAAGATGGAATAAAGTACAAAAATTTAAAAGAGATTAAATCTTAATTGAGAGGAGCTGTTACTTCAATGAGTAAAATCGTGAAGTAGCAGTTCCTCTGTTTTACAGGATTTTTTCGCTTCCGAAACGCTTTGTTCTTGTGTTAAAAGAAGGAAAGTGTTACAATAAGATTTAGTAATGTTAAAAGTAGAGAGTTTTAGGAGTATATCATAATGAAGCTGATTGAAAAGGTTTTTGGAACACATAGTGAAAGAGAATTAAAACGTATTACTTCCCTTGTAGACAAAATCGAAGCGTTGCGTCCTACTATGCAGGTGTTAAGTGATGAAGAACTGCGGGGAAAGACGAAAGAGTATAAAGACAGACTTCAGGAGGGAGCAACTTTAGACGACCTTCTTCCGGAAGCGTTTGCCACAGTACGAGAAGCTGCAAAGCGTGTACTTGGTATGGAGCATTACCGTGTACAGTTAATCGGTGGTATCATTCTGCATCAGGGACGTATTGCGGAAATGAGAACCGGTGAAGGTAAAACCTTGGTATCCACGCTTCCTGCATATTTAAACGCATTGGAAGGAAAAGGCGTACATGTTGTAACCGTCAATGACTATCTGGCTCACCGTGATGCTGAGTGGATGGGAAAGGTACATGA
>OLRL01001067.1_pt1 | contig 11685 bp, 8 predicted proteins | sample 1643201 | NCBI WGS metagenome assembly OLRL01 (sample SAMEA3136649, study PRJEB25190) | human gut metagenome | biome: human gut; feature: human-associated habitat; material: faeces | place: Austria | collected 2013
GGATGTGATGTTTGATATCCCTTCAAATGAAAACATCGAAAAAGTGATTATCACCAAAGAAGCAGCTGAATTGTCTGGTGAGCCAACAGTGATCTATAAAGATTCAGAGAAAAAAGCGGGTTGATGAGAAGAGGCTGCCGTAAAAGTCATTTTGGCTTTTACGACAGCCGCTTGCTTTATTCATCACCTTTTTAAGGAGAGAGACCATGAAAGTCCATCAAGCTGAAATCATCATAAGTGCAGTGGCACCAAAACAATATCCAGAGACACAATTGCCGGAAATAGCTCTGGCAGGGCGATCAAATGTAGGGAAATCTTCTTTTATCAACACGTTGATTGATCGAAAGAATTTAGCACGTACTTCCGGTAAGCCTGGAAAGACCCAGACCTTGAATTTTTATTTGATCGAGAATGCGTTGCATTTTGTCGATGTTCCAGGATACGGGTATGCAAAAGTATCCAAAACTGAACGAGCAAAATGGGGAAAGATGATCGAGACATATTTAACGACCAGAGAACAACTACGTGCGGTCGTTTCTTTAGTAGATCTGCGCCATAAGCCTTCTCAAGAAGATATCCAGATGTATCAATTTTTGAAGTATTATGATATCCCTGTGATTGTTGTTGCTACTAAGGCAGATAAGATTCCTCGCGGTAAATGGAACAAGCACGAAAGCGAGATCAAAAAAGCATTGGATTTTGATCGTAATGACACATTTATTCTTTTTTCTTCCGTTACAAAACAAGGAAAAGAAGAAGCATGGGCAGCAATCGAACAAGCAATCGAATCATAAAAAGAATAAAAAAGACTTACCAGCCAAACTCTTCCATAAAAGTTTGGCTGGTAAGTCTTTTTTTGCAGAACTTATCTTACTTTTGTTTCTTGTCTTTTTTCTTTTCGTTTTGTGGCTGCGGTTTTAGAAACCGATCGATTTCTTCTTTTGGCGCAACTGTTTTTTCCGGATCGACAGCAAATGATTCGAAAAGTTTATCTAAATTGTCTGTACGTTCAAATTTCAATCCCATCGCGAGCACCTCTTTGTTCCTTTTTTACTTAGTTTACCATGTAATACCTAAAATTGGTTTCTAAGACAAAAATTTTTAGTTTTTCTTTATCATTTGTTATAATTGAATTATAAAAAGATTTGAAAGAGGTGAGAAAATGATTGGTGAAGATAAATTATTAATGACTATCCAGCTCACAGACTTAGATGATGAAGAAAAAAAACAGGAAATAAGCGATTGGGCTGTTTTGACACGTTTGTTGATCCAGCCAACATTTATCCGCTCTTTCACTCAACAAGCGGACCCGTATAATCTTAGGAAACTGCAAGAAAAAATAATGCTCGCATCGGTAAGAGACGAAAGCTGGTTAGTTGTAGGGAATGACGAGAACGAGTGTAGTTTTCGTTTGGAAGGCAATCAATTGTTGATAAAAAATGTATTGGCTATCTCTGTTTTCAAAGAAAACCAGTTTTTGATTCGAGATTTCATTCAGAAAAAAATGATTGCCCATGGTGTGTTTGCTTATATGAGAGCGTATAGCGAGTTTATCTATCACAATACAAAACAGATTCCCCAGCGGCTGCTGTTTGAGACGATGGATGAAATCGAGCGTTTACCTAAAATGAAACAGAAAAATGGCGACGTAGTAGTGGATTGCAATCAATTTCCAGGCTACGATCTTTTTTATCAAGGCTTATGTTTTACCTCATGCTGGGAAATGTATTACAGTCACTATTACCATCAGATTATCCCAAAACCGATTTTTCTCGATACACAACAAGTAGAAAAAGTGAAAGAATTAGATAATGAAGTCATATATATCCAGCTTTATCGAGACCCATTCAATTGGCAAAAAACAAACAATCAGCTCTTCCAATCCTATTTTAGAGACCAGCTTGGGTTTGACCACCTTGCTTGGGATAACGGCGTGGGATTGTTGAAACCACCATTTGTTGAATACATTTATACTGATCATACGATTCAATCTGTCCAGTATCAAAATGCGCAGATGCAACCTGTTCCCAAAAAAAATGCCTCGTTCTTTGTAACGAAAAGTTATGATATTCAAGGAGGAAATTATAAAGAAAGACGTGTCCGCGGAACACTGAATGCTCAGGCGTATTTTCCTTGGGTTGACGAGAATCGCGCGCGCATGATGTGCTATAAGATCATCGATCCGACTGTTGCTTTGGACAATGGAATCGAAGCGTATTGTTATTACATCAGGGAATATCTAGAAGTAGAGGTAACAGATGAGAAATATCAAGATTATCTTTTATCATTAAGAATCTATGTTCCTTCTGAAGCACTGCCGGATCTTCCGTTAAAGGAAATCAAACACAGACTCTCTGATATTGCCTTCAAACGAATAAAGAAAAAACGGCGTAGTGTCCAATTTGATGTCAAGAAAGGCGAGAAGCATCTGCGTGTGCAGTTTTTAGATTATCGCGAATTAGAACAATTGATTACTTTACAAAAAATATGAGGTGAAGAAAATGGATAAACAACTTTATTATCGAATAATGGTTCCAGCATCATTATTATCCGTCTGTCTCTTTTTTGTTCCTAATTTTCCTATTCGATCAGTCATCGGTTTCTTGGTCATGTTTGGTGGGATGGGACTTTATTATTACCTTCTTCATAAGGAAAGAAAACCTGCTACTGTTTATATGAAAAAAACAAGAAGCGAAAATAACAAACGATAAAACAGTTTGATAATAGTCAAATAAAGTAGGAAACCAGTCAAAAAAAGACTGGTTTTTTATTTTTTTGACTGATTTATAATTTTTGTGAACGTTTTTGATTGATTTGTATTGCGAGTCTAAAAAAAATATGCTATTATTTGTATTGAGGTGATCGTGAAAATGCTTACAGAGGAACGCAGACAAAAAATCCTAGACTTGCTTGAACAGCAGAAAATCGTGAAATCACAAGACCTTGTAAACCTTTTGAATGCTTCAGAATCAACGATAAGACGTGATTTGCAAGAGTTGGAGAATGGTGGGTTTCTAGAAAGAGTCCATGGCGGCGCTAAGAAAGAGCAATTATTGAATTTTGAGCAGAATATGAGTGAAAAATCACTCAAAAACGTTCATGAAAAACAGCAGATTGCCAAATTGGCAGCTGAAACCATTAATGACGAAGATGTCATCTATTTAGACGCTGGCTCTACTACTTTAGAAATGATCCCTTTTTTACAAGGAAAACAAATCACAGTGGTGACAAATTCCGTTCAACATGCGGCAAATTTAGTTGATTTGGAGCTTGCTACGATCATTTTAGGTGGAACGATCAAGCTGTCAACCAATGCTGTTTTAGGATCTAATGCGATAGAACAACTAAAACATTTTCATTTCAATAAAGCGTTTATGGGAATGAACGGTGCGCATATCGAGCAAGGATTCACGACTCCGGATCCAGAAGAAGCAGCTGTTAAACGTTTGGCCATGAAAAATTCTGAAGAGACCTTTGTATTGATTGATCATACTAAATTCAGCCAGTTGTCTTTCACCTCTGTTGCACCTCTGGAAGCAGCCACGATCATAACCGAGCGTTGTCCATTAGAATTCATCAATGAATTCCGTGAAAAGACAACAATTAAGGAGGCAATACAATGATTTACACAGTAACACTTAATCCATCAATTGATTATATTGTACGCGTAGATGGGTTAAAACTAGGTGATTTGAACCGGATGAAAGAAGACTTCAAATTGCCTGGAGGAAAAGGGATCAATGTTTCCCGTATTTTGAAACGGATCGATTCTCAATCTACAGCACTAGGGTTTTTAGGAGGATTCACTGGCGAATTTATTTCGAAGTGGCTTGAAAAAGAACAAATCAACTCTTTGTTCACACACGTGCAAGAAGATACAAGAATCAATATCAAACTAAAATCAGATACTGAAACTGAAATTAACGGTTTAGGTCCAGCTATTTCAGACGAAGAAATCAATGAATTGAAGCAAGCGCTAGGGACAGTAGAACAAGGAGATATCGTCGTATTGTCAGGAAGCGCGCCAGCCAGCCTACGAAAAGGATTTTATCAAGAACTGATTGATATCATTCGAGAAAAAGGTGCAGATTTCGTAATCGATACAACAGGTGATGATCTAAAAAATGCACTTGTTAAGAAACCGTTGTTGATCAAACCAAACAATCACGAATTAGCTGAGCTTTACAATACAACCTTCCAATCTGTAGAAGAAATCATTCCGTATGGAAAAAAATTACTAGCTGAAGGGGCACAGAATGTGCTGATCTCAATGGCTGGAGACGGCGCTTTGCTCTTTACAGAACAAGGAACTTATAAAACGAATGTATTGGTTCGCCCGTTGAAAAATTCAGTAGGTGCAGGGGATTCAATGATCGCCGGTTTTATTGGTGCTTACAGTCGGACAAAAGATCCGATCGAAGCCTTTAAATGGGGAGTTGCTTGTGGAAGCGCAACGGCTTTTTCTGATGACTTGGCAGCTCGCGAACTGATTGATGAGTTATTGCCAGAAGTTGAAATCACAAAAATTGATTAGTTTCAAGGAGGATAATCATGAATATCAAGGATTTAATGGTCAAAGAAGCAATGATCATGGATTTGCAAGCGACTGATAAAAAAGGCGCGATCGATGAAATGGTCCAAAAAATGTTTGATGCCGGCCGGATTTCCGATATCGACACATATAAAGAAGGAATTCTAGCTCGTGAAGCACAAACCTCTACAGGTCTTGGTGACGGAATCGCCATGCCTCACGCGAAAAATAGTGCAGTCAAAGAAGCAACAGTTTTATTTGCAAAAAGCCAAAAAGGTGTAGATTATGAAGCATTAGACGGACAGCCAACTTATCTGTTTTTCATGATCGCAGCTCCAGAGGGCGCGAACGACACACACTTGCAAGCATTAGCAGCACTATCTCGATTGCTGATTGATGCAGATTTTGTAGCGAAATTAAAAGAAGCAAGTACACCAGAAGAAGTCCAAGACTTGTTCCAAACAGCTGAAGAGCAAAAAGAAGCAGAAGAAAAAGCAGAACAAGAAACACAAGCTGCAGAAGCTTCTGCTCATCCAGAAAGAAAATTCGTTGTTGCCGTTACAGCTTGCCCAACAGGAATCGCTCATACTTACATGGCAGAAGATGCTTTGAAGAAAAAAGCGAAAGAAATGGGAGTGGAGATCAAAGTAGAAACGAACGGTTCAGAAGGGATCAAAAACCGTTTGACTGCTGAAGACATCGCTCGTGCAGAAGGCGTGATCGTTGCAGCAGACAAAAAAGTAGAGATGAACCGTTTTGACGGAAAAGAATTGATCAATCGTCCAGTCAGTGATGGTATCCGTAAACCAGAAGAGTTGATCAATCTAGCCCTTAGTGGTACTGCACCAGTATTCCATGGTGACGGAAAAGAAAATAGTTCAGAAGAAGGAAACGCGGATGGTACTGTCGGACAAAGAATCTATAAAGATTTGATGAACGGCGTATCACACATGTTACCATTCGTTATTGGTGGAGGAATCGCTATTGCTCTTTCTTTCATGATTGACCAATTTATTGGCGTGCCGCATGACCAGTTATCGAATCTGGGGAACTACAATCAAGCTGCTAGCTGGTTCAACCAAATCGGACAAGCTGCATTTGGGTTCATGTTACCGGTATTAGCTGGATTTATTGCTTCAAGTATCGGCGACCGCCCTGGTTTGATTGTTGGATTTGCTGCTGGTGCATTAGCTAATACAGGTGGCGCAGGATTCTTAGGCGCACTGATTGGTGGATTCTTGGCTGGTTATGTCATCGTATTTTTACGTAAATTATTCAAGAACTTACCAAAATCATTGGATGGAATCAAAACGATCCTCTTTTATCCAGTGTTTGGCTTACTGATTACTGGTTTCTTGATGTTGCTGGTCAATATCCCTATGAAAGCAATCAATGATGCATTGAATGGTTTCTTGACAAGTATGAGTGGTTCGAATGCTGCTTTACTTGGTGCATTATTAGCTGGAATGATGGCGGCAGATTTAGGCGGTCCAATCAACAAAGCCGCTTATGTATTTGGTACAGCAACTTTAGCTACGACTGTTGCCACTGGCGGAAGTGTTGTGATGGCTTCTGTTATGGCTGGAGGAATGGTCCCTCCATTGGCGATTTTCGTTGCTACACGTTTGTTCAAAAATAAATTCAGCAAAACAGATCAAGATGCTGGTTTGACGAACATCGTGATGGGACTTTCGTTTGTCACGGAAGGATCGATTCCATTTGCAGCAGCTGACCCGATTCGTGCCATTCCAAGTTTTATTATTGGTTCTGCTTTAACTGGCGGATTAGTCGGTGCTTTCGGAATCAAATTACTGGCTCCTCATGGCGGAATTTTTGTTGTATTCTTACTGAGTCACCCAATCATGTATTTGGTGTTTATTGCTATCGGAGCAGTCGTCTCTGGTGTGATTTATGGTTTATTGAGAAAAGCTCCTGCAGTAGCAGAAGCATAGAAATAAAAAGAAGAGACTGGGGAAATCCAGCCTCTTCTTTTTTTGTAGAGTCAAAGTAGTATAGATGAGTAGTATAGATGAATAGTTGTTGTGCCATAAAATAGTTCTTCTCGGTTCGTTAAAATGATTGCTTCAAATTTGTGATCGAAGATTTAGCCTCGATTTCTTGCTTGATTCTTGGTAAGTTTGCTTCATCAGTCAAGATTACCAAAATATCTCCTACATTCATGATCGTATCACCGTGAGTCAAGATTTCCTGATTTCCTCTGCGTATAGAGATTAGCAGCATATTTTTAGGCCAATTGAAGTCCCGCACCATTAATCCGTCTAAAGAACTCTCTGCCGTTACTGGAAAATCAAAAGTTGTCCTTGCACCTTTAAGAGCGGCGGTCTGATTATTTCCAAGTAAACGTTCCAACAATGATTCGTAGATCGGATTCCCTCCGAGAAGATCATTGACGATATAAGCAACAAGAGCAGCCAACCCTAAAGGCATCAGATGATTGAGAGAGCCAACCATTTCTGTCACTAAAATAATTGCTGTCAGCGGTGCTTTCCCAATTGCTGTGAAATAACCAGCCATGGCAATCACGACGAAATCCTTGATGTAGATTGGATCCATCCCGAAATCAACCATGATGTTTCCATAAAAGCTACCGATTAAAGCACCCAATGTCAATATCGGAAGGAAAATCCCTCCTGGAAGACCACCACCATAAGAAATCATGGAAAAAACGAATCGAAGAACAAACAAACCGATAATCATAATGATTGGCAATGAAGCATGTCCAAAAGCTAAAACGATTTGATTGCCTCCGCCTAGCGTACTAGGCCATAAATAACCAATCGGCAAAATCAGCAAGAAAGGAACGAATCCATGAAAATAAGCTGGTAAAGGCAATCGGTTGTAAAAATTTGGCAATGCCAGCAGGACCTTTTGATAAATAAAACCTAAGACGCCTAGAAGTACGCCTAATACCACCAAAGAACCATAATATTTCAACGGCAAAGAAGGAAGATCGCCTAGATATAAAACTGGTCTTAAGCCAAAAAAATAAAGAGAGACAAAGTTAGCCGTGATGGCCGCAGCAAAAGATGTCAGCCAAACAAGAGGAGAGAAGGAGTGATGGATTTCTTCTAAAACAAAGAGTAATCCTGCGATAGGAGCATTGAATGCTGCTGCAAGTCCGCTACTTGCTCCGCTAGAAATCAAAATCTTTTCTTCTGAAGATGGACTCCGAAACAATTGTCCAGCTCCTTGTCCGATAGCTGCACCAAGCTGTATAGAAGGGCCTTCTCGACCTAGAAAAAGTCCTGCGCCAACTGAAACACCACCAATGAACTTTTTCCATAAAACAGAGAACCAGTTCATTGATAATTCCCCTCGAAGCTGTCCTTCTACTTGTGGAATCCCGCTTCCTTTGATATCCGGTTCATTTTTGACCAGATAACCCACAAAAAATGCTGCAAGGATGCAGCAAATGGCCATGCCAACTAAGTAAATCGGCTGTTCCCGACTTATTTCATAGATGCTTCGAACAAAATCGCCTAACTTTTCGATCGATAAACGAAACAGGCTAACCACGATTCCTGTTAGTAGTCCAACGAATATTCCTTTTAGAATAAAATATATCTGAGTTTTATCTAATTTCTTGATTTTTCCTTTTTTTTCCATTCAAACGCCTCGCTTTCTTTTAATTTAGCGCGAAATCAACGAATTGACAAGGAGAAATCCATAAAAAGAAACAAATGATTTTGAATTAGCTAGTTTAATGAAAGCCAAGAAAATGCTATAATTAACAAGATTGATAAAAGAAAGGATGTTGTTAATGTCATCCAAAGCTGAATTATTAAACGGGATGAACCCCCGTCAGAAAGAAGCTGTTCTTCACACTGACGGACCATTATTGCTGATGGCAGGTGCGGGAAGTGGAAAGACGAGAGTGTTGACGCATCGCATTGCCTATTTGATTGAGGAAAAAGAAGTCAATCCTTGGAACATCCTAGCGATTACTTTTACCAATAAAGCTGCAAAAGAAATGAAAGAACGTGTCAATGCGATTCTCGTATCCGGAGGCGAAGATGTCTGGGTATCGACTTTTCACTCAATGTGTGTGCGTATTTTAAGAAGAGATGTTGATTTTATCGGGTATAACCGGAACTTTACGATCATCGACTCTTCTGAACAGCTGACCTTGATGAAACGGATACTGAAAGAACTGAACATTGACCCGAAAAAATATGATCCTCGCAGCATATTAGGAACAATCTCCCAAGCAAAAAATAGCTTGCAGACCCCTCAGGATTTTGCAAAAATGCAAGGTAGTTATTACGAAGAGATTGCGGCAAAATGTTACGCTGCTTATCAAAAAGAGCTTCAATACAATCAATGTATGGACTTTGACGACCTGATCATGAATACGATCCGGTTATTTGAAGAACATCCTGATTCACTCACATATTACCAAAACAAATTCCATTATATTCATGTAGATGAGTATCAAGATACAAACCACGCACAGTATACGTTGGTCAATTTATTGGCAGGTAGATTTAGAAATCTATGCGTAGTGGGAGATGCAGATCAAAGTATCTACGGCTGGCGCGGTGCAGATATGCAGAACATCTTGGATTTCGAAAAAGATTATCCAGATGCTGCAGTGATTTTGCTGGAACAAAACTATCGCTCCACGAAAAACATTCTTAGCGCGGCAAACCAAGTCATTGAAAACAATAGCAATCGAAAACCAAAAAACTTGTGGACAGAAAACAAAGAAGGAAACAAGATCACTTACTATCGTGCAGATAATGAACGAGACGAAACTCGTTTTATCGTAGACCGGATGCAAGAAGAGATTCGAAACAATCATCGAAATTACGGCGACTTTGCCATTTTGTACCGGACGAACGCACAATCTCGTGTAATGGAAGAAACCCTGTTGAAAGCAAATATTCCTTATAAAATGGTTGGAGGGCACAAATTCTACGATCGTAAAGAAATCAAAGATATTTTAGCGTATTTAAATGTGCTGGCAAATCCTCAAGACTCAATCAGTTTTGAGCGTATCGTTAATTCGCCCAAACGAGGCATCGGACCAGGATCTATCGAAAAACTACGCAGTTTTGCTTCTCTCCATGAATGGCCGCTGCTTGAAGCAGCCCAAAATGTGGATCTGGCAAATATCGGTGGAAAAGCAGGCCAGCAATTAGGTGCATTTGGAGAGATGATTCAAGAAGTCACGCAGATGATCCCATACTTGACAGTGACAGAATTGACGAAAGAGGTTTTGGATCGTAGCGGTTACCTGGAAGATTTAAAAATCCAAAATACATTAGAAGCACAAGCGCGCATCGAAAACTTGGAGGAATTTTTAACGGTCACACAAGAATTCGATAAGCAGTTCGAACAGCAAAATGAAGAAGATGCTGATGCACCAGAAGAAAAACTAACGGTCTTCTTGAACGATCTGGCACTTGTTTCTGACATTGACAATTTAGAAGAAGACGCTTCGCAAGTGACATTGATGACATTGCATGCAGCCAAAGGATTAGAATTTCCAGTTGTATTCCTGATTGGTCTAGAAGAAGGTGTTTTTCCTTTATCTCGAGCATTGATGGAAGAAAGCGAACTGGAAGAAGAACGTCGTCTCGCTTATGTGGGAATCACGCGAGCAGAAGAAGCGTTGTATTTAACCAATGCTTTCTCCAGAACATTATATGGACGGACGCAATATAACCGACCTTCTCGTTTTGTAGAAGAAATCGATCAAGAATTGCTAGAAATCGAGGGCATGCGTCCTACGCCTAAAAAAACACCTGTATTCGCTAAAAAAACAGCAGCATATAGCTATAAACAGCCAGAGACAGCGGTTGTTTCCTCTAAAAGTGCCACTGGAGGGGAAAAGAACAGCTGGAAACCTGGAGATAAAGTCAAACATAAAAAATGGGGACTAGGAACAGTCGTCCGAGTAAGTGGGACGTCGAAGGATCTAGAACTAGATGTGGCTTTCCCAAGTCAAGGAGTAAAACGTCTTTTGGCTGCCTTTGCGCCAATTGAAAAAGCTTAGTAGTGGAGGGTAAATGATGGAACATGAAATGACGATTGACGAAGCTGCTAAACGAGCAGAAGAACTTCGTACAAGATTGAACCAATGGTCTCGCGAATACTACGTAGAAGATAAACCAACAGTGGAAGACTATGTTTATGATAAAGAATACGCAGAATTAGTAGCAATCGAAGAACAATATCCTGATTTGATCACGTCGGATTCTCCCACTCAACGAGTAGGCGGAAAAGTATTAGAAGGGTTTGAAAAAGTCATTCATGATATTCCGCTTTACAGTTTGAACGACGTTTTCAGCAAAGAAGAGCTGATAGCTTTTGATCAACGTGTACAAAAAGCAGTGGGACGTGTAGTCGATTATTGCTGCGAACTAAAAATAGATGGTCTTTCCGTCTCTTTGCGTTATGAAGATGGGAATTTCGTTAGAGGAGCGACTCGTGGGGATGGGACTGTAGGAGAAAACATCACTGAAAACCTAAAGACTGTCCGATCAGTCCCAATCAAATTAAAAGAACCGATGAACATCGAAGTAAGAGGCGAATGTTTCATGCCAAAACGTTCATTTGTTCAATTGAATCAAGACAGAGAAGCAGAGGGAAAAGATATCTTTGCGAATCCTCGGAATGCCGCAGCCGGTTCCTTGCGTCAGTTAGATTCTAAAATCACAGCGAAAAGAAACCTGGATACTTTCTTATACACAGTAGCTGATTTCGGTCCTATGGAAGCAAAAACACAGTATGATGCACTAGAAGAGCTAGAAAAAATAGGATTCCACACGAATCGGGAAAAACGCCTATGTCATTCGATTGACGAAGTATGGGCATACATTGAGGAATATCATGATAAACGTGTAGATTTGCCCTATGAGATTGATGGGATCGTCATCAAAGTGAATGAGTTCTCGCTGCAAGATCAACTTGGCTTTACTGTCAAAGCACCACGATGGGCAACAGCTTATAAGTTTCCCCCAGAAGAAGTTGAAACACTGATCGAAAACATCGAATGGACAGTCGGACGAACGGGGGTAGTGACGCCAACGGCTATCATGACGCCGGTCCGAGTAGCAGGAACGACAGTAAGCCGTGCCAGTCTGCATAATGGGGATTATATCAAGTTGAAGGATATCCGCTTGAAAGAT
>OLRL01001075.1_pt1 | contig 11514 bp, 11 predicted proteins | sample 1643201 | NCBI WGS metagenome assembly OLRL01 (sample SAMEA3136649, study PRJEB25190) | human gut metagenome | biome: human gut; feature: human-associated habitat; material: faeces | place: Austria | collected 2013
TGGTGCTTTAGGAGAAGTCATTTATGTTTAAATTACATTTTGCGGAAACTCAAGTTTCATTATTTTTCTGATTTTCTCATTTTACAAATTTCCCAAAGTGAACTATAATACATTCGTATGCAATAAGATAAAAAAGGGGTAACTCAAAATGACAGACTTTCTAGTAAAACATTTTATAAAAGAATATGAACACACGGAAAAAGTATCCGTCCGTACTGCCTACGGTGTGTTGGCTAGTATTGTAGGCATCTTTTGTAACATCCTGCTTTTTATTGTAAAATTTATCGTAGGATTAACGGTACATAGTGTATCTGTTATGGCAGATGCATTTAACAATCTATCCGATGCAGGTTCTTCACTCATTAGCTTTGTCGGTGTTAAGATTGCAAGTAAACCGGCAGATGAGGAGCATCCTTTTGGCCATGGACGTATGGAGTATATCTCTGCATTAGTTGTATCTTTCCTCGTTCTTGAAGTAGGATTTACTTTTTTGAAGGATTCTATACATAAAATCAAATCACCGGAAATCCTCAATTTCCAAATGGTTTCCATACTGATTTTGATTCTTTCTATCGGTGTAAAACTTTGGCTTGGATTATTCAATAGAAAATTAGGAAGAAAAATTGATTCTAAAGTAATGATTGCCATGTTCACAGATTCCATGGGGGATGTACTGACAACTTCCGCAACGATTTTATCTCTTTTATTCTTCCATTTTACCAAAATCAATATCGACGGATTTATTGGAATCGGTGTTGCTCTTGTTGTTATGTGGGCAGGTGTCGGAATTGCAAAGGATACGCTGGAACCGCTTCTTGGCGAAGCAGTTGATCCGGAAGACTACAAGAGAATCAAAAACTTTGTAGAAAGCTATGACGGAATCATCGGTTCTCACGATCTCATCGTACATAACTACGGACCAAACCGCAGTATGGCCTCCATTCATGCAGAAGTACCAAACAATGCTGATATTACAGAATCCCACGAGATTATAGACCGAATTGAACGTGACGCAATTGAAAATTTAGGGATCTTCCTTGTTGTACATATGGATCCGATTGAAATCGAGGATGAACACGTTTTGAATATTCAAAATGCAACCGTTTCACTGATCCAGGAAATTGATCCTGCCTGCAGCATTCACGACTTCCGCGTTGTAGATGGCAAGCATCAGATCAATCTAATCTTTGACCTTGTAGTTCCACGCGACTATGCAAAAGAAAAACAAAACGAAGTAGAGCGTCTGCTCTGTGAAAAACTAAAAGAACAAGATACACGATATGAATTTGTAATTACTGTAGAACACAGCTTTGTGTCAAGCAATTAAGAATTTCCCGTCCCACAAAAAAGACAAGTAAAACCCAAACGGAATTTTACTTGTCTTTTTTCTTAGCTGTCTCTTTTTCTTAACTGTTGCTGCCGACGTCTCTGCATGGCACGTCGTCTACGCATTCTCTCTTTTCGTTTTTTTGCTGCACGAATTTGAAGCAAGATAACAAGTAGCGCGATTACTATCAAAACAATCGCCAAAATAATCCATATCATCTTCCACGGCTTTGTTTCTTGTTTCGCTTTGTTCTCTTGTTGCTCTGCTTTCAGCGCAGCGCCTTCTATCTTATGTTCTGCCGCTAACTTGGCAGTCGTTACTCCTACAAGATTACCCTCATAAAAATATCGTAACTCTCCATTTGGTTTCAACTCTGATTTCAAGTCTTTAAATTCCACGTCTTTTGGAATCGTCACACATGCTGTCTCTGAAATCTCACTATATTTTTTCGCCGTTTCCTGCTCTGTGATTTTTATTTGCTCAAAATTTTGAAAAGCATAGTCTGCCAAAGCTTTTGTATCCTCGTATGTGTGATCTCTGGAACCCAGAATCACAATAACAATCTTCCTGCCATTTTCTTCCATCGCAGTCACAAGTGTGTTATAAGATTGATCAGTATATCCAGTTTTTCCACCAAAACACCGCGGATCGTAACATTTCCCCTGAACCATCATCCGATGTTTTTGTTGAAATGTTCGCTCTTCCTGTGCAATATTCGTCACCGGAATCGTATATTGTGGCGTCTGCATGATCTCCAAAAGTTCACTTTTAGAAAACGCTTCTCTCGTGATCAATGCCATATCTCTTGCGGACACATAATGATTTTCATCAAACATACCATTCGCATTCATAAAATGAGTATTCTCACAGCCAAGTTCTTCGGCTCGCTCGTTCATCATCTGTACAAAATGCTCATAGGTTCCACCCACTGTTTCTCCGATTGCATAAGCAGCCTCGTTGGCAGAGGCAAGCATCATTGCGTGTAACGCATCTCTCATATTGATCTGCTCATCCTTTTTCATTCCAATATGAGCATATCCAGAATGTTGACATCCAAGGCTTTGTTCAGAAAATGTAACCACGTCTGTCATCTCACTATTCTCAAGAGCTACAAGCGCCGTCATGATCTTTGTAATACTTGCCGGATAATACTTGCGATCCATTGACTTCCCATATAAAATCGCTCCATTGTCCATGTCCATGACAATCCCGGCTTCTCCACAAATTTCCGGTCCCTTCGTCCAGTTTTTCAACGCATCTGTCTCGACCGGCAATGCTTTTGCCTTCTCAATAATCTCCTTCTTGATCTCTTTCGGCTCTTTTTCTTTTCCATCTGCCGTTGTTTTCTCTATGTCTTCTTCTGAAAGATAGGTAATCTCTTCGGCATAAGAAGTTATCCCTGTATTTAACATAAATATTGCGCCTGCAAGGACAGACGCAATCAAACGTATTCCTTTTCTCATGTCCCCCTCCGGATTCATTACGACTTCGTATCTGTATACGCTAGCAATACTGAGTCTAGCATATTCTAGAAAGGTTTTCAAGAAAGAAAACGATATTCAGTTTTCCATCTATCGATAACGACATACGGAATCTCTTATCTCTATTTCCGGTTTAAACTCGTAAGTAGCATCCTCTCTTGGATTCTCCAACAAACGTAAAAATTGTTCCGCTACCTTTCTCCCAAGTTTTTCCATTGGATGTTTCACAGAAGTAAGCTGCACTGGCGATAGAATACTAAGATCCGAATTATCTATACTTGTAATTGATAAGTCCTGTGGAACTCGTATCCCCTTTTCCATACAAATCTGAATCATACTGTATGCAACTTCATCATTATAGCATACAAGCGCTGAACAGCCTTCAAGGCGCCGCAAAATGATCTCTGCACCTTGTCGCAAATTCTTCTGTTCCTCTGTATCGATCCAAATGACCTGTTTATCGTCTAAATGAATGTTATGCTTTAAAAGCGCCTTCATATATCCTTCATAACGACGAGGTCCTTGCCCGTCATCTAATTTGAATATACCTCCAATCTTTTTATGTCCTTGCAAAACAAGGTATTCCGTGGCAAGTTCTCCAGCCATTACATCATTCATAGACACATGCGGGATTGGCATATTTTCATAATAACTATGAAAAAATAGCATCGGAATATTCTTCTTGATCAGTTCATAATACAAACTACGGTTTAGATTCGGAATTGCGCTTTTTGTAGGCTCTATAATGATGCCTCCAATATCTTTTTCTTGGAGAAGCCTCTCCAAAATTGCACGCTCTCCATCTAAACGATTATGTGTAAATACAATGCGAAGAGAATATCCTTTTTCCCCAAGCACTCCTTCAATCTCGGAAATAATCCTTGGGAAAATATAATTATTCAAATACGTACTTACAATCGTTATTGTTTTCGAAACATTAGTCTGCAAGTATTCTAAATCTTTGGGAACGACAATATAATTGCCGCTCCCTTGACGTTTATCCAGAATTCCTTCTTTTTCCAAAACTCCCAATGCATGTCTTACCGTTTGTCTGCTTACATTGAACTTTTCACTAATTTCATTTTCAGAATCCAGTTTATCTCCGTCTTTTAATACCCGGCCTTTGATGTCGGAATAAATGCTATCTACAATTTTTTGATACTTTAATGTATTCTTCTTCATCAAATGCCTCCGTCTCTATCTCAGACTAGTTTTTCTTTCTGCTTGACAAAATGTCGAATGTAACAGCTCCTAAAAGAACGATACCTTTTACTACTTTCTGTAAGTCTGTTGACATACCAACGAGCGACATACCATTGTTCAAAATACCCATAACAAAAGCACCAACTACAGCTCCGATGATCGTACCTACACCACCGGCTGCAGCTGCACCACCGATATAACATGAACCGATGGCATCCAGCTCATAACCATCACCTGCTTTTGGAGTAGAAGATGCGTTACGTGCTGATAATACAATACCTGCTACCGCTGCAAGAACACCCATGTTTGTATATACCCAGAAGAATACTTTCTTTGTGTTGATACCGGAAAGACGTGCTGCCTTTGCGTTACCACCAAGTGCATATACTTGACGTCCTGCAACCGTTTTGCTTGTGATGAAATGATAAATACCAACGATCACAGCCATAATTACAAGCTGTACAGGAATTCCGTGATGACATGCAAGTTTGTAGAAGAAGAACCATACAAGAGCAATGATGATCGCATCTTTTATAACAAGCTGCCATGTTGCAATGTTCGGGAATCCGTATTTATTGTTTGTCTTAATTGTCTTTAACTCAGAGAAAATTAAAAGTGCAGTTACAACAATCGCTACTGCGATACATACAAGATCGAGTTTTCCGCCTGCAAAATCAATCTGTACTGTTGGAAGGAAACCTCCACCAATCTTAGAGTATGCATCTTCGAAAGGACCTTTTGTCTGTGCTTCCAAAATTGTATATGTAAGACCACGTCCCATAAGCATCGTAGCAAGTGTTACTACAAATGGTGGAATTCCAAGATAAGCGATAAAAAATCCTGCAAATACACCGGCAACAAGACCAACTGCCAAAGCTGCAAGAACTGCAATAACCGGTGACATCTGGTAATCTACCATAATGATACCTGCTGCTGCACCTGCCAAAGCAACTACAGAACCTACACCAAGGTCAACGTTACCTGTTAATACACAGAGAAGCATACCGGTTGCAAGAATAACAACGTAACCATTCTGCATGATTAAGTTGTTGATGTTTGTAGGGCTGGCATTTTTACCCCCTGATAACACATAAAATAAAACGAAAATCACGATCAAAGCAATGAGCATCATGTATTGCTTCAGATCTATATTGACTGTTTTCTTCTTTTCCATTGTTTATTCCCCTTTCGCACTATTATCCTTCATGATACACTGCATGATTCTTTCCTGAGACAACTCTGATTTTTCCAGTTCTCCTGCAATGTGTCCTTCATTTAATACATAAACTCTATCGCATGTACCGATAACTTCCGGCATTTCAGAGGAAATAACTACAACCGCTTTTCCTGCTTTTGCCAGCTCATTAATTACACAATAAATCTCATATTTAGCGCCAACATCGATTCCTCGTGTCGGCTCATCTAAGATTAAGATATCCGGAAGTGTCATCATCCATTTTGCAAGAACAACTTTCTGCTGGTTACCACCGGACAGTGAACCTACTGCCTGATGAATAGAATTTGTCTTAACATTGATTTTCTTTCTGTATTCTTCTGCATCAAGAATCTCTTTGTTCTTGTCCACGATGCCGTTCTTTGCATAGTAGTCGTTCAAAGCTGCCATCGACATATTATTTTTGATATCCTGAATTAACACAAGACCATAAGTCTTTCTGTCTTCTGATGTATAGGCAATCTTATTCTTAATCGCATCACGTACAGTCTTCGTGCTGACCTCTTTTCCGTGCATCAATACTTTTCCGCTGATCTTCTGTCCATAAGAATGTCCAAATACACTCATAGCAAACTCTGTTCGTCCGGCACCCATCAATCCAGCCAACCCTACGACTTCTCCGGCACGTACTTTCATATTGATATTCTGAAGTACTTGTCGATGTGGATCTTCCGGATGGAATACGTTCCAATCTTTTACTTCAAAGATTACATCTCCGATCGGACAATCTGTTCTCTCCGGATAACGGTTTGTAAGTTCACGTCCTACCATTCCTTTGATAATCCGGTCTTCAGAGAACTCATCTACGCCTTTTTCCAATGTCTCAATCGTCTTACCATCACGAATAATTGTAATAGAATCTGCCACATAACTGATTTCATTCAATTTGTGGGAAATAATAATACATGTAACGCCCTGTTTTTTCAGATTCAACATGATTTCCAAAAGCTGTGCACTTTCTTCATCATTTAAAGCCGCTGTCGGCTCATCCAAAATCAAAAGATCTACTTTCTTACCAAGCGCCTTTGCAATCTCTACAAGCTGCTGTTTTCCAACACCAAGTGTATTGATCGGTGCATCTACATTTTCATTCTCAAGTCCTACTTTTGCAAGCATCTCTCTTGACTTCAATCGTGTTGTCTTCCAATCAATGACACCTTTTACCTTTGTCTGTTCATTACTCATGAACACATTCTCTGCTATTGATAAGTATGGACTCAATGCCAATTCCTGATGAATGATAACGATTCCTTTGGACTCACTGTCTTTGATTTTATGGAACTGACATGTTTCTCCATTGTAAACGATATCTCCACTATATGTTCCATATGGATATACACCGGACAGAACATTCATTAGTGTGGATTTACCCGCACCATTTTCACCACAAAGAGCATGAATCTCGCCACGCTTTACTTTGAGATTCACATCATCCAACGCTTTGACGCCGGAGAATTCTTTTGTAATGTGCTTCATCTCCAGAATAATATCTGACATCTGCTCTCTCTCCTTTTCCTAATGTTTTGATTTTATCGTAACCCTGTATCATGATAAAGAGGCGGCGAAACCCGCCGCCTCCTCAATCTTTGTTTTATTATTTTAACTGATCTTCTGTGTAGTACTCTGTATCAATTAATACTTCTTTGTAGTTGTCTTTGTCAACTGGTACTGGTTCACACTCATATGTTGGAACTACTAATTTTCCGTTGTCATATGTTTCTGTATTATTTACTTCTGGTTCTTTACCCTGGCAAACTGCATCTACCATTGTAGCTGCTACTTCTGCAAGTTTACGTGTATCTTTAGAGATAGACATTGTCTGTGTTCCACCTATAATGTTCTTAACAGCCATTAATTCTGCATCCTGTCCTGTTACCATTGGCCAATCTTCTTCTGTATATCCAGCTCCTGCTAACGCAGCTTTGATACCATAAGAGAATCCGTCGAATGCTGAACAAGCGATATCAAGTTTCTCGTCTGCATACTGTGAAGATAAGTAGTTTTCACACCACTGCTGAGCTGTTTCCTGAGACCATCTTAAGATACATGTATCGTTGAAAGATGTTCTTCCTGTCTTACATACTAATGTACCGTCATCTAAGTATGGCTGAAGGACTTCCATGATACCTTCTGCTAACATGTGAGCGTTGTTGTCATCTGGTGATCCGTTGAAGAACTCAATTGTGTAAGATTCTTTTGCTTCTCTTGCTTTGTCAAGTTCTTTCTTATCTCTGATGTATTCACCAATCTTTGTTCCTACGCCTTTGTTATCGAATGTTGCGTAGTAGCTGATAGCGTCTGTGTTTTTGATAAGACGGTCATAAGCGATAACCGGGATATCATTCTGTTTTGCCTGATCACATACAGCTGCAAGTGAGTCACCGTCTACTGCCGCGATAACAATTGCATCTACCTGCTGTGAAATCATATTTTCAATCTGTTTTACCTGTTCAGCCGGATCATCTTCTGCAAACTGTTTCTTAACTTCATATCCTTTTGCTTCTAAGATTGCCTGCATGTTATTTCCATCGTTAATCCAACGTTCAGATGACTGTGTAGGCATACATACACCAATTGTCATTCCATTTGATTCTGCTTTTTCTTCTGTCTTAACTGTACCTGCCGTAGCTTGTTTTCCATCATCTTTTTTACCACCACATGCTGCTAACGAAAATACCATTGTAGCTGCAAGAAGTGTAGCCAATACTTTCTTTTTCATGTTCTTACATCCTCCTAATAAACTATCTGTTCACTAAGTACAAATTTTTGCCGGCGATTTTGCACTTATACCGAAGTCCCCTTTTCATTTTGTACACTTTGTACAGATTATCGTCTTCGGTCGCTTTCGTTATATACATATTAACCCTATTATTTTCAAAATACAATCCCTATTTTTTTCACTCTTGTCCTGTTCTTGTATTGTTTTTCACAGCTTGTACAGTACCAATATGTACAAGTTTGGTCTTTTGACACACGCAAATTCATGTTTTCTCTAGAAACCTTTTAGTTTTTGTTCATTTTGCCATATCATTATAGATTTTGCTAAAAAAGTGTACAAAAAAACGGCTGAAATTTTGTTAATTTTCCCAACCGTCTTTCTACTCTTATTCTTCATTGTTTGATGGTTTTTGTTCTTCTGCTTCCTCTGCTGCCGCTTCTTCATCAAGGCGACGTTCGATTTCTTTCGTTCTCTTAATGTTGTACAGTACAACTAATATGCCCAATACGACAAATACTGTTCCTACGATTCCATAAAACATCGGCTTTTCTGAAGTTCCTTTTATTATTCCAACAATGAGATCTCCACCCATGAATGCAATATAGGCGCCAACCATTAGCATTAACAAACTTCTAACCTTATCATTCATCGGCACTCCCTCCTTTCCTTATTCTAAAAATATGTTCTATTTTTTTGAAAAAATGTGTTTCAAAAATACATACATAACAATTCCAAATGCGATCAGATAACCAAATGCTCCGAGCGCCGGAATCCCCCAAATCTTCGGTGACATATTCGTAGTACAAATGATACTGGAACTGATCAAAAGCGCCATCACCCACAATCCCATCACTACATTACGAACAAGCCTCCTAAGAAGCCTTTCCAGCTCCAACGAAGCATGCAGATCCAAATTAATCTTCGTCTGTCCTTTTAGATATCCTTGCAGAATATCCGAAATCAAAGAAGGAATATTGATTGCTTTATAAATGGAATTATAAAGTGTTTTCCCTCCATTTCGAAGCTCCTGCATCCAATCCCATTCCTTCAAACGTTTTCCCGCCATATGACGGGCTGCAATCGCTACCATATTCAAATTCGGAGAAAGCGCTACAAGTACTCCCTCCATATGTGTCAATCCTCTTGCAAGCATTGTCAAACCATGAGGCATAATAATCTTATTTTCTTTCATGACTTCCATAAGGCTCATGGTTACTTCCGCAATATCGATTTTTCCCATATCTGTTGTTCCATATTTCGAAAGCAGTGTACTGATTCCTTCATACAAAATGCTCTGGTCAGGCGCCTCCTTGAACTCTCCAAGCGCAAGTACCGCATCCTGGATCATTCCTACATCACTTACTGCAATTCCTTGAACGGCTTTTCCTATCAATTCTCTGTCTCGTTCCGTCAGACGCCCCATCATTCCCATATCAATCCAAATAATCTTTCCATCTCGTATCTTCACATTTCCCGGGTGTGGATCTGCATGAAAAAAGCCATCATCCATAACTTGCTTGATATAGTGGTCTACCAGTTTCATTCCGATTTCTTCCAGATCATATCCATTTTCTAAAAGCCCTTTTTTATCATCAATACTATATCCTTCTATCTGCTCCATTACAAGTACGAACTGGTTCGTATATTCATGATATAACTTTGGAACTCCAACATAGGCGACTTCTTTGTTTCTCCGTGCAAATTCTTCCAAGTTTGCCGCTTCCGTGAGGAAATTCATCTCCTCTACCGCTACATTCCATAATTCGTCCAACACCATATCCAAATCTACCATTTCTTTGATGCTGACCGGTGGAAGTAGCTTTACAGCCCGATGCAAAAGACGGACATCCCTTGCCATCGTATGATAAATCCCCTGCCTTTGAATCTTGACTACGACTTTATTCCCGTCTTTTAAGACAGCCTTATGCACTTGAGCAATTGAGGCAGAACCAATTGGCATCTTATCTAATTCCTTAAATATTTTACTCCAATGACAGCCATACGCATCTTTCAGAACTTCTTCTACCTGCGGAAATGGCATCGGTGAAACATCTGAGCAAAGCCGCATCAGTTCATCACAATATCGTTTGGGCAATATATCTGAATGCAAAGACATAATCTGACCGATTTTAATGAAAGTAGGGCCAAGATCTTCTAAAATGAACCGCAATTTCTCAGGGGATACTCCTCGCTTAATGTTATGCTTTCGAAGTACCCCTGTAATCTCTTTTAACCGTTCTTTATATTCCTGCGATTCATTTCTGCTCATTCTTTACTCTTCCTCCGGTGTCTCTTTAGCCTCTTCCGTCTGATTCAGACGGTCTTTCAATGCTTGGATCTGCTCCGGTGTCATTCGATCAAGAAGCTCCTCTAATTCTTCCGGTGAAGTTGGTTTCACAGACACGTTCACGTTTTCCTTTACCGTCTTCTTAATATTATGTTTCAGTTCTTCATTTAACGCTTTTCCTTGTTCTACAGTAAGCTCTCCCTTTTCTACCAATTCTTCCAACACATCTTTGGATTTTTCAGCTGTAACTGCTACAGCGCCAATTCCTGCCAATAATAATTTTTTAATGTTCTCTCCTAATCCATCCATATTTTTTCTCTCCTTTCTTAACTTAAAATCTCCCATACTTTCGGTATGAATATCACAAGACCTGCCGCTGCTGCCATGATTGCAGCAACAAGCACTGCTCCCGCCGCCGTATCCTTCGCAATCTTTGCAAGCGGCTTTCTCTCCTCCGTCACAAGATCTACAACCGCTTCTACCGCCGTATTCACAAGCTCCAGTGATAGAATTAACCCAAACAGTATAAAGCATACGCACCATTCCAACACAGAAATCCGAAATAAACATCCTGCTACGATCACGCAAATCATAACAAAGCAATGAATCTTCATATTCCGCTCCTTACGTATTCCGGTAAAAATTCCTTCAAATGCATAGCCAAAACTCTTATACAACGGATTCTTCTTCGGTTGTCTCATCTCTATCACCTTCCTATACGCTTATTATGCTATGATCGCACAGCAGTCACAGCACCTCCGGCAGATGCGCAACGACTTTCTGCGGTTCCGCAGAAATCGTAAGATGCGCAGTGCTATAATAATCGCATCCTATGCGCTTATTATAGCACATACACCGAAAAGGAAACTCTTATTTCTAATCATTTTCAGAAATTTCATAAAATTTATGAAGTTTTAAGCGCTATAACTCTGCTTTTACCTTTCGCACTATTTCGAGAGGTACCTCTGCCATCTCCGCAATGTCTTTCATATCCAAGCCTTTTCGCAGCATGTTTTTCACAATGATAAGCGCCTGCTCTGATTTTCCTCTCTCTCCGATTCAGTCACATATCGCAGTAATCTCTTGGAACCGGTAATCGCTCCTACCGCTATTGCCGCTTCTGTCGATATTTCTTTTTCCCGTACTTTTCTTTTAGTATAGCATAGTTTTTCTCGAAAATGGTACGAGAAATCTCAAAGAATCTCCCCATAAAAAAGTGTCTCCGACACTTCAACTCCCCTTCCCCTCATTCTTGAGGGGTTA
>OLRL01001087.1_pt1 | contig 11380 bp, 10 predicted proteins | sample 1643201 | NCBI WGS metagenome assembly OLRL01 (sample SAMEA3136649, study PRJEB25190) | human gut metagenome | biome: human gut; feature: human-associated habitat; material: faeces | place: Austria | collected 2013
TCAGATTCATTAAGAAATGTCTCTTGAAGTGTCTTAAATTACGATACCATTATAGTTTTAATTAATGAACTTGATAAGAAAAGATTAAAGTTGTTGATTTTTACCATAGTTATTGTTTTTTCAGTAATTCCTACTTTTCGACATACAGATCCATTTTTGACGGGTAAAGGATACTCTTGTATATGGTTAGTGTGTATGTATTTGCTAGGTGCTTACTTAAAAAAAATTGAATTTTTTAAGAACTACTCATTAAAAATGATGCTAATTTTATTTGGTGGATCATTAATTTTATTGTTTGGAAGTAAAATAGGAATCGAATTTTTAGTATATCGTTTGTCAGGGGTGGTTGCTGGTGGGGGATACTTATTAGCGTATACTTCTCCAATTGTCATAATTGAAGCAGTTTCTTTGATGGGTATTTTCATGAAAATTCATATTAAAAATGACATTGTAAACAATATAATAAAGAAAATAGGGAAAACAACGTTCTTTGTTTTTATAATTCATGAACACCCGCTACTAAAACATAAATTCATTATAGATAATTTTATACAGTATAGTGTATATAGTTCTGGGAAGATGGTATTATTTATTGTGGGTACAGCGATTACTATATTTGTGATATGTTGTGCAATAGATCTATTAAGGGAAGGTATTTTTATTTTACTGAGGGTTAACTTGTTTGAGAAATTTGTCGTTACATCCATTCAAAGGAAAATAAAAACAGCATTTGAAGTATTCAAGCAGATTGATTGAACAAAGTGAATATTCTAGGTGAGATTCCATCAGCTGTCCGGTGATATGGAAATCACTTTTTATATTCTTTTTTGTGCATACCGAATCATAATTTCTACGAGAATATTGGTAAAGGCTGCTACGCACCGCAGATGCGGCAAGACCTTGACGAATATTCCCATAGAAACGGACACGTAATCAAGCACCAAAAGGCGATTTCCGAGTACCGGAACTCTGATTTCCAAATTTCCGGATTGGAGATTTCGACCCGCAAGAATATTCACAAAGAGAATGTGAATATTTTACAATTCGATTCATTAGAAAAATATGATTCGATACAGAAAAAAGGAATATGAAAAATAGATATAATTGAGCCACTATATGAGATGGCGCCACCTCTTTTATTATATTAGTACTTACTATATATGATTATATATCATCTTCTTCGAAACATATATAATATCTACTTAATATAAAGAATGTGTGGATATATACACCAAGAAAAGAACTAAGTATAATAGACTCGTAAGGAGAATAATAAGTATGGTAGAACATAACTTTAGATGGAAAAATAACGGAAGAACAAAGATCATGATTGGTTGCGGAACTCGTCCTGAAATTATTAGACTAGCTGCTGTAATCAAGAGATGTAGAGAATATTTTGACTGTTGTGTAGTTTATTACAATCAGAATTGGGATCGAAATTTGAGTACCGTCTTTTGGGAAGACTTCGAGTTGGTGAATATATTCGGAGAGTATGGTCCGGATATTCTTATTCCGGTAGTTGGTGAGAATCTTGGTGTAACCTGCGGAAATATTTTAGGGCGAAGTTTTGAGTTGTTATCAGAGCTTCAACCAGAGGGATATCTGGTACTTGGGGATACCAATAGTTGCTTGTCTGCTATTTCTGCAAAACGCTTACACATTCCATTATTCCACATGGAGGCAGGAAATCGGTGTAAAGATGAGTGTCTTCCTGAAGAAACAAACAGACGTATTGTGGACATAATTTCAGATGTAAATCTTTGCTATAGTGAGTTTGCTAGAAAATATCTTGCTGACACAGGACTTCCAAAGGAGAGAACATATCAGACAGGGTCTCCTATGGCAGAGGTTCTTAGAATGAACCTTGATAAGATTAAAAAATCGGATGTGATTGAGAGACTGGGACTTGAGAAGAACAAATACATTCTTTTGTCTGCACATAGAGAAGAAAATATTGATTCTGAGAAGAATTTCCTTAGTCTTTTTACAGCGATTAATGCGTTGGCTCAAAAGTATGATATGCCTATCCTTTATTCTTGCCACCCAAGATCTAAGAATAGATTGGAAAAGAGTGGATTTAAGCTAGATCCAAGAGTAAGAATTAATGAACCGCTTGGATTTAATGATTATAACTGCCTTCAGATGAATGCGCTTGCAATCGTATCTGACTCTGGTACGCTTCCAGAAGAAAGTTCATTCTATCTTTCTATTGGTCATCCGATTGCAGCGGTATGTATTCGAACATCTACGGAGAGGCCAGAGGCACTTGAAGCGGGTGATTTTATCTTAGCTGGTATTACAACAAAAGAGTTGTTGAATGCAACTGATATGGCTATTAAGATGAAAAGGGATGGAGTACTTGGTAAGCCATGTCCGGATTACGTTGACGAGACAGTTTCTATGAAAGTAGTCAGAATTATTCAAGGTTATGTTAATGTGGTTAATAAGATGGTGTGGAGAAAAGAATAAAAGTGAAATAAAGAAGGGCGGAGAGTAAGCATGAATATATTAGTTACAGGAGCCAAGGGCATGGTTGGAACTGCTCTTTGCAATAACCTGAAAAATATCAAAGATGGAAAAAATAAAACAAGACTTAGCATTAAAATCGATGAAATTTATGAGTACGATCTTGACAGTACAGAAGCGGAATTGGATGAGTATTGCACAAAAGCTGATTTTGTGTTTAATCTTGCAGGAGTAAATCGTCCAGAAAATCAGGAAGATTTTATGAAAGGCAACTTTGGATTTGCTTCACAGCTTCTTGATATATTAAAAAAGCACAATAGCAGAGCGGGAATTATGCTTTCATCCTCTGTTCAGGCAACTTTAGCTGGAAGATTTGGAAATTCTGAATATGGCAGAAGCAAAAAAGCTGGGGAGGAGTTGTTTTTCCAGTATGGAGAAGAAACAGGAGCTCCTGTGTATGTCTATAGATTTGTAAATCTGATGGGACATTCCAAACCAAAATATAATAGTGCTATTTCTACATTTTGCTGGGCAGTGGCAAATGACGAAGAATTTACTGTAAATGATAGAAGCACAGAACTGGAAGTCCTTTATATTGATGATCTTGTTGAAGGTATGTTTGATCTACTGGAAGGTAAGGAACAGCATTGCGAATTTGATGGAGTAGAGACTGTTTTGCAGGAGGATGGAAGATACTGTTGTGTACCGGTGACTCATAAAGTAACATTAGGAGAAATCATAGATCTGTTGGGGCAGTTTAAAGTTCAGCCAGTGAATCTGATGATGCCAAAATGTCCAGATGGTTCTTTTGCAAAAAAGCTGTTTTCTCTTTATTTGACATATTTACCGACTGACAAATTTAAATATGCTATGAAAATGAATTGCGATAATCGCGGCTCATTTACTGAGTTGGTTCATACAGTTGATTGTGGACAGGTTTCTATCAATATTAGTAAGCCAGGAATTACAAAGGGACAGCATTGGCATAACAGTAAATGGGAGCAGTTTATTGTTGTTCATGGTCATGGATTAATTAGAGAGAGAAATATCAATACAGGAGAGACTGTAGAATTTGAAGTTTCTGGAGATAAGATCGAAGCAATTTATATGATTCCTGGATGGACCCATAATATTATTAATTTGTCAGAAACAGACGATTTAGTAACTGTTATGACTTGTAATGAAATTTTTGATTCAAAAAATCCGGATACATTTTTTGAACCGGTATAGAATTTAAAGCTGGAGTCTGGTTGTTGGTAGGGCTCCAGCTTTTGCACTACTTATACGTTATAAAATGTCTTATACCATTCTGCAAATCTTCTCAATCCACTTCGTAAGTTTGTATTAGGTTTAAATCCATAATCATGTTCAAGAGGGGTAGTATCTGCATATGTAACAGGCACATCTCCAGGCTGCATAGGAACCAGTTCTTTATGAGCTTCGAAGTCATAGTCATCTGGAAGTACTTTTGCACGAATCAATTCTTGCTGAAGGATATCTACAAAATCCAAAAGATTTTCTGGATTGCTGTTTCCGATATTATAGACAGCATATGGTGGAATAGGAAGACCATCTTTGCCTGTTTTCTTTTCTGGAGCTCCCTGCATAACGCGTTTTACACCTTCGACGATATCATCAATGTAAGTAAAGTCACGCTTACAATTTCCATAGTTAAAGATCTGAATAGTTTCACCCTTTAAAAGCTTATTAGTAAAACCGAAATATGCCATATCTGGTCTTCCGGCAGGACCATAAACAGTAAAGAAACGAAGTCCGGTAGAAGGTATGTTGTACAATTTGGAGTAAGAGTGTGCCATTAGCTCATTACTTTTTTTTGTTGCAGCGTATAAAGAAACTGGATTATCTACTTTATCATCTGTGCTATAAGGAACTTTTTTATTTGTTCCATATACGGAAGAAGAAGACGCATATACTAGATGTTCTACACCGGGTGCTCCATTATCATAAGAATGTCGGCAGGCTTCCAGAATATTATAAAAGCCAATTAAATTAGACTGAATGTAAGCGTCTGGATTGGTAATGGAGTAACGGACACCTGCCTGTGCAGCCAGATTTACAACAATATGAGGCTTGTGTTCTGCAAAAATCTGATCGATCAGTGACTTGTCAGCAAGATCCCCCCGATAGAACTTATAAGTGGAATTACTGTGCCGTGTAAGACATTTTTTTATTTCGTTAAGCCTCCATTCTTTGATATTGACATCATAGTAAGTGTTCATATTATCCAAACCGATAATGTTGACAGGAGACTGTGTTTTTAATAAATCAAGGACTAGGTTACTGCCGATGAAGCCGGCAGAACCTGTAATAAAGATTGTTTTATTCTTTAATTCTATGTGCTGCATAAAAGATTCCTCCCTTTTAATCTCTTCGGAAAAGATCACGTGTATATACCTTTTCTTCTACATCATCCAAACAAGCATCATATCTGTTGGCGACAATTGCCTGCGAAAGGGATTTGAATTCATTTAAATCACCGATTACACGGCTTCCATAGAACGTAGATTCAGCAGGAAGTGTTGGTTCGTAAATCACGACAGTAGCACCTTTCGCTTTAATTCTTTTCATAACACCCTGGATAGAAGACTGACGGAAGTTGTCAGAGTTGCTCTTCATAGTCAGACGGTAAACACCGATGATTACTTCTTTTTCCTTTGCTTCATCCCAGAAACTATTTGCTTCATAAGCACCGGCTATCTCAAGTACTCGGTCCGCAATAAAGTCTTTTCTTGTTCGGTTACTCTCTACAATCGCAGACATCATGTTTTGAGGTACATCCTGGAAGTTTGCAAGGAGCTGCTTTGTATCCTTTGGCAGGCAGTATCCGCCGTATCCAAAAGAAGGATTGTTATAATGAGTTCCGATACGAGGATCCAGGCAGACACCGTTGATGATTTCTTGTGTATTTAATCCTTTGGATTCTGCATAGGTATCCAGCTCATTGAAATAAGATACACGAAGCGCCAGATACGTATTGGCAAAAAGCTTTACAGCTTCTGCTTCTGTAAATCCCATAAATAATGTATCAATATTTTTTTTGATTGCACCTTGTTGAAGGAGAGCTGCGAAGAGATGTGCTTTTTCAGCAGACTCTTCATTGCAGGATACAATGATGCGAGACGGATAAAGATTATCATACAAAGCCTTTGATTCGCGCAAAAATTCAGGACTGAAGATAATATTTTTCGTGTTGTATTTTGCTCTGACAGTCGCAGTATATCCAACAGGAATCGTAGATTTGATGATCATCATAGCATCCGGATTTACCTTTAGAACAAGCTCAATTACCGATTCTACAGCAGAGCAGTCAAAGAAATTCTTCTTACTGTCATAATTAGTTGGCGCCGCAATGATAATAAAGTCTGCATTCTTATATGCAGCTTCTCCGTCAAGTGTTGCAGTCAGATCCAGTTCCTTTTCAACTAGATATTTCTCAATGTATTCGTCCTGAATCGGAGATTTTTTGTTATTGATCAGTTCCACCTTTTCCGGAACGATATCAACTGCAGTTACGTGATTGTGCTGTGCAAGCAGTGTGGCAATAGAAAGACCCACATATCCGGTTCCAGCTACTGCAATGTTATATTTTTTATTCAGTACCATATTTTTCTGAGTTTTTTCCCCTTCTTCGACAAACAGAGTTGTTACTTCAAATCCAAGGACTTCCCCAAGATGCTGCAGCTGGTCGATTGAAGGAATATAATCAGAATTTTCCAATCTTCCAATCATTGCCCGGTTTATCCCCGTTGCTTCAGCAAGCTGAACCTGAGTAAAGCCTTTTGCTTTTCTTTTGTTGATAATTGTGTTGACTAGCTTATCAATAGATAATTTTTTCATAAAAACCCCCAAAACCAGTTTTAAATATCATTTTGTATTGTTATATGCGAAAAAGTTCATCTTTCACAAAAATTATGATATCAAAAACGGGATTTAATGTCAATGGGGAGATAGTAAACAAGATGAGAGAGGTTTTACATCGTTATTGTCCGGTGTTATGACACAGTAGAAATAAAATCTCTGCTGAGTAAAGGAATATCTTCAGATGTAAGTATGAGCTTCTCCGCTAAAATAGAGGTAGTCCTGCAAAACAACAAATAAAATAATCTAGAAATCCTAAGAATGGACATAAATAGCTATATTGTTAATGTGGTGTAGGGTAACATAAGGAGGTGTTATGTCGAGCATCTTCTATTAAATGTGGGTCCGCGTCCGGATGGTACTATTCAGGAAGAACAGAAAAAACCACTTTTGGAAACAGGCACATGGTTAAAAGTCAACGGAGAAGCAATTTACGGAACAATTTATTGGGAAAAACAGGAAGGAGAAACAACAGACGGAAAAGAGGTCAGATTTACCAAGAAAGATACAAATCTCTACGCAATGATCATGGAGGAAGAGATTTCTGAATATTCTGGGTGAGATTCTATCAGCTGTCCGGTGATATGGAAATCACTTTTTATATTCTCTTTTGTGCATACCGAATCATAATTTCTACGAGAATATTGGTAAAGGCTGCTACGCACCGCAGATGCGGCAAGACCTTGACGAATATTCCCATAGAAACGGACACGTAATCAAGCACCAAAAGGCGATTTCCGAGTACCGGAACTCTGATTTCCAAATTTCCGGATTGGAGATTTCGACCCGCAAGAATATTCAATTTCTAAAACTGTTGAGATCAAAGATCTGGAGATTCCGGAAAATGCCGTTCTTACGTTACTTGGAGCAGAAGGTGTTTTAGACTGGAAACAGTCAGGAAAAAATCTTGTAGTAGAACTTCCAGAAAATTTCGAAAAACAGTATGCATATACGATCAAGATAGCTGGATGATACTATACAATAGTAGAATATAGATAAGAAAACTTATATATTTACCACCGACTTTGACCAGAACGATCAAGGTCGGTGGTATCAAATTTGAGGACTCTCCGAAACAGTTCCCAGATTTTTCAAAAAACTGCGCAATACAGAGCGTAGTTCTATAAGGCATCACTCGTTACAGCCTTCCATACGCGTATCTATGAACATTTTGGCATGGAATATACCCCGTTTGTCCGGGATGTCCCTCCCGAAAAACTGTTTGAATCCAAGCCTCCAATTGGTTACTGTACAACTTCTGGTCAAATTGACCAGAAGTCCTATAACTATATCTTGAACTTATATTTTCCTTTTCCGTAACCGGATACAGATTCAATAATATCTGCCTGCACAAGATTGGAAAGCAATTTTGAAGCACCTGAACCTTTCAAATCAAGAAGCTCCATAACTGCACTTCTTCCAAAAACTTCATCAAAACCAAACTTCTCAAAAAGTTTATGGATATGAACATTCGTTTTTACGGAGAAATTTCTGCCTCTTTCGGAAAGTACACTTTCAATATCCACTTTTTGGACTTGAATGTCCACTTTTCCATTCTCAATATCCACTTTTGTATATTCAATGTCCACTTTTTCTTCATTTAAACGTCCACTTATGTGAAGATTTCGATTGTGAAGCTCATTTTTCTCGTTCAAGAGTAGATTTCTGAGAAATGCTTCTAGATATTCTGTTGTTTCATGAATGTCTTTTTGTAGATTCGTATAGTTTGCACGAACAAGTGCATTTCTGAAATACCACGCATTTTCCGCAAAAATATCGTTGGTTACAGAAAACCCCAGTGTTCTTAAATATTTAATGAAGAAAACCGCCGTTGTTCTTGTATTACCTTCCCCAAAGATATGGATTTGCCATAATCTTGAAATGAATACTGCAAGATGATGAATTATCTCGTCCATTGAAAGCCCTTTATAGCTAAAAGCTCTCTCCTGCGAAAAATCATATTCAAGTGTGGTTTCCAGTTCAGACGCACTACCATACATAACGGTTGCTCCATCTAGCACCCATTCTTTCTTTGTAATATTATAATCTCTAATCTTTCCAGCATGCTTGTAAATACCTTGAAAAAGTTTGCGGTGGATAGAGATATACTCATTTGGCGAAAATGAAAACGCTGTTTCAGAAAGGATTTCCGCAATGCGGGAAGAAACCTTATCTGCTTCTTCTGTGCGCTCATCATCAGATAAATGCACGGATCTTTCCTCATAGTAGCTGTCGATAAGACTCTGTGCTTCCTTCATCGTGATTTTGCCTTCAATATTCTGAATGGCAGTATCAATCAGATATTTAGACGGTTTCAGTCCGTCCACTGCTTGAAGTCCGATTGCGGTACTCCACGCATAACCTTTATGAGCTTTATCCGGCTCAGACTCTCTCAAATATTCCTTAAATGGGTCTTTTTCCATTTCCACTACCTCGCTTCATAATCGACCATTTCCAACTGCTGATATACTTTTCCAAACATTTCTCCCTCTATATCAATTATCTGATAAAGTAGTTCTTCGTTATGCAGTTCATTTGATTTTCCAATAGAATCACTAATTCTGATTTAAATTTGGCGGAGAAATTTCTTCTTGTTCGAGACATAATAACAATCCTTCTTTCTCTAATATTTACAGTATATCAGATTCATTAAGAAATGTCTCTTGAAGTGTCTTAAATTACGATACCATTATATGGGTTACATATATTGGAAATTTAACTACCAATTTGGCTAATTATAACAGAATAATAGGAGAAAATGAAGGGTAATGTGCGATATAGATAGTTACCATACAAAAAGGTTGACCTTTATCTAAGTGTTGGTTATACTATAAGTAGGTGATAATATGAATTTATTGGAAAATGCGGTTGTGCAAGAGCAGCGGCGAATTGAGTATATGATAAAGAAATATGAGACAGAACTTACTACTTTGCCGAAAGGTGCTCTGATTGCCAAAATGATTAAAGGAAATCAATATTACTATTTACAGTATCGCAGCGGGAAAAAGACAATTTCAAAGTATGTCGGGAGAGCAGGAGATAAAGTTGAAAAATTGCAGCAACAGATTGAACGGCGCAGGCATATTCAGGTCATGCTGAAAGCCTTGTCTGAAGAATATGCTATAACACAGAAAATGATGGAGGTTTGCGTATGATTGTATATCATGGAAGCAATATGGTAGTAGACCATCCAAGATTAGTCCGTCAGAATCGGACATTAGATTTTGGATATGGTTTCTATACAACATTCAATAAAGACCAGGCAGTAAATTTTGCAGAAAAAGTAACGGCCCGGAGGGAAACAGGCATTCCTTGTGTCAGTATGTATGAAACGGCCGAGTTAGAAGAACTGAAAAACAAATATAAACTCCTGTTTTTTTCAGAACCAAATGAAGAATGGTTGGATTTCGTATTTGCAAATCGCAATGGGAGTTATGAAGGGATAAGTTATGATATTATTTTCGGGCCAGTAGCTAATGATACTATTTACCGGACGTTTATTGCTTATGAGGAAGGTATTTTAACAAAGGATGAGACGATTGCCAGACTGAAGGTTAAAAAACTGTATAATCAGATGACTTTTACGACAGCAAGTTCTTTAAAAGAGTTAAAATATATAGGGCAGTTGCCGATAGGGAGGGATTGCAATGAGTGAAAAGGGAATCAAAGGAATGTTGGAACTCATCGTACCGCGCCTGCTCCGTATGATAATGGAAAAACAGTTACTTACAGAGAAAGAAGCCTTAACACAGCTATATGCGTCTGACCTTTATCGTCAGTTAGAGCGAGAGGAAACGAAGCTCTGGCATTTAAGTATTCCTACCTTATATGAAATGTGGCTGGAGGAAAAGGAGAGCGGGCATATTACTTACCCAGAGGAGGTCTGAGTATGGATGAAAAAACGAATTTTATTGTATATTGTATAGAAGAATATAAAAATGCAAAGGGGATGAATGGAAAAAACGTCATTGATCTGTTTAATCGGTATCGTGTGATTGATTATATTCGGGACTATTACGAAGCGCTTCATACTACTGGCAGGCAGTATATTGTTGACGATATTAATATGTATATCGAGGCAAGGCAGTCATCTATGGGGTAAGGGAACTTCAGTCAAAAGCGATGAAAGAATGTATCCAGGGGGAAGCCCCTGGATATTTCAAGTTACAAATTTTATTTTTGTAGTAAGGTGTGACGAACCTCATGGTGTGGGAAGTCTTAGTAAATTATTTGTGATGGTTTTGGATTAAAATAACTTTATACATAGAAATTACTTGTTAGTGATTTCATGAGCTGTCATTAAACTGCTCACATCAGTTGGTATAATGGTCTCATAAAATTAATCTGGTGATATCTTGAGAAATTTGCTATAATCATCTTATAGAATTCCTCTGCAAATGGAGGAATAAAATGGGAAGAACAAAACGATTAAAGGAACTCACGATCAAAGATAATTTTATGTTCACTTGGATGTGTATGCAAAAGATGAGAAGCAGACGCGTTATAACGTGGAAATGCAGGTGGAGAGAAAGCCGGCACTTGGAAAGAGAAGCCGTTATTATCAGAGTCAGATGGACATGGAGATGTTGCTGACCGGAGAAGATTATACGGAACTTCCGAATACCTATGTTATTTTTATCTGTGATTTTGATCCATTTGGAAAAGACAAGTATCGTTATACCTTTCGGACAACGTGTCAGGAATCTGAAAATGTGGATTTGGAAGATGGGCGAACCACTGTGTTTTTAAATACCCGTGGAAAGAACGAAAGTGAGGTTCCGGGAGAATTGGTCACATTTCTGCAGTACATGAAAGAGGATCTTGAGGGAAGCGAAAAGGAGTTTCACGACCCGTATGTGGAGCAGTTACAGAAGTTTATCCGCAACGTTAAGGGAAGCCGGGAGATGGAGGAACGCTTTATGATTTTTGAAGAGATGCTGAAAGAAGAACGGGCTGCCGGATTTGCAAAAGGGCGTGCTGAAGGAGTTGCAGAGGGGCGAATTTCTGAGAGTAAGGATACGTTACTCTTATTTTT